>SMTZ1_10005193_pt1 | contig 13088 bp, 17 predicted proteins | sample DeeMarSWOR136_30_FD_25667 | JGI IMG/M metagenome (IMG submission 25667) | reverse complement strand
TAATTATTTGCTCGCTCACCATGTTCGCGAGGGGGAAAAGCTCGCGAGGGAAAAACATTTATAAACTCTCTTCTCTTATTCATTCATATGTTCAAAGCAGAAATAGTTAAACTCTTATCAAAGCCTACAGGCTTAAAGAATAATGAAATAGAGCCCTTAATAGAAATCCCTCCATCTCCTGATATGGGTGACTATGCTTTTCCTTGCTTTGTTCTATCTAAAAAGCTAAAAAAAGCTCCTAATGTTATTGCACAGGAGTTAGCAAAAGAAATCAAGCCTAAACCTCCTTTATCAGAAATAAAGGCTCAAGGCCCTTATCTTAACTTCTTTATTGACAAGAACAAACTTGCAGAACAGGTTATTAAGGAAATAATTAAGTGCAAGGTTTGCTATGGTAGCTGGCCTTTAAAACACAAGAAAGTAATGGTAGAGTATCCTGCTCCTAACACTAACAAGCCTTTGCACCTGGGCCATGTTAGGAACATGCTCTTGGGCAATTCTATCTGCAACATATTAGCCTTTGCTGGTTATCAAGCCATACCTGTTGACCTAGTTAATGACCGTGGTGTGCATATCTGCAAATCAATGCTTGCTTACAAGAAATGGGGTAAAGGAAAAGAGCCTAACATCAACCGAACTGGTGAGGTTGATTCAAAAGGCCAAAGGTCTTTTGTAAAGAAACCAGACCATTTTTTAGGAGATTTTTATGTTCTTTACAATGAAAAATTGAAAAAACATCCTGAACTTGAAAAAGAAACCCAGGAAATGCTTAAAAAATGGGAGGAAGATGATAAGGAAGTGGTTGCTCTTTGGAAAAAGATGCGTGAATGGGCTCTTAAAGGCTTTAAACAAACATATGCCTTGTTTAATGTTCATCACAAAAAGGTTTATTATGAGTCAGAAATCTATCAGCAAGGCAAAGAAATAGTTCTTGATGGATTAAAGCAAGGCTTGTTTTACAAAGATGAGGAAGGAGCAGTAGTTGCTGACTTGGAAAAAGAAGGGCTGGGAAAAAAGGTTTTGATAAGAAAGGATGGCACAGGACTTTACATAACCCAAGATCTTTATTTAGCAAAGCTCAAGTTTGATGATTTTAAGATGGACAAATCTGTTTATATTGTTGGTAATGAGCAGATATATCATTTCAAGGTTTTATTCAAGATTCTTGGCATGCTAGGCTTTCCGTTTGCAGAGCACTGCTATCACCTGGCTTATGGCATGGTTTACCTACCTGAAGGAAGAATGAAGAGCAGAGAAGGCACAGTAGTTGATGCTGATGATATAGTAGAGGAAATGAAAAAGGTTGCTGAGAAAGAGATAAAGAAGAGGCACAAGCTTGACAAGAAAGAATTAGATAAGAGAAAGGATATCATTGGCAATGGAGCCTTAAAGTTCTTTGTATTAAAGTATGACCCAATGAAAGATATAACCTATAATCCTGAGGAAAGCATAAGCTTTGAAGGAGAAACAGGGCCTTATGTGCAGTATGCACATGCAAGGATAAGTTCAATACTAAGAAAGGTTAAGAAGTTTGAACCAGAGAAGATAAAGAAATATGAGTTTAGTCACGCAACAGAATTCATGTTAATAAAACTACTCTCTGATTTCCCAAATATTGTCAATGAAGCTGCAGAAAATTATAAACCCAGCTTTGTAGCAAGATATGCTCTTGAACTAGCCCAAGCCTTTAATGAGTTCTACCATGAATGCCCAGTGCTCAAAGCAGATGGAAAAACAAGGGATTCAAGGCTTGCATTAATCTATTCTGTTAAGATAGTGCTAAGAAATGCACTGGACTTATTAGGTATTAAAGCGCCTGAGGAGATGTGATTAGATATCTCTAGGTAAAAAACTCTCCCCATATTCCTTTTCTATATAAACTGTGTCAAAGCTCCTTATTAATGGAAACTTGTTTTTCATCTCTTTCATGATGTGATGAAATTCATCATAGTTCTTTACTTCGAATTCTAGTTCTAAATCCCAAGGGCCAATGCTTTGTGAAACACCTAATATATTTGGTAATTGATAACAATAAGTTAAGAGTTGATTCTCTTTCTCAGTAGTTTTTCCTTGGTAATAGATAAAAGATTTGCAATAGTTTAATTCTAGCTTTTCTCTGTTTATTGATGTTCTAAAGGCTCCTATTATTCCTTTTTCCTGTAATTGCTTTATTCTATATATTATTCTTGAACTTGATTCTTTCAGTGTTTCTGCTATATCTATAATCGACATCTTAGCATTTTTATTCAGCAGGCTTAGTATTTTTTTATCAAGTTCGTCTATTGGTTTTTGTTGAACTCTTCCTCCTATCAACCAAGAAACATCTTTTTTATCATTCAAAATCCATTTTCTGTGGTGAAGAGTTGCTTTGTTAAAAACAGTTATTTGTCTGTTAAACACATTATCACTGAACTTATTCATGAAATCTGTAAGAATGTTATCAAATTCCTCAATACTTTTTGAGCCTGTTCCAAATATCAAATCCCATTTACCACTGCATGATATAACCCAGAGAATGCTTGGTTGTGAGATTAAATAATCCCATATATCGTTTTCTCTTTCATTGCTAACGCTTCTTAGTTGTACGTATATTTTATGAGTGGCATAACCTAATTTAGAAACATTTATATGGGGAAAAAAGGAAGTGATGATTTTTTTCTTTAATAATCTTTTGATACGATAATTAACAACCTGCTTACTTAGCCTTACTTTTTTCCCTATCTCTGAATCGCTCTGCCTGCAGTTCAGGTCCAGCTGGTTCAGGATCTTCCAGTCCTTTAAATCTAATTTTATGCTCATATGATTACATAATGAATAATTATTTTTAAATTTTTTTATTTTGACAAAAAAAATGATGAAAAATTTTATATAATAAAAAATAATCACTAACTAGCAATAACCAAATTGTATTAACCTTTTGTGTGTGGAATTAATTAATTTCATGTACTAGTAAAAAATTTGGGGGATGAAATGACTAAAGGCAGTATTATTGATAAGCATGAAGTTCAAGCTAATAAGATTAAAATATTATTAAAGGATTTTATTTCAAAAGAGTTCATAGATTATATAAAAAACCATAGAGATCAAAAGCTAGTAGAAAGAATAAAAAAGAATAATAAGGAAATCTACAAGAATTTGAACATCAAACCCATCCCTATGTTATTCAATGACATTAGTGACCTGTTCCCTGGAAGCGATGGATATGCAGTTAGCACATTACCAACATGTGAAGAGACAGATTCAGATGAAGCAGAATACAATGGTATTTTTTTTAACCCGGATTCAAATCAAATCATGATTTTACCTCTAGAGGTTTCTGAAGATTTAAAAGAGGAGACCTTAAAAGAATTCTATCAAAAGGTAAAGAAATATTCTTTTATGCGTCAGTATCCAAAAGAAACAATAAAAGCCAGTCCGCAGGAAATAGTAAGATATGTGGGGCTAAAAGCAATATATTACACAATACAAAAGTATGTAAATAGTTATCAAGAACATTTATCATTCCTGTTGAAACATCAGGTTCATGAAGGAAGATTTGGTTTTGCAGGACTTGGATGGTTAGTTCATGGTTTAAGCTGGAATATTAAAAAAGGTTCTATAGAGGAAAAAATAAATCATAAATACAAGAATTCTCTAAAAATTATTAGAAAACATCCTTTAATAAAAAGTTACATTAGCATATACCAAACTTGGCGAGTTCATGAATTGCTAGAAGAAAGAAATAATTTTAAAGCTGTAAGGGAATTACTCAAACAAGAATTAAAACATAATATGCAAAACCTCTTCTTCGAAAAAATATTAGAAATGAATTATGATGTTTTTAAATGGGAGAATGTCGCATATGATTTAAGAAATCAATTCATCGCAGGAGATCGATTCATTAAAAATAGGATGGATGAAATCTATAGTCGGTATTTTGAGAGTTTTAAAAAATAAAATGGCCAAAAAACAAGATAAAAATTATCAAATGATAAGAGCTTATAGGATTCCAGTTAGTCATACGTCTTTTTCTAGCCAAGAAAGAAGGCATATAATAGGATTTTATAAACAATGCTCTCAAGAAGAAGTAATTAAATTAGCTAAAGAATTTTATTCAACAATAGAAAGAAAACTTAATGAAGTTGGTGTATATGGTGGAATTGAACAATTATTCGTAACTGATATCAAGGAAAGATTAATAGACCTCATACCTCCAACAAAAAAAATAGAGGTTGAATGTATTCCAGGGCTAAGTGAATGGGAGTTTAAATTCTCATTAGTTCATAAGAACTATTATTCTGATACAACAACTTTTGAGAATCATGTTATAAAAGATGAAAAAACAAACAAGTTATTTGACAGGGTTTTCTATGAATATTACAAACAAATACCAGTTAGTAACCATCATATAAGGAGACCTGAGAGTATAGACCCTGGTTCCTCAAATCCAAGAGCATTACTGAACTATTTGGAATCTTTAAGATTAAAAAAGAAGCATTATGGTTCTTTTAGAAGGCACTAACAACCCAAAGCTTTTTAATCCACCTCTTTATTCTTAATTAACAATGAAACTCTCCACTTACAAATCCAAGATTCCTAAGAATATCTATAAAGAGATTGAGAAGCGTGGTTTTGCTGAGCTTAGACCGTGCCAGACTAAGAGCATTAATGCAGGGGTGTTTGATGATAAAAATCTGTTAGTTTGCACTCCTACTGCTTCTGGTAAGACCCTTGTTGCTGAATTAGCCTTTCTTAATGCAATTCTTCATGATAAAGGAAAAGCAGTGTATGTGGTCCCTCTCAGAGCCCTTGCAAGTGAGAAGTACAAAACTTTTAAAAAGGATTATCCAAACATTAAGATTGCTATTAGCTCAGGAGATATTGATAGTGCTGATTCTTATCTTGAAAGATATGATTTGATTATTACAACCAGTGAGAAATTTGATAGTTTGATAAGACATAAAGCTGGCTGGATTCATCAAGTAAAAACTGTTATTATTGATGAAATCCACTTACTTAATGATCCTGGCAGAGGCCCAACCCTTGAGGTGCTAATAACAATCCTTAGAAGTACTTTAAAAAACCTGCAACTCATAGGCTTGAGCGCTACTATTGGGAATCCTGAAGAGCTTTCAGAATGGCTGGATGCAAAGCTAGTATTAGATGACTGGAGGCCTGTAAGGCTTGACAAAGGGGTTTATCTGGGTGGAGAAGTGGAGTTTAGGTGAAGTGTATTATTTTAATCTGTATCTAACATCATTGAGATTTCACTCTCATAGGTATGATAAATTTTAGGAAAAGTTAATATGCTCTTTATTTTATTCTCTGTAAGCCCCCATTTCATTTCTTCAAAAAAGTGTTTAATGTATTGCCTCTTATGCCCTTCATTAGTAAGAAGACTTCCATTATATACAAAAATAGCATCTTTGAGTAGTTTAACAAATAATTTCCTTTGATAGTATCTAAAATTTCTCACTAGGCTATCTTTTGGGTCTAAGAGTATCTTCCTATAATCAACATTCTGATAAGAGTAAAGATCAACCACCTCATCAACATCAATCAAATGAAGATGTGTTCCATCAAATACTTTATCATCAAAATCCTCAAAACCGCATTTTCTATAGCCAAGTTTTAATAGTTTAGCTAACATAGTAGCATCCTGTCTTATTATCTCTTCTCTATGCTGTGAGAATTGTTCATCAGGTCTTTCTCCTTTTACTTCTCTTAAAAATAAGAAATCTTCATAGTCAGATTCATAAACTCCAATAACAGCAGGAACCTTTATTCCTTGTTCTGCAAGCATTAATATCTTATTAAAATCTTCTTGCGAACTAAGTTTTTTAATATTAGCAATAGGTGTGAGTCTGTAGCTTGGCTTTTCGTAATAAAAAGAGGTGTCAACTCTGCTTCCTTTTGCATATATTGTTTCTTCAATTCCTCGAATATTAACTTTGAATCTTAAGATGGGTCTTTGATCTGTCTTTATTTTCTCACTTCTTGGTTCAAAGTTTTCAGGCAACAAATCGTCTATTGATATCCCATTGAAGTCAGGATTTATTCTTAGATACGCCGTAGACCCTAATCTGCATCGTGTCCATTGAATTCTTGTTTCCTCCGTGTCAAAGCCTTTTGAGTAATCAGGGACTTGTTTTGAAATCCAAAGACCTCTAGAGTTAACCCTGTTACCTGAGTAGAAAAAAACATTTTTTCCTATTTTCTTGAAATCCCTGTCTTCTATAGGTGGATGGTGTATATCCACACTTAAACTTAAACCTTCACCTGTTAACAGCCCTTGTATTATTGAGAATTCTTCTATCCATCTCTCTGGGTTTGCACCTATCTCTTTTAATAAATCTTCTTTGTAATGTTCTTGGATAAAATCAACAAGGTTTTTTCTTGAATTCACAGGATAAGCTTCAAAATTAATTCTCATTTTATGTTCACTTAGAAGTAGTCATGATAAATATAAAGGTTTCGTATTTAACTAATCAAAGTTTCTTATTCCTCTTCAACCACCCCTCATACTCCTCAACACTCTTAAAGAATTCCTTTATCTCCTCCTTGTTAACATGGCACTCCCTTACTTCTGCTTTTCTGCAAACAGGAGGTCTTTTATCATAGATTAAGCATTTACCATTCTTATCCAAGTATTTGCACTTGGTATCAAACTGCACATTCCAAGCATTATCTGTGTCAATGTATACACTAACCCCAGGATGATAAAGATACCACTTAATATCTTCAAAGTCATCCTTTGATTCAGGTGTTTCTATCTCTACTACAAGAACCTTGCAGCACTCTCCTTCGCATTCATCGCAGGTTATCATTTGCTCTCAGCCTCACTGTGTTTCCAACCACTTCCTAAACTCTTCAAAAGCCAGTCTTCTATGAGAAATCTTGTTTTTTTCCTCAATCCTCATCTCAGCAAAAGCCTTGTCATAGCCTTCGGGCATGAATATCTGGTCCCATTGAAAGCGAGTACTGCCTTTAGGAGGCACTATAAGGCCTTTAACCTTACCTTGGAATACCATTGGCTTTTTACCAGCTTCACAAAAACCAATACTGGCAACAGCAACAGCGCCCCTGTCCTCATACTTGTTGGCAAGCTCATAAAGCCCTGGTATGCCTATTTTCTCAACAAAAGCCTTTATGTAAGGACCTGGTAAGCCTTTAAGCGCATTAAAGCAGAGACAAGTGTCTTCTACAAACACTGTTTTTCCAGTCTTATCAGCTGCTAGCTTGGCTTTTTCCTTAACAATATCATCAGGCTCTCCTTGTAACTCTGGCAGATCAACCTCTATTTGCTCTACTTCAAAACCTTCTAATATCTCTTTGACTTCTCTATATTTCTCCTTATTGCCAGTTACAAAAAATATCTTCATGTTCACTCAGGCACTCCTATTACTACAATAATATTCTCTCCTTCGATTAGCTCTTCCTTAGGAATAACTATCCTGTTCCTCTTCTTCTTAACCCCACCTGTGTACATTTCCTTGTCATTCACAAGAACCACTATTAATCCATTAGCATCAGCATCAAAATAAAAGGTTAAGTCCTGTACTAAATCTCTTTTATCCAACCTTACCTGGTATTCTTGATAATTCATTATACTAGCATCAGAGAATGATTTAAGAGTAATCTCTTTATCAGGGTCTACAGGCAGAAACTCTATGTCTAGAAAACTCTTATTATTACTGGTGTTATCAGAGTAGAAAGACTCTAGGTTTATATCTGAGACCATGTATGACTTATTAACAATTGACCTCATAGTAAAGGTGTTTCTTCCAAAAACCAAGAACCCAGCATCAATAGGCACCTTGTTCTGCTCATTACATACAGGATTATTATTGAATATCTCTCTGCCACCTACATCTACGAATATCTCTGTATCAGAGGAATCACATTTAGGAGTGAATAATAGAGAAGCGCTTTCAAGCCTATCATACTCATCATTCACATAATAAAAGTTGAACCTCTGCTCACTACCCCCTATGTCTTTTTGCAATATCTTTACATTATCCAGGAAAACCTCAATAGGCTCATGACTACACTCTTCATCACAAACAGGGCATTTAGGACATTCGGGTTCTTCACAAGGAGGACATTCAGGTTTTTCTAACTCTACATCAGATACATTCTCACTTTGATTAGCAGAAACATTGTCCTCAACAACAACAGTCTTACCACAGCCAACAGCTAACAACAAAAAGACTACTAATAAACCAAATAAGAGAAGTGCAACCCTAATTTTTACCACCCCAAAATGCTTATAATTAATAATCAGAACTAGTTGTATATAAATTTAATGAAAAAACATGGGCCCGGCCGGACTTTCGTAACATATCACAGTGCTAGCGAAACCAATATTTCTTGTATAAATGTTGAGCTCGCTCTATGCACCGGACTTCATGTTATTCGAACCGGCGTCTCCTGGTATCCTCTTAGCAAGCCAAGCCGAAGCCAAGCGCGCTCTCCAGACTACACCACGAGCCCTAGTATAATAACCTTGGATGCAGTTCTCCTTTTAAAATTCTTCGTCTTTGTTGAGAATTTGTATTTGAAGGGCAAAAACCAAACTTCTTCCAAATTAAGAATTTTGAATATTTCGTTGGATTCTTCATTCCAATCATATTTAACCAAGCATTTAAGTTAGTTTTACCATAAAGAGCTATTATATATCTTAAATTTTCATTACCTCTTTTAGGTTGATAATTATAAATACTCAACTTAAATCCAACTAAAATGAGTACTTTTTGTAAATCCTTAAAAAGTTTAGAAGATACTGTGCTAAAAATAATTCTTGGATAACAATGTCTTGTTTTGTTAAATTCAGAATAATTTCCATATTGTTTGGTAAAGTTTAGACAGCCATCAGTATCAAAATATCCTCTTAGAAAATAAGGAATTAAAGAAATGTCTTCTCGTATAAACTTTGGAACACCAATTATTAATGATTTGCTGCCATAAGGAAAACCAATTTGCTCATGCATAAATTTAATGACTTTGATATCCCTAATAACAAAACCATAAGTACTCCTGCTAGGAAAAAATCTTCCTTTTATGTCCGGATTAAAAACCTTATTAAAAAGAGGAATAACATGAGTGTCATAATATTCTTTTTCTTCATAACCACCACTTATATCTAACTCTTTCCTTCTTCCATCATTTCTTAAATAACCGTCCCCAACATGAATCCCACAGATTTCAGCCAATTCTCTAATTAAGATAAATTTTTTGAAATCGTTTTTTGTCGAAATCATTTCAAATCACGAGTTTATTTAGCTGAAGCTATGTAAATGATTTTGTGTTTAAATAGCTCACGCAAACAGATGTCCAGTGAGCCAACAAAAATTCTCTAAAAATTTTTGTGTGCCATAAAAAGCAGAGCTTTTTATGTCAAAACAGAAAATCATAATTTAATAGCTGAAGTTTGTTTGAGGAATTTGAAAAGAAGATGAAGACAAAAAAACTCTCCAGGCTATACTACGGACCCATTATTCGAGTTCAATAATCCAATGACCATACTTATCAATGTCTTCTGGCGTGTTAAAATCAGTTAGTCTTACTTTGTTAAGGTTCTTTACTTTCTTCTTCAAGACTCGTCCCGTGTACTTCTTAGTCTTAGGGTCGTACTCCTCCAGCACCAAGGTATCTCCTTCTTTTACTTTAAAATCTGCTACTCGCACATCAGCATTCTTTTTTCCGTCAAGCATGCCTTGAAACTGCTCTGGCCAAGACTTCTTTTTTATCTCCATGCAAGAACAGGAATACTCTGAATATATAAATCTTTTTAACAAATATACAGTAAGAAAAAGAATAAAAAAACACTTATTTTTTTGCCAGTGTAATCTCAATTGTGGATACTCGTACGTCTCGGTCTTCCTTGTTCTTGAACTCTTCTGAGTCAATAGCTATCCCTTTTAGTTCTATCTGGTCTTTCATAAATCTCTTCATAGCCACTTCAGATACATCCACTGCTCTGCTAATGAATTTTCCCCTTGCCTTCACTATCACTTCTTTTGCGCCTTTGGTTGTGAACTGCACTACAACGCTTGTAACATAGTTCATGAACGGCTTGTTTCCAATAAAGATTGAGTTGTCCTCTGCCATTCTTCATCCCCCCTTGTAACTGTTGTTTTTTCGGTTTACTTGTCTTATTTTGCTTCTGCTTTTATCATACGGGTAGTATACCCTGCTATAATATTTCTTAATTTCTTTGACTTAACATCTGTTAACTCTGCCACTTTAAGCTTGTTCTCCTCGTAATCAGTGCTAAAGCTATCTCTGTGCTCCTCTAAGAGTTGATGCGTTATTGCCTTTATTAGTCTAGTCTTGATTCTACCCATTAGGTGGATAAGAGAACGAGAATGAATTTATAAAGGTTTTGTAAGATTTAGCCCAACTCCACAACAATCTTCGCAGCTGTCTTAGAAGTAATCTCATTCAAGTCTTTGTCAGGATTAACCTCGACTACATCAGCCATTCCTATGTTTCTGAGCATTTTTAGCCTATGAATCAGATAAAGCAACTGCCTTGTAGTCATTCCTCCTGGCTCTTGATAACCTGTTCCTGGGGCAAAAGCAGGGTCTAAGACATCAATATCAACAGATATGTATACTTTGCTCCAGTGCCTTGCAACACTCATGATGCTGTCAGCAACCTCTCTTAGGATGTCAAAGCTTATTTTTTTCATAGAATGATTTTTAATCTTGTTATCATCAACAAACTTTTTTTCCTCCTTGCTCATATTCCTGGTTCCAACAAGAATAACATTGTTCTTATCAACAATTCCTTCTTCTATTAAAACTCGTAAATAGTCTTCATGTGTAGGAGGGTCATGCTTCTCCTGAACATCAGGGTGAGCATCAAACACAATGATACCAGAGCCAGGATTATTCTTAACAAAAGCCTTAAAAGCAGGATAAGTTAATGAATGATCTCCTCCAATAAGAATAGAGTAAGCACTAATCTTTTCAATCTCCTTATATATAACTGCGTGAGATTGCTCTAAATTATTATTATCAACCTTAATTTCTTTAATATTAAACAAAGGAAGCACTCCTTTCTCAGACAAATGAAAGTCTTTTAAGTGCTCAACAATCTTATCAGGGGCTTTTTCCAAGTCCTTCTTCTTACTTAATGCTCCGGCATTTAGAGGTATTTTGAGGAGTTGCATAGAAAAAGAAGATTAAGCATTCCTTAATAAATCTATTGCTAATTTAGGGTCATCACTTCCAAAAACATAACTTCCAGAAACTAATATATTTGCTCCTGCTTCTATGGCTTCATGAGCATTTTCTGCGTTTATGCCTCCATCCACTGCAATGTCTTTCATAGGATACTTCTTCCTTATGCTCTTAACCTTTTTCAAGGGGGCTTTTATCATCTTCTGGGCTCCTTTGCCAGGCTTAACAGTCATTACCAACACCATGTCAACTTCTGGAATCAGTTTTTCTATCTTGTTAACAGGAGTGTCAGGGTTAAGAGCAATACCAATCCTTACTTCTTTCTTTTTCAAGTGCTCAATTAACTTCTTTGGAGAACGAGTTGCTTCCACATGAAAGATTATTGTATCAGCGCCTGCCTTAATGTATTTGTCAACCACTTTTTCAGGCTGCTTGACCATTAAATGAACAACTTTTTTAAGATTAGACTGAACCTTTGCAACAAACTCATGGTCAAAGCTTTTCTCCTTTACAAACTTGCCGTCCATAACATCAAAATGAACAGAATTAGCAGTGCTAGCTCTCATAAGTGCTTGGTCAATCACAGAAACATCCTCATAATCCAAACTTAAAATACTAACACCAACCTGAATAATCAGTATTACCACCCCAAACAAAGAGGAAAAAGAGAAGAGTATTTATAAAAGTTTTTATTAGATAGACGAAAAATAGGTTTTTTAGAAAATTTTATATAACTCCTTTACCAAGAATATTCTTGAGATGGATGAAAAAAAGAAAAAAGTAATCCTTGCCTCTGACCATGCTGGTTTTGAGTTAAAAGAAAAACTTAAGGATGTTCTCAAGGAAAATGAGATTCCTTTTGATGACTTAACACCTAGGTTTGACAAAGATGATGACTACCCTGACTATGCTTTTAAAGCTGCAAATAAAGTGGTAAGGGAAAAAGCAAGAGGGATTCTTATCTGTGGAACAGGCATTGGCATGTGCATAGCTGCAAATAAAGTAAAAGGAGTACGTGCTGCCATGGCTTATGATGAGAAGACTGCTAGGCTTGCAAGGCAACACAATGATTCAAATATATTATGCATTGGTTCAAGAACAACAGAAGAGGATGAAGCTAAGAAAATTCTTAAGACTTGGCTCACAACCAGATTCCTAGAAGGCACACATGCAAGAAGGGTTGAGAAAATAAAAGAGTTTGAAATGGGATAAGTGATGTCAAACGAATTAGCAGATGTTTTGTGTAGTTGCAAGGAAGGCAGATTAGAAGAGATTGCCTCGACAGAGCCCTCCCTAGGATTTTTTTGTTGGGGTAATGCAAATCAGGTAAAATTCTATGAGTGCGGTTTTTGTAAACAAATTTTTCAAAGAGAAGTATGCCTCTTCAAAAATAATAATGATAATAATAATGGGAATACAATCTATGAATTCTCGGATTTTAGGCCTTATAAAGGAAATTTGACAAGGCAGGAAATCATTAATAATGCTAAGAACTTTGTTGGATACATATATGTTCAGGATGAAGAAAAAATAATTGCTCAAAGAAGGAAAGAATTTTTAAAATAAAATAATCAAAACTTCACCTTCTTCCCGGCATAACCTTTCTTCTTAAGATTAGCTTCTATCTCTATCAATCTATTATACTTACTGGTCCTCTCCCCTCTACAAGGCGCTCCTAGTTTTATCTGGCTTGCACCAATACCAACAGCTAAATCAGATATATATGTATCTTCTGTGTCTCCGCTTCTATGACTAACAATAACTTCCCAGCCTGCATCAAAGGCCATCTCAGCTGCTTTTAAAGTTTCAGTAAGAGTTCCTATCTGGTTAGGCTTAAGAATTATTGCGTTGCACAGATTATTATTTATAGCTCTTCTAACCCTGTGAGGATTACTAACTGTTAAATCATCTCCTACTACTTGT
>SMTZ1_10008134_pt1 | contig 13089 bp, 12 predicted proteins | sample DeeMarSWOR136_30_FD_25667 | JGI IMG/M metagenome (IMG submission 25667) | reverse complement strand
TCATAGGAGAGGTGCGTTGCCGTTAGAGGCGTACAAGAGGTCACTGGCGGATTATCAGCGGCGGAAAGAGAAAGCTGAGGCAACAATAAACGGAATCCTGTTAAGACTACGTGAAGAAATTCGTTAACCGACCTAAACACTTTTATTTCACTGAGGGAGTTTGAATCAAACTTACGAGAGGTATGAGACATGGTAAAAATAGTAGTTGATAATAATAGGTGCAACGGATGTGAAACCTGCGTAAACACCTGTCCAGTAGGCGTCTACGAGATCAAAGACGGCAAATCAGTTCCAGTTAATGTTGACGAGTGCCTTGTCTGCAGAGCATGCGAAGCGCAGTGTCCTGAAGGTGCAATTCAGGTAATCGAGTGAGTTTCCGCTTCACCATATTCGACTTAACCGTTGCGTACACGTGCTTTCAAAAAGTATTTGGGAGTTTCTTCCTTTCTTTATACACCACGTATATTCTAATGCGATCTTTTGTCTTATACCTCATTTATATAATTGGGACTTTGACTTGATGGCTATTGGTAGTGAAAACAGCCAATACGGGTTAGACCCCTCTGTAGGTTTCTGCAATGAACCACTATTAGGATCCAAATATACTGGCTTGGCGCTTGTTGCTCAGCGGCGGCATCGTTGTTTTCAGATTTTTTCGGTTCAGTTCCTGCGTTATGGTTATATGCAGCCAGAGTAAAACAGAAGGAGAGAAAGACTATGTCAGACACTGGAGTAACCGTAAAGAAAAGCGAAGACTTCTCGGAATGGTACACCGAGGTCGTCCTGAAATCTGGAATGGCAGAGTACGCACCCATAAAAGGATGCATGATCTTCCGAGAGCAATCTTACGCCATATGGGAGAAAATCCAAGAAGTTTTCAACCAGAAAATAAAAGCCAGCGGTCACAGAAACGTGTATTTCCCAATGTTTATTCCTGAAAGCTTTCTGAAAAAAGAGGCGGAGCACTTTGAGGGGTTCGTGCCAGAAGTCGCTTGGGTGACTCAAGGCGGAAGCACGCCGCTGGAAGAAAAGCTTGCGATTAGACCAACGTCTGAAACGATAATCTACGCCACTTTCGCCAAGTGGATTAGAAGTTGGCGTGACCTGCCTGTTAAGATTAATCAATGGTGCAACATTGTCAGGTGGGAAACCAAAGCCACCAAACCCTTCCTCAGAACCAGAGAGTTCCTATGGCAAGAAGGCCACACAGCCCACGTAACAAGCGAAGAAGCCGAAAAAGAAGTGATGGACATTCTCAGCGAATACAAAGACGTTATGGAAAGCTACTTAGCAATTCCAGTGCTTGTCGGAGTGAAAACCGAGAGCGAAAAGTTCGCTGGAGCCCTCTACACAACCACGCTGGAAGCCATGATGCCCGATGGAAAAGCGCTTCAGATGGGCACCAGCCACAACCTCGGGCAAAACTTCGCCAAGGTTTTCAACATAACCTTCATCGGAGAAGATGAGAAGGAACATCAAGTTTGGCAAACCTCATGGGGCATATCCACAAGGTTGATAGGCGCGCTTGTTATGGTTCACGGCGACGACAGGGGATTAGTTATGCCGCCGAAAGTCGCTCCAGTGCAAGTAGTCATAGTTCCCATAACCTACAAGGACGCGGATTCCAGCGCAATACTGGGGAAAGCCAAAGAAATCATGGAAAAGCTCAAAGCGAAATGCATCGCAGCGGTCTTGGATGATCGAGCAGAGTACACGCCCGGCTGGAAATTCAACGAGTGGGAACTGAAAGGCGTGCCCATCCGAATAGAGGTTGGTCCTCGCGACCTCAAACAGGAGCAGGTAACTTTGGCAAGGCGAGACACTTACCAGAAAACCACTGCCAGAATGGACGAGGCCGTGCAAGCCACAGAAAATCTTCTTGAAGAAATCCAAAACAACCTGTACGCTCAAGCCAAAACAGCTTTAGAAGAAAAAACAACGACAGTGCAGAACTACGATGCCTTCCAAAAAACGCTCAAAACCAAAGGTGGATTCATCAAAGCGGCGTGGTGCGGCAGCTCAAAATGTGAAGAAAAAATAAAAGAAGAAACTGGAGCCACAATTAGGTTGAGGCCTTTCAAAAAGGAGAAACCTATAGCCAACTGTGTCTACTGTGGAGAGAAAGCTGTGGAAATGGTATACTTCGCTAGGTCATACTAAACGCGTGCGTGTTTTCTACTCAGATAATTTCACGTATTTGTCAAGCTGCTTAGCTACGTCTGGCAAGCCGAGCTTTTTCAGGGTTGTCTTCTTTGGTATTCCTCTCTCGTCCCAACCTCTCTTCCTGTAATACTTTTTCAGCATAGTACTGTATTTCAAAAAATCAAGGTTAGCGCCTTTCAACGGCCCTTCGGTTAAAGGCTCCTTAAACCACCTCATGGGTGGCATGTCCATTTTCCTTGTCCAGTTGTTTCCATACTCGCGTATCCAAAAGGCGCGGATTAAGTTTAATGTTTTATCGGCGGCGTAGATTAAAGCGTTAAAGGGCAGTTCCCTTCCTGTTGCGGCGCGAAGGTACTTCGTGTACCACTCAAGTTCGAAGCCAAGCGAGGTATTAGGGAAACGGCAAACGGTCAGAGATTCGAAAACGCCGCCTCGAAGGCGTTGCATCTCTATGACTTTGTTAATTTTCTCTTCATCGTAACCTTTGCGTCCAAACTTGACTTCCCAAGAGATTATCCACGCTTCCTTGTGATGGGCGCCAATTGAGCTTGTTGCGTAAGCCAACGCCATAGCAGGTGCAGCGTGGCAGTTGTAAGCAGATACCTCCAAACCCTTAACGTGCATAGCCCAGTCGGCTGACCCGTGACCTATTTTAGCTGCAGCAGCTTGTACGCCTTCAGCGAGAACATCTCCAAAACCGCGCCTGTAAGCTATGTCGTTAATCAACGCCTTGGTTTCTTTGTATTTTCCCCAATGGAACTCCTCATCAAGCCGTCTTTTCTCTGAAGTTTCGATGGCGAAGCCTAGCACGTTCCCAAGCGAAATTGTGTCCAAACCAAGTTCATCTGCAACACGGTTTAAAGCCGCAACCTGCTTAAGATTGCCCAGCCCGATGTTTGAACCCAGCATGACTATGTTTTCGTAATCAATCTCAGATTCCTTCCTATCAGAGTCTTTAACCACGTTACCGCACGTCATGTTACACTGTGGACAGCCGCGGTTAGAGACTTTGATTTTTTCCATGGCAAACCCGCCTATCTTATCCGCTTTGTCGAAAACGCCTTCACGGAAATTAAAAGTAGGAAGCGCACTGTTTTCTTGACACCACTCCACCGTAGACATGGTTCCCTGTCGTTTCCAAAAAGCGAAGTTGGGCTTTGTTAAGATTTCTCGATAACCAGCGGCACTCAACTCTTTAATGTCCTTTGGATAGGCAATAGGAATATCATCGTAACCCTCAAAAACTACAGCCTTCAAATTCTTGGAGCCCATTACAGCACCCATGCCGGCTCTTCCGCCAGCGCGGCCTTCTTGAGAAATAATTATGGCAAACTTTACGAGGTTCTCTCCTGCTGGACCAATAGAGACTACGCCTGCGGTGCGCCCATAAAAGGCCTTTAGATGAGCCTCAGTCTCGAACGAATTCAAACCCCAGAAATCTTTTGCATCTACGAACTCAGCGACGTTGTTTTTAATGTGAAGAACAACAGGCGTTTCCGCTTTGCCCTCGATGATAACGGCGTCGTAGCCCGCTTTGCGCATTTGAATCGCCGCAAAAGTCCCCATATTCCCGTCGCCGTAGCCACCCGTCAAAGGGCTCTTGGCGGCTACAACTAATTTACCGCTGTTCGGCACACCCAAGCCAGTTAATGGACCAGCAGCAAAAACAAGCTTGTTTTCAGGTGATAATGAATCAACTCCCGGATTTAGCTTATCCCAGAGGATCTTTGCTGCGAAGCCTCTGCCGCCGATATAATTCAAAGCCAAACGTGAATTGTATGATTCTGCAACTGCCTTGTTTCTGCTTAAGTCAACTTGCAGAAAAACACCGGTCCACCCAAACACTCAACACTCACCAAACCTAAATGTATGCATATGTTATGGGCAATGTAAAATAAAAGCTTACTGAACAATTACGACTTAATATTCACCAGACCAAACAAAACATGTCGCAGTTTCCACTCAAAAACAATTAATTCTTCGGAAGCTTTATTTTTTTGAACTGCGCAACTGTGCATTAACACAGAGGCTTTACAGTGGTGAACGTTAAAGTTACTTCGCGAGAAAAAGCTATCGAGTACGCCATACGTGACGTCATAGTCAACGCGGGTCCAATCACCCAAATGGGGAAAAAAATCTTTTATCTAAACATCGGAGACCCCGTAGCATTTGACTTCCCCACACCCCAACACATTAAGCAAGCACTGATTGAGGCAGTTCAATCTGGAGAAAACAACTACTCACCTTCAGAAGGAATACTGGAACTGAGACAAGCTATAGCTGAAAAAGAAAAGCGCGTTAACGATGTGAACGTACCTGCGGAAAACGTCTTAATCACTTCCGGCGTCTCCGAAGGGATCAGAATGTTGACATCTGCCCTGATGGAAAGGGGAGACGAAATCCTTGTTCCAGGACCTGCATATTCGCCCTACATATCCTATTCGAAGGCTTACGATGGAACACCAATCACATACGAAACAATTGAAGAAGAAAACTGGCAACCGAACATCGACGACTTAAGAAGCAAAATCTCAGAAAAAACGCGTGCCATAGTGATAATCAACCCCAACAATCCCACAGGCGCGCTTTACAAAAAGAAAATGGTCAAACAAATGCTGGACATAGCAGGAGAATACGAAATCCTTGTTTTATCCGATGAAATTTACGACCAAATAAGATACACTGAAGACTACGTCAGCACAGCCCATTTAGCCAAAGACTTGCCCGTAGTGGGATTAAACGGGTTCTCTAAAGTGTACTTGATAACTGGCTGGAGACTTGGATACATGTACTTCTACGAGCCAAACGGCGAACTGCAGGAGCTGAAGAAAGCCATAGAAAAAGAACAGCGTATAAGAATCTGCGCCAGCACCCCAGTCCAGATGGCGGGAATCGCTGCGCTAAGGGGTCCGCAAGACCACGTGAAAGACATGGTGGAAAAGCTCAGGACCAGAAGAGACTACGCATGGAAGAGACTGAACGAGATTGAAGGGATAAGCTGTGCAAAACCGGAAGGCGCGTTCTACGTTTTTCCCAAAATCCACGATGTGGGATTAAAGTGGAAGACAGACATGGAGTTCGCTGTGGAACTTCTAAAAGAAACTGGCGTGCTTTTGGTGCATGGTTCAGGCTTCGACCCGATTTACGGCGCTGGGCACGTTAGAGGAGTGTTCCTTCCTCCAATCGAAATACTGGAAGAGGCATTAAACGAAGTAGAGAGGTTCATGAAAAAGAAGTAAAGGCGAAGCCGTGTTGCCGCTTCGACTTTATTAGTAGATTGGCACTCCTTCTGCGGGGTCAGCTGTTGCTTTTTGGAAAGCTGCCATTAACTTCTTAGTGACAGGACCTGGGCTTCCGTTGCCTATTTGCCGCTTGTTCACTTCGCGGATTGGCACGACTTCCGCGGCTGTTCCAGTGAAGAACACCTCGTCGGCGGTAAACAACTGGAACGGCGTAATGTTAGTCTCAGTCACATCGTACCCCAAGTTTTTGGCAAACTTTTTTGCAAGCTGAGCCGTAATACCTGCTAACGCGCCGGTGCTGCTGGGCGGAGTGAAAAGTTTGCCTTCCTTAACTATGAACAGGTTCTCGCCCACTCCCTCAGATATGAAACCGTTTTTGTCCAAGCAAATCGCTTCGTCAGCGCCGTCCGCTGTGGCTTCCATTTTGCCTAATACGCTGTTAAGGTAATTCAGCGATTTTATCTCGTGCGTCGTAGTGTCCACGGGGTTTCTTCTAACCCAAGTGATAACGGTGGAAATGCCTTTTTCTTTGGCTTCGCTGGACATTATCGAAATAGTGTCGGTTATTATGATGACTGATGGTTTGGGGCATTTTCGCGGATCCAGTCCGAGGTCTCCAATGCCGCGGGTCACTACTAAGCGGATGTAGGCGTCTCGTAGGCTGTTTTTCCGCAGGGTTTCCACCACTGCCTGCGTCATCTCTTCTTCTGTTAAGGGTATCTTCAACATCAGTGCGTGCGCAGAACTATAGAGCCTGCTGATGTGCTCTCTGAGTTTGAAGACAATTCCGTTGTAGGCGCGGATTCCCTCGAAAACGCCGTCGCCGTACAGGAGTCCATGGTCGTAAACGGAGACTTTAGCCTGTGATTTCGGATAGTAAACTCCATCTATGTAAACCTGCAGTTCTTTTCCCATAGGGATCCCTCAAGTGTTAACGTTTCTTATTAGGCTATGATTTGATATATTTTTTGGCAGTGTTCTATATGTTTCGTATATCAGCCATAGAATTGTGGTCTTTTGGAAAGGTTCAGCGGCAAAGGAAGAGGTTTGAAAGGCTTGCCTTCAAGCTTACCCGTAATTTTCGTTATCAATTCATCTAGCTTCATGTTTTGCACTTTACCGTGGGCCTCTCTATCTCTGACTGAAAGAACCCTGGATTCGAGTTCCCTCTGCCCCACAACGATAACGTACGGAACCCACTCCATCTCCGCCTCTCTAATTCGCTTCTGCAAAGTGGAAGAGCGGTCATCAATGTCCACGCGTATGCAGCGCGTGGTCATCTTTTCGGCGATTTCTTCGACTTTTTCTGTGAAACCATGAGAGATAGGTATCAGCCGTACTTGGGTGGGGGAAAGCCACAAGGGAAGCATGGGTAATTTGCCGTTCTGTTGCTCTTTGTAAGCTTTTTCCAACAAGGCATATACGCATCTTTCGATAGCGCCGCTTGGAGAGCAGTGCAGAATCAGAGGATGCTGTTTTTCGCCTTTCTCGTCAACGTAGGCTATCTCGTATCTTTTTGCGTTCTCAACATCAATTTGATCGGTGGACAGTGCCGCTGCTTTATCCTGATTATCTACGAAGTTGGCGTCCCATTTCAGCGTGAAATAGAAGAACCGTTCGTTCCACAATTCAGCCAAAAGAGGCTTGCCGTAGATTTTCGCCAAGTCTGCAATGAAATTCTTGTTTTCTTCATAGAAATCCCTTGTGAACCGTAATGCAATTTCGTAATCGTCCTTTGAGAGGCCAATGCTGCCTAAGACGCTTATGCACAGGTTAAATCGCGTTTTGAATTCTTTTTTCGCCTGTTCCAAATCGGTGCAGAAAGCGTGGCAGTCAGGCATAGTGAACGCACGCAGACGCCGTAAGCCACAGACTTCGCCGCTTTTTTCACGCCTGAAACTGTAGCGTGTTAACTCGTAAAGTTTCAGGGGCATCTGCCTGTAAGAGAACTGGGCATCATGCACCATCAAGAACTGCCCGAAACACGCAGCAAACCGCAGGAAAAGATCTTTGTCTTCGGTTTTTAACAGGTACTGGCGTGCGGGAAAACGGTTCAGGTAATCCGCTAGGCTTGGATGATTAAAATCGTACATGACTGGAGTTTCAACTTCCATCGCTCCGTAAGCAATCATTTCAGCGGTGACGAACTGCTCAAGCAGAGACTTGATCAAACGACCTTTCGGGTACCAACGAAGGTTGCCGGGGTCGCTTCCTGGTTCGTAATCCGCTATCTCCAGCCGCTTCATTAAAGGCACATGAGGCGGCATTTGCTGACTAGCCCGCACCTTCGCAATTTCATATTTAGAGAATTTCTTAAGGTTTTCATGCCCTTTGAAGTCAAAGTCTTCAATCGGCTTCAGCTCACCACTGGGCAGGAGAATATACCAGAAAGACTTCAGTTTCTCCTCAGCTTTCACGGCTTTAGAAACCTTTTCCTCCTTCTCAGCTTCTGCTTCCGCTTTGTCAGGCGCGTAGAATCTGGATTGCTCCGCCAACGGGTGCCCCTTGATGGCAAGGGTGAACTGTTTGGTCCAGCCGAAAGGAGCACGATACGTCTCGATGCCTTTTTGTTTTGCGTAGGCTTCCATGTCTTTTATGAGCTTCAGCGCTTCGGAAGGCTTTGACAGGTTGCTGCTCAAATGCGCGAAAGGATAAAGTAAGATACGGTTAACTTTGAGGTTTTGAAGGAACGCGTGTACTTCGTCTATGGCTTTCTTTGCCGTCGCTGCGTTGTCGCCTTCCTCGATGGCGGTGAACAAGACCACGACTTCTTCAACACGGTTCTCTTCCTTCGCTGCGGCCTCAGCTATACTTATTTCCTTCTTTACAGGCTTGTAAACAATATAATTAGAGTGTAACTGCAGTATCCGCATGGGTCCCCCTCTTTTTAGGCGCCGTAACGCCACTTATCAATAGTCTTGTCCTTTTTAGTCTTCTTCTTGAATTCCTTGTAGTGTTCCTTGCAAACGTAAACACGTTTTTCGTTGCTGCTGACGTTTAACCCGGCAGATTTGGCTTTTCCAGTTGACAGTGAACGGACAGCGTCCTTGCCGCAACCAGACACGCTGCATTTGACTCCCTTATCTATGCGTCCCAATAGTTCTTGCCCTCACACAGTTTTACGCAGTACAATACGCGTTATGGCTTAATTTCCTTTTCATAGATAGAGCGGGCTCTCTCATAAATTTCTTCTTTTTCTCCGAAAAAGGTAGGTCCGATGCCCTCGATAACCAGCGAAGCTGCGGCGGAACCCACGCAAGCGCACCAAAAAGAATCTTTTTGGCGGATGTACTCGGTTAAAAAGCCGCCTATGAATGCGTCCCCGGCGCCAGTGGGGTCAACAAGTACTCTGGAGATGCACGGGGGAATTTCGTAAAGCGTTCTCTCCACAGAGAGCACAGCGCCTTTAGCGCCCAAAGTGACGATGACGTTTTTAACTCCAAAGTCATGGATGGCGTTTATTGCCGATTTCAGATTGGAATGTCCCGTAAGAGCGCAAATTTCCTCCAATGAAGACTTGTAAACGTTGATGAGGCTGAACAGGCGCTTGTCAATTGAAGAGTTGAACTTAACCTTTCCCGTTTTACTAAAGCGTCGCAATAAACCTTGTGGGTCAAGGGATAAAACTTCAGCGCAGCCTTTCAATTGTTCAACCACTTCATACGAAATTTCCCCCGCAATAGGTGCGACGTGAATAGCTTTGGTTTGCAGAGACTTTGGCAAGCTACTCAAACCGATGGGAGCAGCCTTACTTTCCAACTTAAGCGTCCTTTCTGACAGGTCTTTACTGTATTCCAGGTCAAAACGGGTTGTCTGCTCCTTCTCGAGCTTAATGACGCCAGTAAGGTCTATGCCTTCTTCCCGAAGCAGCCACATGTAAGCCTCTGGGAAATCACCGCCCACCTTGGAAATTATAGAGACTGTTCCGTCCAAACGTCTTGTTACAAAAGAAACATAAGTTACAGAACCGCCCAAAACAACGAAAGGACTAGAACGGCTCGGTAAGCGAATAGTATCTATAGCGAAATGACCTACCACTGCAACGTCAGAAATTTGAACCGCCAATTAAAGCCCCTAGGAAACAGGTAATGGAGTACCTACTATATAGAAATAACTGAACCTGCAAAACACTTGCTTTGTAGCGCTGCTACACGATTTTGCTCCTTTATGCTTGCCAGCTAGTATTTTTGGAAAATGCTTGCTGGTCCTTCCTCTTTTCTTCCTTTAAAACCGCATCCTCGCCTTGCCCATGCGTTTTTAGAGTCAAAACTGAAGTTCAAATTGGAACGTCCTCGTTTCTCTGAAACGCGTTTCGAAAAGCATGTGCTACAGTAAACAGGCTTGCCTGCTTTAGGCTTGAAAGGCACTTTGGCGTTTTTGCCGCAGTCATCGCATTTAATCTCAACCATTCTTTTTTGAGGCGTGTAAAATCACCTCTCTTAGCTTTGACGAAATTGAAAATTAGAAATTTTCAATTATTGCTCGGTATAGGCGACACCTGATTTAAAGGTTTGCACGCTAAATAGCGAAAACGCGTGAAGAAGGTAAACAAACAAGAGATTTGAAGACTTTGATCCGTTCAGCCGTTTATTTTGGACGATTTTTCGATTACATTAGTACCTTTTTAGTTTGTTGTTTATGGGAAGGATATATAACCGTGGATGAGAACATATACAGAGTAATGGGCGCAAATTTTAGGTTATTAGACCCTAGTTGGATTTTGCTAGATTTGTTGTCCGTTAAATGATAGAAAAGGAGGAGTTAAAGTAAGCATTCAGGATGAAGCTGAATTATTCATGGCTATGCGGAACTACAGTTGTGAGGAGAGGGAAAAATGGGAGGAAGGAATAGATATAATAGCCGTGGATAGTGGGTCAAATGAAAAAATTCTGTTACGAATAGTAGAATCAAAGTCGAAATCTGGATTTGTTGGAATAGACACTGTTAGAAAGATGTTGGAAGCTATGGAACGTGAAGATTATGATAAAGGTTTTCTTTGAAAGGCTGTATCTCCGAATAAACCAGTATGTTAACGATTTATGCAAGGTGAAGTGCGGGAAAATTCCCGAAAAAGAGTCTGATTGTAAATGCGACTGCAGGATAAGAATAATCAGCGATAACGCTTCTTTCCATTTTGAACAAGGTTGGATAAACCTGATGAAAAAAGACCTCAAGCAGCTCTTATCACTGCAGAATTCGAAGAAATCTGATTAGTTTGGTTTATCAGAAATCTATTCGAACCCGCCTTACTTTTGCCTTCAACAGCCAACCATCAGCTAGGTCATGACTGAAGCAGCAATATAGCCTTCGCTAAGTCGCCGTCACATTCTTCCAAGACTTTTCTTGCTTCTTCTACGCTTTTGCCTGTCTGGTCAGCCACGAGCTGCACATCTGCCTCAGCCACGACAAGTTTAGAAGCACTGGTAGCAGTACGTTCAGGAGCTTTCTCAGAGACTTTTCCGCCGATAATCTGAAAGATTTTTTGCCCTTGCATTTCGAGAATCGCCACTTCAGGTTGTTCTATTGTTATTTCCTTGCGGCTGGTTTTTATGATGACTTGTTCAACATCCGGGACAGCGTCCATGTTCATGCCCATACGCTGCATCATGCGCCTTTGTTCTCGGGGATTCATGCGTCTATGCATAATAATCGCTTCCACAACCTATTCTACAATAGAGCCTCATATACTTAACTTTCCTTTATACATCCGCGCCTAACTTTGACGGCGACGCCGGTTTTGAAAGCCTTCATCTCAGCGCTTGACAACAAGGCGCGTCCAACCGCCAAAACACAATTATCCTCGTCGACAACTATGACTTCGTCTTTGGCGCGGATCTCCTCATCAGCCTTGACAACGTGCGCCGCAAAAACGTCGCGACCGTCAGCAACAAACTCTGAAACGTCTTTTTGCACTGTGACAAAGCATCTGGCAAAACCGCGGTTTTCAGCTATAAGCCGCGCAGCGGTGATGCTTAGGGACAATAAGCCGTCAGTAGGACGGAGGGTTGCAAGCCTTTTGCCATTGAAATGCACGTAACGTATCCTGCCAGTCGTTTTGGAGTACGTGATGTTCACGTTTTCTGGAAACAGCCTAGCGCCTACGTCTTTTCCGAATTGGTAGTCAGCTATGCTTCTGATGCGGCTTAACGCGTTTTCCACGTATTTTCACCAGCGTTCTTCATCTTTTTAATTCGACAACTATAAACACTACCTTATAATAAAGACAATCTAGGTGAAAAAACAGTGCGATGCGAAGTCTGCGGACGCAAGATCCACGGCGCCCCGATCAGAGCCGTAATCGAAGGCGCCAAGTTAACAGTGTGCGTTGAATGTTCTAAACATGGAAAAATAATCAGAGACGAAGAGATAGAGTTTGGGCAAAGAGCTCCAAAGAAACCGTTGAAGTCTGTTCCTTTTATTCAGAAAAAGAAGCCTGTGCAAGCCAAAGTAGAAATCACTCAGGAAGTAGTGGAAGGTTACGACTCGACTATCCGGCAGGCGCGAGAAAAACTGGGTCTTTCCCACGAAGAGCTTGGCAAAAAAATAAACGAGAAAGCTTCGGTTTTAAGCAAACTTGAGACTGGAAAAATGACGCCTAACAACATGCTTGTCACGAAGCTTGAGCGTGCTTTAAAAATCAAGTTGCTTGTTCCAATAAAAGAAGTAGAAATCTCACATGGGTTTCCTAAATCACCAAATCGGGAGACCACGTTAGGCGACCTGATACGGCTGAACAAGAAAGGCGGGGAGGAGCCCACAGAACGAAAGCGATCATAGTGCAACGGCGACTAAACTATGAAAAATCAAGTTTAGAAGAACTCGAAAACCTTGCGGAAGCCGCTGGATACACGGTTGTCGCAAAAGTAGAGCAGGTCAGAGCGGCTGATGCCCGTTATCAGATAGGCGCTGGAAAAGTGGAAGAACTCGCCGCGCTTGTCAAGGAAACGGGCGCTGAAAAAATTCTTTTTGACAATCAACTGAAGTCGGTTCAATCCTACAACCTGGCAAAAGCCACGGGCATAGAGGCCGTAGATCGCTTCAAGCTGATACTTGAGATTTTCACGAAAAGGGCTACAACTAAAGAAGCTAAACTGCAGATTCAGCTGGCGACATTGCAGTATGAGCTCGCCCATGCTAAAGAAAGAGTAAGATTAGCAAAGTTGAAGGAGCAGCCCGGCTTCATGGGGCTCGGCGCCTACGAAGCGGACGTTTATTATGACGCAGTAAACAGGCAAGTTCACACTATCCGGCGGAAACTCCGGAAAATCCGCGAGAAACGGCTATTGCATCGTGAAAGAAGAGTTGAATTGGGTTTTTTCGCTATTTCTCTGGCAGGATACACAAGCGCTGGAAAAAGTTCATTGTTTAACGCTTTAACGGAAGAAAGCGCACGAGTTGACAAGGCGCTGTTTACCACGCTTTCAACCACAACGCGGCTTGTGGAAATCTCGAAAAGGAAGTTTCTCTTAACCGACACTGTTGGCTTCATAGACCGCTTGCCCTTAACGCTAATAGAAGCTTTCCATTCAACCCTTGAAGAAACCATCTACTCCGACCTCATATTACTGGTATTAGACCTAAGTGAACCCATAGAGAAGATTGAAAAGAAAAACAGCATCTGCCTAGAAACAATAGAGCGCATAGGAGCATCAGGCATATCAATTATAACGGTGCTGAACAAAAT
>SMTZ1_10030066_pt1 | contig 13094 bp, 10 predicted proteins | sample DeeMarSWOR136_30_FD_25667 | JGI IMG/M metagenome (IMG submission 25667) | reverse complement strand
GGGGCGTATTAGCTATCGTGGGAGTAATTTTTTCTCTGATAATGCTCATCGATTGTCTAAAGCGGCCTGCGTCGAATTTTTATAATCCACTGACGAATGAAGGTAAGTACGACAAGCTTATATGGGCCGCTGCAATTGTTTTGTCGCTTAGTTTTTATTTTGTGGGAGCAATTGCGTATTTCTTTGTTATAAAAAGAGCCGAACCTGAGAGCAAAGAATAGCAGTTGACCGATATTTCCCATCACAGGCCTTGAGTTGCAAAGTAGATTTGAGTAGGGTAATGGTGGGATAAGGTCTCTATTTTTGTCCTAACCTGCATTAAAATCCCCCGACTCTACCTCAAATATCTACTTGTCTTTTGTGCGAAATACCGGCAAGACTTTTAGTTGCAATCAATTTCGCCCCTTTGGTCTTCATCTTACGTAAAGCCAGCTTTGCTTCTCTTACGTTATGCGAACCTAAGGCATCAACTACAGCTCTCACGCTCTTACCTCGTTGCAGCAGCCCCAACGCAGTTGCCTTGACAGCATCTTCAGCGCCGAAACCAATCAGAATAAACTCATCAGCCTATGATGCCCAGTGCGCGTACCAGGCATCCCTAAAATAACCACTTGTTCGCGAGTTCACGCCTACAACCTCGGTACAACTGCGCGGCTTGTTATCTGCCAATTCAACACAAATGCCCACTTCAGCAGATCGATTTCATACACTCGCTTGATGAGACGGGATGTTTTGTTATTGCTTTGTTGGTTTCTTCTTTGGCACTTTTGTTGTATAATCTCCGTAATGTAAGTAATGAGAAGAGGGAATTTCTATGGAGGTTTGATAATGCAGAGACGTGAATTTTTGGGCAAGATGGTTGGGACTTCTTTGGCTGTCTTATCTCTTGACGGAATATTGAAAGGTGAAGAGAACGGCTTTGAAAAGCGCGCCAGAGAATATCTTCGCTCGATTATGCCAAGCCGCCAGAGGATCGAAGACTTTATCACCGGTGTTTACGGTCCCAGAGACAAGCGCCCCGGCGAGATTTTCCAATACGACATCATGAGGCGATAGGCAGTACCGGTGTTGATAGTTCTAAGGTGTTCTATAGCTATGAATCCGACGGTGCCCGCAAAGTTATTAACTTTCCTGACAAATCCAGCCGTATTCGTACTTATGGAAATAGTTTCACACATTGCAGTCAGGCAAACAATAATGAAACGTGGGAAGAATACTTTGCGGCTCATATTCAAGAACCTGTTCGTAACTACGGAGTCGGCGGTTATAGCGTCTATCAAGCATATAGAAGGATGCTTAAGGTTGAAAAGCAAACTTCAGGTGGATATATTATCCTTAATATATGGGATGACGATCACTACCGTAACCTCGATGCCTGGCGGAGCATCCGCTTTGGTTATGGTTCAAGATGCGGATTTACACTGCCCCATTTAACGGTAGATGTGGCTAAGGGCAGCTGTAAACAGATAGAGAACATCTCGAAGACACCTAAAGATCTTTACAAACTTTGTGACGAAGATTTCCTCTGGCGAACCTTCAGAGATGACCCAATTTTGAAGATGGTGATGGCCGCACGCAGGGGCGGCGGAAATATTTCAGCCGCACTCGTAAATCCTGTGGCGGTTACGTTTGGTATTCCTGACGAAAAGATAGCAGATATCGAGATGGCGGAAAAGATCAAAAAGATCCATACCGAAGCGGCCTTGTTTGCGACCCAAAACGTTGTCACCTGGGTGGAGGAGTTTGCCGGAGATACCGGCAAGAAACTGATGATCATGCTTTCCTTTGGCCGCGGCAATGTAGCGAAATATTTGTCTGGAAAGCCCCGTTTTGACCAAGGTTTTATTGACTGGTTAAAAGATAAACCATTTCCGGTCATTGATATGCGGGATGTTTTCGCCGCAGATTGCAAAAAGTATAAAGCAGATATCGATCAATACCTTACGCCTTTCTATAATGGCCATCATACTCCCAGGGGCAATTTCTTTACTGCCTGGGCAATCAAGGACAGGGTAATTCAGTGGCTAAACCCGAAACCCCTGCCTTATCGTTGAGTTTTATTAAACGGATCGGCAAACAGAGACCAGAAGATGCTATTGGGTTTTGGCATGTGATTTGTTTTTATTTCTTCCTCTCCATCATTGCTTGAACAAGCAGATCAGGCACAGTTTGCATTTCCTGTTTCTCAGCTTTCTTGGCTTGGCGCAGCTACAACTGGCTGGCTTGTTATCTGCCAATTCGACAAAAACATTAAGTTTGTAAACATTTTCAAAGGCCGGTCCAGGTTACTTGCTGTTGTAATAGCAAGTGGAGTAGCTCGGCTAACATCTACGCGACTCTAACTGTCAAGGATTCTTTCAACCTTTCCTTGATCCACATCCATAACATACTGAATTCCACTAACTTCTTTTGCCTCATGCGTCAAGGATGCTATATCATCCCTGGACATATGTTCCAGAGCGAACTTGCGACTACCAGCCATCAGTTGGCGTAAGCCCTGGGCAAGACGCTCGTAGTAGGTGTAAAGCCCCAATGCACCGGTCGGTAGCTGTTCGAATTCCTTGTCACCCAGTTCCTTGCGGAGCATACTCGCGGTTACAAATATTTCGTCTTTCGAACTGCCGAATCGTTCGACATACACCGGAATCTGGAGTTCATCGATCGTGCGTCCTATTGTTTTACCTACCATAGCCGCGGCTATCGGAGCACGAGCCATGCCAATCAGCTTCACAAACGGTGCGCCAAGAGCGAGTCCTTTGAAGATTTGGTCTTCAAAAGCAAAACCACCGGCTAAAGCAATTGCAGGTAGATACTCGCCTTTGTCGGCAATACGTCTGGCATACTGATACAAAAGCGAGTGTAGGTGTACAGGAGGGATGCCCCACTCATTCATCATCCGCCAGGGGCTCATACCGGTGCCGCCGCCCGCACCATCGACAGTTAGAAGGTCGATTTTGTACCGCGAAGAAAACAAAATCGCCCTCGCCAGGTCGGCCGGACGATAAGCACCCGTCTTGAGAAATACGTATTTGGCACCGGCATTACGCAGCTCCTCCACACGCTTGGCAAATGATTCCTCGGTTACCATCCCCACCCTCGAGTGTCTCTCAAATTCTTTGAATGCGCCTCGTTCAAAGGCCTTGATAACAGTCGGGTCGGTCGGATTCGGCAGGACCACGTAACCGCGCTCATACAATAGCTGTGCCTTTTTAAGGTCCGTGATTTTCACTTCCCCGCCGATGTCCTTGGCACCCTGTCCCCATTTTAGCTCCACGCATTCTACGCCGAGCTTCTCGATGGCATATTCCTGCACGCCCAATCGTGTGTCCTCAACGTTTGCCTGCACGATGATAGCACCGTAGCCGTCTCTCTGATGGTCCTGGTAGAGCTTCACGCGGCGTTTAAGGTCGGCCGTATCGACTACCCGGCCATTCTTGATAACAGATTCAGGGTCCATTCCAACTACGTTCTCACCGATGGTCAAGCCGGTCCCCGCCAGAGCCGAACCGACAGCCAGACCTTCCCAGTTGTTCCGAGCAATATTTGTCGAACCGATTCCTGCGATGTGCCACGGATAGCGGTACTTTATGCCATTATCATGACCGAAAGTAACCTCCAGACTGACGGCCGGAAAAATGGCCTTGTCGCTGTCGGCCTCAATTCCATAAGCTCCAACGGCGGTTCCCATTATATTGAAATGCGAATAATCTACCGGATAGGTTTTCTCAGCGGCCGTTGTTACCATGCCGAATGGCTGCGGATAAATCACTTCGTGACCACGGTAAGCACTCTTGCCTATCTCGCACATGCCGATACAGCCGTCCACGCACGTAACACACATACCCGAGGCCGGAACGACCGAACCTTCGGTCCTGTTCTTCGTGAGAGTTGCAGCCGACGCATTTATCTTTGAAAGCGTAAGTGACATTTTATCTGGCTCCTTTACTTTTGTTAGTTTTTCTTTATCTCGCAGGCTACACACGGACTCATGTAGCACATCATATCGTCAAACTGTTCTTTCTCGATGCAGGGCGGGCTTAGATTTGCACAGCCACCGCAAATTGCCTTTTCCGGCTCGTTGTACGTGCATCGAAGCTGGCAGGCCGGGCAAACATATATGCAGCCGCCGCACAGCCGGCAAACATCCGACTTGATATCAAATGGTGTGCCGATACTTCTTTTCTCGCCCCGGCCCCTAAAACCGATGGCCCTGGCCATCATCTGCTCCTCACACATTCGCACACACAGGCCGCACATAATGCAATCGTCGTGCTCCTGCTTAAAACGCTGCCGGCGTATGCCGTGTGCAGAAGCAAGGTCCTGGATTATCTTGGACTGGGGACAGGAAGCTAACAGCAGCTCAAGTATCATTTTACGCGCCCTTAGCACTCGCCCTGATGTAGTGCGCACGTTGAGACCTTCCTCGGCTGGGTAGGTGCACGAGGAGACCAATTTTGCCTTCGGGCCTTCTCCAATCTCCACCACGCACAGACGGCAGGCACCATAGGGTGATAACCCGTCCATATGACAAAGAGTCGGGATAGGGAAGCCTATGAATCTTGCGGCCTCCAGAAGGGTGCTGCCTTTCTCGACCGATACATTCAAACCGTTTATTTTCAACGTAATCATGCCGACTTTTCCTCCACTACTACACATCTGGCCTCTTCGTTTTCGGCAAGTTGTATGAACTCCAGGTCGCATCTTAAACACCTGCGGGCTTCGCGTACCGCTTGTTCAACAGACAATGCCATCTCCACCTCTTTAAAGCTCTTCTTCCTCGACTTGGCGTTGAGTGTAGCGGGTTCTACTCTTTCCGCATCTTCAAGCTCTTCATCACTGACCACAGCGGGCTCTATGAAAAATGCCGGCAGCTTTACCTTAGGTGGTTCAACAAGCTCTTCCCCATGAATATAGCGGTCTATAACTGACGCCGCCTTTCTTCCCGCGGCAATGGCATTAACAACAGTATTTGGCCCCGTCACCAGGTCACCCCCGGCGAACACGCCTTTACGATTGGTTTGAAGAGTTTTCGCATCAACTTGCAATCTGCCGCCCTTATCAAGTTCCAAACCCATAGAAGCAAGGCAATCACTGTCCGGACGTTCGCCAATAGCTACTATCAATGTGTCCAGGGCAATAGTAAACTCAGTACCGGGTATGGGAACAGGTTTGCGTCGGCCGCTCGAATCGATATCACCGAGTTTGTTTCTTATGCACTGGATATCGGCCAGGTGACCATCCTTCGCATCTATCCTAACCGGCTCGACAAACGTTTCTATTCTCACCCCCTCCGCTTCAGCAGCCCTTATGTAACGTATACTTGTCGGCGAGACCAGCGTTTCAAGCCTTATACCCTCTTCCAGAGCTGCTTCGACCTCTTCTGCGTAAGCGGGCATCTCCTGGGCGGTACGGCGGTAGAGCAGCGTTACACTTTTGACTTTTTTCTGGCGAATAGCCACTCTCGCAGCATCCACGGCGGAATTACCGCCGCCAACGATACCAACGTGTCCCTTAGCCATTTCCTCGCCTCTCAGATTAAAGGCCTTTAGGAACTGCATCGAAGGGTAAATCCCTATGGTATCTTCACCTTCGAGCCCCAATCTCCAGCTTTTGTCCGCCCCTATCGCCAGGAAAACAGCCTCGAAGCCGTCCTTGAACAATTCGTCGATGGTTATGTCCCGGCCCAGGACGGTTCCGCACCTGAGGGTGATATTTTCATCAAGCAGCGTTTTTATTTCCTTGCGTGTCACATCCAGGGGGAGACGATAAGCCGGTATACAACTAATGAGCATTCCGCCCGGCTCTTCCCCTGCATCGACGATCGTCACTTTGTAGCCAAGAAGAGAAAGATAATGTGCGACAGAAAGGCCCGCAGGACCCGCACCAACGACCGCTATCCTGTGAACACCCTTGTCCCGTCGTGCGGTTCTAACAGGTTTATAAACCGAGGGGTCAACACGGTCTGTTATAAATCTCTTCATTGCCCGGATAGCAATAGCTTGGCCGCCACTGATAGCAATGTTACACTTGTTTTCGCACTTGCGACCACAAACCCCTTCGTATTTACCCTTTTCAATTAGAGCAACATAACGCCAAACCTCGGTGTCCAGGGGGCAAGCTGTCTGGCAGGGCGCACCAACTATATCTCTACATACGAAAGCATCACACTTTTTATTAATCACGTGTCGAAGATATTCATCGCGGAAGTAACGCAGAGTGCTCAGAACCGGATTCGACGCCGTCTGCCCCAGGCCGCACATCGTCGTATCCTTCACCACCTCCGCTAATTCTTTCAAAAGGTCTAAGTGTCCAAGGGTCCCCTTGCCCTTTGAAATATCATCGAGAATCTCATACATTCGTTGTGTGCCTTTTCGGCAGGCGAAACACTTACCACAGGATTCATCCTTCAGGAAATTCATAAAGTATTTGGCGACATCCACCATACACGTATTTTCATCCATAACAATCATGCCGCCACAATCATGCCGCCCGAACCCATAATCGAGCCGGCGTCAGCAAGACTCTCATAATCTACAGGTAAATTAAACATATCGGAAGGAATGCATCCCCCGGACGGCCCACCCGTCTGGACCGCCTTTATCTTGGCCTTGCCTGGCGAGCCACCGCCGATATCATAGACAATTTCCTTAAGAGTAATTCCCATTGGCACTTCGACAAGGCCGGTATTTTTGATTTTACCGACCAGACTAAATATCTTTGTGCCGCTATTGCCTTGGGTACCTACATTCGCAAACTTCTTGGCCCCAAGTCTGAAGATAAGCGGAATGTTCGCCCAGGTCTCAACGTTGTTAATTGCTGTGGGTTTGCCGTCAATACCCTTCTGCACAGGGAACGGTGGCCTCTGGCGCGGCTCACCCATCTTTCCTTCGATAGAGCGTATCAGGGCAGTCTCCTCACCGCACACAAATGCGCCGGCCCCTTTGACCAGCTTGATATCAAATGAAAAACCGGTCCCGAGAATATTCTCTCCCAAAAGGCCGATTTGCCGTGCTTGTTTTAGCGCGATATTCAAATGCTTGACAGCAACCGGATATTCATTGCGAACATAGACTATACCTTCCGTGGCCCCGGTCCCATAGGCACCGACAATCATCCCTTCGATGATGCTGTGAGGATTTCCTTCCAGCACGCTGCGGTCCATATAAGCCCCGGGGTCACCCTCATCGGCATTGCAAACAAGGAATTTGCCGCGGCTGCCCGGCTGTTTTGCCAGCAGCTCCCATTTCAACCCTGTGGGAAAGCCGCCCCCCCCGCGGCCGCGTAATCCGGAATGCTTGACCTCTTCCACCACCCAGCCGGGACTACCTTTGGTAAGCACTTTTGCCAACAGCGAATATCCATTGATTTTAAAATAATCATAAATACGAATAGGATCTACCTTCTCGCTACAAGCAAGAAGCCTGCGAACCTGTTTATTGAAAAAAGGTATATCATCCTGCCTCTCCACCGGCTTGCCGGTTACCGGATCCACAAAAAGAATATCTGTAAGCACTTCGTCTCTTGCTGCGGCCTCGACAATACGTTCCATCTCTTTGAGGCCGACCTTCGGGTAAAACACTCGGCGGGGTTCGACAAGCACAGAGGGCTCCATTTGGCAGAAACCGTGGCATCCGGTGATACGAAGATGGACCTTTTTGGTCAGGCCTTTTTTCAAAATCTCGCGTTTGGCCACACGGATAAGGTCCCCGGCACCACTGGCCTGACCACATGTCCCTGTAGGAATAACTATGCAGGGAATGTTTTCATCAGTGGCATCAAGAAGCGCCTTCTGTAATTTCTTTAGCTCATTTATAGAAGATAATCTTAACACTTTGTTGCCTCATCTTAGTTAAACTAAGTCCAACAGATGGTTCTTACACCCGCGACGCGAGCATATCTGCACGATACCACCGCCGTCTACGAGCATCGGTATCATTGGCGCGGCACATACCGAGCAATCCAGTGTGCTGGGAAACTCCACACCACAATGCGGACAAAGAAAAGTCACCACTGAGCCTGTGGATACCTCAAACTCCGAAGCAAAATTATAACTCCCGTACAGGCAGGAAAGTCTGAGCCAACCCTTTTTGTGGTCGGAAGATATGGTTACACGGATTGATGGGTGGCTGTCAATAGCAAAGGTCTCGTCCTTAAGGCTACGATTACAATGGGGACAGTTCACATTAATAGGGAAGATTCGTTCATCCTTTTCTATATGGAGTTTGCCGAATCCATCTTGGGCACCTTCTAATAATTGACTAACTCTTGATTTTCTGACTTGCGAGAAGTAATGACCATCGATAACAACAACCGGCCCAAGAGCGCAGGCCCCCAGGCAGTTCACTGTTTCCAGTGTAAATTCCTTATCCTCAGTCGTCTGGCCGACCTTGATTCCCAATTGCCGCTCGAACTCTTCGACAATCCGGGGTGCACCTCGAACGTGGCAGGCTGTACCAAGACACGCACAGACAAGATGCTTGCCTCGGGGTGTCAAACTGAACGAGCGATAGAATGTAGCAACACCATATACATCGACCATAGACCGGCCTGTTTCGTCGCTCACTATTCGAAGCGACTTTTCGGGAAGATAGCCATATTCATCCTGAATCTCTTCGAGAATGGCGATAAGCCTGCCTTTGTCCTCAGTATGCTTTTCCAGGATTCTTAGGATGTCGGTCGAATTCACTTATTGGGGTCCCCTTCATTTATGTAAATATTGGCTTTAATTGAGAGTGTAGTGTTTTATCTCATTCTATCGGTACTCCTCACAATGCCAGACGCCTCCTTCGGACTTTGGAAAGGTGCAGGTTTGGCGTTCCTCACAATCGCTGCAAAGTCCAGCGAATCTGGTTGAATCTTTCTCCTTAGCGGCGGCAGAATCTGTCTCAAATAGCCGTTCTTTTTCAGGAGGAATAATAGTGGTTTCAATCTCGAACTCTTCACAGTAAAAGGCCGGTTTGGCAGGGTCCCGCGGAAATGTACAGGATGAAGCATTCCTGCAGTTCATACATAGTCCAAAGTACCTTATATTTTCCTTCATATCTTGTTCCTTACACTGCTCTTCGTGACTACCTAAGAAAAAGCAAAAACCGTACCACCTATCGAATAATGGAAAAATACCTCCATTTATGCCTGATTTGAAGGGGTGCGCAACGAGCGATTTTCACACTTAATAGAACAAAATACAGGATTTTGATAAAATAGATTTTTTCGATGTGATTGGTCTTATTATGCTGTTGTGGATGCTTACAAGAGGCATAAAGTGGGGAGATTTGAACCACTGGAGAGAAATTCCCCAGCGACAGGAATTCAGGATGGAGACTGCTCGGCCCTTTTAAGCTTTTCACGCAGGGTCTTGCGGTCGATGCCGAGTATCTCTGCGGCCCGGGTTTTGTTACCGTCAACACTTGCCAGAACGTTGGTGATGTATTCGCTTTCAACTTCGGCGAGTGTGCGGGTGAATCCCGTGTTCCGAAGAGCTGAAAACCGCATGAGAGAAGGTAAATCGGGAACCTCAATAAGGTCACCATCGGTCATCACCACAAGGCGCTGGATTACATTCTCTAATTCTCTTACATTTCCAGGCCAATTATAACTCCGCAGACTCTGCAAGGCTTCATCGGAAAATCGATGAGGTAGCTTGCCTGATTCGGCTGCAAACTGAGTGAGAAAATGATTGGCCAGTAATAAGATGTCGTCTCCCCTTTCTCGCAGAGGCGGGATAAGAATTGTAATGACATTAAGGCGATAAAATAAATCTTCGCGGAAAAGCCCCTTCTTCACCAGGTCCTGCAAGTCCTTGTTAGTTGCGGCCAGAATCCTTACGTCGACTTTTCGCGTTCGGTTTGAGCCAACCATACAAACTTTTTTGTCCTGTAGCACTCGGAGCAGTTTGACCTGCATCGCCAGACTCATATCGCTGATTTCATCAAGGAAAATCGTGCCGCCATCAGCAGCGTGAAAGAATCCTGCACGTGATTCGGTTGCTCCTGTGAACGCCCCCTTTACATGCCCAAACAGTTCGCTTTCAAGCAGCCCTTCCGGGATACCACCACAATTGACGGGCACAAAGGGTGCCGACGACCGGACGCTGCCGTAGTGAATAGCTCTGGCCGCAAGCTCTTTTCCCGTACCACTTTCTCCGGTAATGAGCACAGTGGCTGATGCAGACGAAGCTTTACCTATGGCAATGAAAACATCACGCATCCCTTCGGAACGGCCGATAAGGCCTTTGTGCGCCGGAACTACCTGGTCTGGTTTAGCACGTCCGGACCTTCGCACCTTTGTTTTGTCCAGCACACGCTGAACGGCGGATAAAAGCTCAGTGGCCGTGAAGGGTTTGGCTAAAAATTCTTCGGCCCCGGTTTTGATAGCTTCTACTGCTCCCTCAATCGATGGGTAGCCTGTAATCATCATGACCTCGGTATCTCTGAAATTCTCACGAATATGCCGTACCAGATCCATGCCACTGATGTTAGGCATCTTAAGGTCAGTTATAATCAGGTCTAATTGTGTTTTCTCAAGAATTTCAATTGCTTCAGAGACACCTGACGTCGTAAAAACCTTATAGCCCGCAGAAGTCAGATTACGCTGTAAGACCTCCAGTGTGTTTGAAGAATCATCTACTATCAAAATTCGTTCTTTTCTGGGAGATGATGACATATTAAGCACTTTTCTACGTATTATCCGGCTCTGCTACCGGCAATTGAATTTCGAACCGGGTACCACAGCCGGGTTCGCTCTTAACATTAATCGAACCGCCGTGGGCGGTAACGATTCCATATACATTTTATCAAGAACCTCCTTGCTCATACCTGTGCCCGTATCTTCAACACTAAGCAAAACGTTATGGTCACAAAATCGTGTCTGAACCGTTATCTTGCCTGCTCCCGGCATCGACTGCAATGCATTGACAACCAAATTGACCAGAAGCTGGTTCAATTGACCCGGGTCGGCTGTGATTTCAGGCAGGTCCGCCGAAAGTAGACGAACAAGTTCTATACCTTCCTTGGCACACCGAGCTTCGAAAAAATAAAGCCCATCTTCCACTATCTGATTGAGGTTGACTTGTGTCTTCTGAGGCGGTGCTTGTCGGGCAAAAACCAGAAGCTTTTGGATAATCTCCCGTGCAAGCAAAGAAGCGGCTTCGATTTTTGAAATATCCTGCTCGGCTGAGGCCGGTACCCCAGGACACTTCTTTGCCAGCTGAGCAAATCCGAGAATATTTCCCAGCGGTTCATTTAGTTCATGAGCTACTCCTGCGGCAAGCATCCCGATTGTCGCCAGCCGATCGGCATGCAGAAGCTGATTATGTAGCTTCAGTTTTTCTTCCTCTGCTTGTCTTCGTTCGACAACTGACGCTACCTGTCTGGCTACAGCGTCTATTAGATTGCGTTCTTCCTTGAGAAATGGACCCTCATCAAGATCGGGCTTTTTCTCTATATAAACCAGTTCAACAGTACCTCTTGTCATACCACTCACAATAATTTCAGCAGTTTGCTTCTGGCTGCACTCACGGAAGCCTTGGGTTATGTAGGATATTCCATCTAAAATTATTCTCGCGAAAGCGATTTCGGGGTATTGCCAGGCAGGAGGAAGAAGCTCAACAATGCCTTGGATAATTTCTTCCAGCGACAGACCTGGCTGTCCGGTTACCTGAGCAATCCCATAAAGGCACGTTAGCTCCTTTACCCGCTCGGTCAAAGCAGCCTTTGCGGAGAATGATAACTGGTCATCTACCATCAGCATCCTCACATTTTAAGAAGAACTATAAAGTAAGGATTTTTTCTCGATTCTCTCTATATTCGGCCATTATACTCGGCACCCTCGATTATGGCCATCAAGTCATTTACCAGCCCCCTGAAGCCGGCGGCACTGGACTCACTTCTCAACGATGATCCGCACTCGCTGGATGGCATTATGGCCCGACTTGAGGAATGGACGTGGCATAGGCTGGGCAATGCCCCCGGCATCGATTGTGCGGCAGCTAAGATCGTATTGTCCCGGGCGTTCGACCGCAAGCAGTGTTGCCCAATGGACGATTGTGTTGCGGATCGGCCAATGATATGGTTTACCGGTTGCGGGATCAAGCTGACGTGAAATCGGCGGCAGCTTGCCATCGGGAAGTCCTCCTCCCCAATCATCCGGAGGCGGCAGGATATCAGCCTCTTTCCATTCGGCTTTGGTGAAGTAAGGGTCATCTTTTGGAAAAGACGCATCGTGCGGATGCAGCCAGTACTGAACCTTACTGAGACCGGACATACCCACTTGAGCAACTCCTGTTATCGGCACCGACTGTCCCGCTTTCATTTTCTTTGGCGTATGGATAAAACGTGCGCAGGTCTTTATATGACTGACGGTGTCATTATTCCAAAGTGCATATGTATCATTTGCCTGGGGGGTATTGGTCAACATGATGCGTTGAAGCCACTTTACTGACTTGTTGCCGTAAGCATCAGGAACCAACATACGAACCGGCCCGCCCCGCTTACTTGTGAGCCATCGATTGTTGAGCTTGTAGCAAAGGGTCACCGGGTGCTCTCCAGGTGGTTCTTCCAGCCCCCGGCCAATCGGCAGGGAACTCTGGAATCTCTGTTTTGGATCGTCATTGTGGTAGCCATAATAAAAGAGACGCCGGACATTAGCTGTCGGCTGAGCCAGCCACACCACCTCCCTCAGAGGTACACCCTCCCACAATCCCATGCCGAATGGAGTCTTGCCGTTCGTGCAGGACATCACATTCATAAAACGCACGGTATGTTTCTTGGCGAGCCTCATGAGCCCGTCCCAGTTCAGGGCCGTGCCCAGCGCCTTGGAAAGTGGTCGCTCCACTTTAGCGTTACTATCGGGATCCGGCAGAACCTCAAGCTGCCAGGTCTCACGTACCAGCCCTACTTCCCGCAGTTTTTCCAGTGGTAACTTATGCGGTGGAGGGTCTCCTCGACCGGCATTAATGAAATTCTCTTCTCGTGTGAGATACTCCAGTTTTGAGATCGCTTCACTTAGCAGCCGGGACGCTTCACCCTCATCCTTCTGGGCCCACAGTTTCGGAATACTTACAGCAGTGGCTCCTATCGCACCTAACCGCAAGAAGT
>SMTZ1_10016427_pt1 | contig 13094 bp, 6 predicted proteins | sample DeeMarSWOR136_30_FD_25667 | JGI IMG/M metagenome (IMG submission 25667) | reverse complement strand
ACCATTCCTTGGATCATCTGGTCCTTTAGCATCCACAGGAATGATATGAGCTGCTTCAGCTTCGATGATTGGCTCAATCTCGTGAAGTTTTAAGGAAAATTTAGAATGACAAACAACACACACCTGGTCATATTCTTCTAATATGATTTGGCGGAAGACTTTCTCACGAACCTTTCTCTTTGTCAGGTATTCAGGTCGCGTTTCCTTGAGTTGAAAAGGCATGATGAGTTGGCTGCGGATCATGAAATCAGTTGTTTCTAATTCTTTATCTGGTTGAATGAGCTGAGCGGCAATTAGGGGGCTGCATCCCCTCAGCAGGAATCTGCGGTTTGATGGTTCGAATCCTTCTATCATTGCAGGACCAAGCATTCGATATCGAGCACCACCCAGTGATTCATTGGGCTTTGAAGTGACGATGACAAGGAGAGGGACTTTATCCTGCATGCAGGCAAAGAGAGAGCTGTTAATAGCAGAATCAAGTGGGCCGCTTTTGGCGGCATAATGCATGATCCAGCTTCCGTCTGATTGAGGAACGAATTCGTCTGGGTAGATTTCCTGATCATGTCCAGTGGCTGAACGACTCCAGATGCAGAAGGCATATTTCTCGGAAGCTGGTTTATAGATTCCTTCGGCAAGGTTGTGGATTCGAGGAATTTTAGCTTGTGGGAATTGGGTGATGGTTTGGCGGATGAAGTGAGATGTGAGGTCCAAGCCTGTGAATTTTGAGAGTTTTAAGATGGCTTGGGCACGGTGTTCGAGGTCCATCAATCATCCCTTAGCTATTTGGAATCTAACATATTAGGGGTATGAGATCAATTGGGAAACGTAGATATCAAGATTCTATAAATGAAATGATCTAATGAAATACATATTAATCGCAAATAAGTTTTTTCTGAATTACCTATATATAAATTAACTTCAACCGCATATCAAAAAGTATATTATATGCGCAATTATTCGTTGATTAAGTGAATTATTGCATATATAATATATTAAAGAATGATCCTAGATCAATTGTTAGTACGTTTCATGCGTAATAATTCGTCGAATAAAAGAAAAAGAAGGAGTTAGCTGTACTATGAAAAATCTATCAGGATTAGGCAAAATTGAAAGAACCCGGCTTATAGAAGTAATCCGTAACACAAAGGGTATTATATCAGTCGCTGATGCTTCAGATATTCTTAAACTGAGTCGTAATTCTGTAGCAAAAATGCTTGCAAAATGGGCAAAAAAAGGATGGCTTTCACGTGTTCAACGTGGCTTGTACATTCCAGTACCATTAGAATCAAGAACTGCTGATGTCCCAATTGAAGAGCCATGGATCATTGCTGAATATCTTTACTCTCCATGTTACATAGGAGGCTGGAGTGCAGCTGAATATTGGGATTTGACAGAACAAATTTTCAGGTCGATTGTAGTGCTAACTACACAGAAACCGAGGGAGCGAAAACCAGTAATAAGAAACACAAAATATGTAGTTAGGACAATTTCAAAAAAAGCAATGTTCGGAACAAAACCAATTTGGCGAGGCAAAGTTAAAGTATCCGTATCAGATCCAACTCGAACTATCATAGACATGTTAAATGATCCAAGTTTGGGAGGGGGACTGCGGCCAATGGTAGATATGCTTCTTAATTATTTAAGCTCAGAATATAAAGATCTGGAATTGCTGATTAATTACGCAAATCGTCTTGGTAATGGTGCAGTTTATAAACGTGTGGGTTTTCTTTTCGAACGACTAATCCCTGATGAAAAAAGAATTATTTCTGTATGTAAGGCAAAATTAACAAAAGGTAATGCAAAAATTGATCCAAAACTACCCGCTGAAAGACTAGTAACAAAATGGAAATTATGGATGCCTAATAACTGGTTCCAGGAGAATTTAATTGATTGATAGACAAGAAATTATGGATTTTGCTAGAGAATTTCAGCTTGATCCAAGTATTATTGAAAAAGATTATGTTTTGGGTTGGCTTCTAGCAGGGATATCGAATTATCCACAATTAGAATCAACTTGGGTATTCAAAGGAGGTACTTGTCTTAAGAAATGCTACTTTGAGACTTACAGATTTTCTGAAGATTTAGATTTTACAATCACAAATCCAGACCATATCAATCCAGAATTCTTAAATTTAGTATTCTCTGAAATTTCACAGTGGATTTATGATGAATCGGGAATAGAGATTCCTGTTGAACGTTTAAGGTTTGATATATATAAGAATCCCCAAGGCAGAACTTCTGTGGAAGGCCGAATATATTACCAAGGCCCTCTACAAAGAAGGGGATCCCTACCACGGCTAAAGATAGATATAACGCATGATGAAATTCTGGTTCTAAATCCGATCGCTCGTAGAATTCATCATCCTTATTCCGATATGCAGGATAATGGATTTTCAATTCAGTGCTATTGTTTTGAAGAGGTTTTTGCTGAAAAATTGAGAGCACTAGCAGAACGTTTAAGGCCGCGCGATCTATATGATGTGGTACATCTCCATAGACTCGATATATTGGGGGTCGATTTAAAGCTTTTAGTAAGAACTCTTGAGGATAAGTGCAGATTTAAGAGTATCGCTGTTCCTACAATGTTTATTCTTGAAAACAAACCCGAAAAGGCTGAACTAATGACTGAGTGGGAAAATATGCTAGGCCATCAACTTCCTATGCTCCCGCCATTTGAACAATTTTGGGAAGAATTACCTGGTTTGTTTGAATGGCTTTATAGTCTTGTGCCAAAAGTTGTCCATAAACCAATCCCAGCACCTGTAGAGGTCGATACAAAATGGAAACCACCTTCTATGGCTCACGCCTGGCATACTGCGGTTCCTCTTGAAGCTATTCGATTCGCAGCTGCGAATCGGCTGTGTGTTAATTTGCACTATCAAGGAACTCGGCGATTGATCGAACCGTATTCATTACGCCGCACAAAAGATGGGGACATTCTTCTACATGCTGTGAAGCATAATACAGGAGAATCAAGATCTTATAGAATTGATCGTATTCAAGGTGCAGAGACAACTAAAATATCATTTAAACCTAGATATACAATCGAATTAATTCCCTCGGGGCCTATTTTTACTTCCCCAACTTCTAGAAAGTCAAAAAGCCCGGCAAAGTATAAAACTATAAGCTATAAATCTACAAGAAGCAGAAAATCAGGTAGTCGAAGAATTAGTGGGCAACCAGCTTATATTATTCAATGCACAATATGTGGAAAGAAGTTCAACCGGACAAAATATAAGACGCAATTAAACCCACATAAAAACAAAGAAGGCTATCCATGCCCAAGTCGTATTGGTTATATAGTAGACATAAAATATTAAAAATCAGATATTTTCTATTAATTTGAATGCTCCAAATTTTTCAGTTTAAAGGAATTTGAAGAATCTCAAAGTGCTAGGAATGGGGCTCGAACCCTCACAAAGGGCCACATTAGAGGGATTCTAAATCCTTTGCATCTATTTCTATTACCGATTACGAATATTATTGAAATTGAGAAGACAATAAATATCTTATAAAAATAAACACAATTTTATTTTCTCAGCCCTAATCTACTCCAATTCCTTAAACTCAATCATTGATAAGCGTACTTCCCAAAGAAAGGCATCAATTGGTTCAAAATGATTTTCATAGCCACATGGACAGGTGGGGTATCCCACATCGTTATTACAGAGCTGATACTTACTTCTCAGGATTCGACCACAATACAAACATCTGACGGAAGATAATTCATCATCATGGATAATCATAATCCGTTCCAATGGATTAATAGAGTAATTTTTCCATAGTGCCGTAAATTCCTCCTTCATAATAGTTTCATTCTGACAGGGATATACATTCAAAATTTCTCTTTTGTTTACCTATCGGTGACGCATAGGTGACACAAAATGCTTAAATTTGCTTACTTTTGCCAAACGGTGAGAAAATGGCAAAAATCCAAAATTAGCAATAAAGCCAGGGAAAAAGGGGATTTTAAGATTGGCAGCGCTACTGGGATTCGAACCCGGGTCTGATGGCTGAGAACCACCTGTCCTAGTCCCCTAGACGATAGCGCCACAATGTTGGGGAACCGCCAGGATACCAGATGTACCCCTGGGATGTCAATGATTTTGGAGTTAAGATTTAGAGCCTTAAGCTTTAGCCAATTATAGCCGTAATTGGGCGTTTTTAATCACAATTTGTGACGTATTTGTTACATGGGGAGAAGTCTATCTCAAACTAAGATTGACTCTCTGTTGATTAATTGATATTCTTTCTTGCGAGAATCACAGGGGTTATACATGGACGTGAAATGTCCTAATTGTGGAACCGACAATACCCAAGACTCTGAGTTCTGTAAAAAGTGTGGAACTCAGATTATAAAATCTGAAGAGCAGCCCATTCCTACCAAAACTATTGAAGCACCAAAGGAAGAGCTAACCACAGGGGGCACTTTTGCAGGACGTTACCAGATTATTGAGGAACTTGGAAGAGGAGGCATGGGTAGAGTATACAAAGCTACCGATACAAAGATAAACGAGAAGGTTGCCCTAAAACTCATCAAACCAGAGATAGCTTCTGATAAAAAGACCCTAGAACGGTTTGGCAATGAGCTTAAGATTGCCCGAAAGATTGTCCATAAGAATGTTGGACGTATGTATGACATAAATGAGGAAAAAGGAACCCACTACATAACTATGGAGTATGTGTCTGGTCAAGACCTGAAAGGATTCATTAGACAATCAGGGCAAATGGCAATAGGTACATCTATATCCGTAGCCAAACAAATCTGTGATGGATTGTCAGAGGCTCACAAAACAGGAGTAACCCATAGAGACCTTAAACCCAGCAACATCATGATAGACCGAGAGGGCAATGTCCGGATTATGGATTTTGGGATAGCTCGTTCCCTAAAAGAAAAGGGCATAACAGGTGCTGGAGTGATGATAGGGACACCTGAGTATATGTCACCTGAACAAGCAGAAGCGAAGGAAGTAGACCAGCGTTCTGATATTTATTCATTGGGTGTGATTTTGTACGAGATGGTGACTGGGAGAGTACCATTTGAAGGAGATACAGCGCTTAGCATAGCGATGAAGCACAAGAGTGAAGTCCCAAAAAACCCGAAGGAATACAATGCTCAGATTCCCCCTGACTTGAGCAATCTGATATTGAGGTGTTTGGAAAAAGATAAGGGGAGCAGATACCAGAGTGCGGGAGAAGTGCGGGCAGAGCTTGAAAATATCGAGAAAGGAATTCCAACGACTGACAAAGTGATACCCGAGAGGAAGGCTATCACTTCCAAGGAAATAACCGTCACTTTTGGCTTGAAAAAGCTAATATTGCCTGCATTGATGTTTATAGTAATTATTGCCATTGGTGTGATTGTCTGGCAGAGTCTTCCTCAAAAACAAGCCTCAATAGCTGTCCTTCCCTTTAGAGACCTAAGTCCACAGAAAGACCAAGAACACTTATGCGATGGAATGACTGATGAAATCATAGCAAAGTTATCGAGACTCGAAGGATGGAAAGTAATGAACATGACATCTGTGTTGCGGTATAAAAACACAGAAAAAACCATAAAAGATATCGGACAAGAACTGAATGTGACAACTGTCCTCTTAGGGAGTGTTCGGAAGGAAGAGGATGATATCAGAGTGACAACACAGTTGGTTAACACTGAAGATGAGTTCCAGCTCTGGTCTAACACATACGACAAGAAACTTGAAGGAGTTTTTGAAATCCAGAGCGATGTTGCTGAAAAGATTGCCCAGGCTTTAGAGATGGAACTCTCTCCTGAAGAAACAACTTCACTTCAGAAGCAACCCACCGAAAGTATTAAAGCAAAGAGAACCAATAAAGACTACCAGAAAGCCATCGGCTACTATGAACAGGCAATAAAAGAAGACCCAAATTATGCCTTAGCTTATTCGGGAATAGCTGACTGTTATATTCTCTTAGCGATGTATGGTTTAAGAGATATAGGATTTCCGATAGCAAAGGAAGCGATACAAAAGGCATTAGAGATTGATGATGCTATTGGCGAGGCACATGCTTCGATGGGATTATTAAAGATGCAAGAATGGAACTGGGAAGAGGCTGAGAGGGAGTTAAAACGAGCCTTAGATTTGAATCCAAATTATGCAACAGCTCATCACTGGTATGCTGTATTTTTGATTAATGTGGGTCGGTTTGATGAAGGCTTCCAGGAGTTACACCAGGCACTAGAATTGAGTCCCTTCTCTCTTCCTATAAATAGAGATGCTGGAGCTATATATTATCTTTCCCGTAAATATGACCAAGCCCAAGAAGCTATAAAAAAGACAATTGAGATGAATCCGAACTTCCCATTTGTTCATGTGTCTCTTGGACGGGTATATCTTCAAAAATCAATGTATAAGGAAGCACTTGCAGAGTTTGAGAGGGAGAAGCAGGCTTTAGTCGCCTCGGGGATGGGCATATTTCAAATTGGTGTCTTCCCCTTCATTGGTATTACTTATGCCCGCATGGGGAATCTAGAAGAAGCAGAAAAAATACTCGGGCAGGTTGAATCCCTAAATGGTATAGATTTTTTAAAAGCATGCTTTTATTTCGCTCTAGGTGAGGATGACAAAGGTTTTGAATGCCTTGAAAAAGCCTATGTTGTAAAAAGTGCTTTTATGACTCAAATAAAGGTTGACCCCTTGTTAGATAGAGTCCGCTCAGACCCTAGATTCGATGAAATACTCAAGAAAATGAATCTGGAGTGATATCCCTCGACCTGTGGAAGGACGCTGACCTGGGATAGCTGAGGTTGAAGATGCGAGAAAGAGGCTGGCTGGGTTGAAGTAGAAGTAATGAATCAACGAATTGACACCACAGAAATAGGCTAAAACCTATGCAAAAACACAACCTGGCCACACACAAAATCTCTGACATTTTTTATTTATAATAAAAGCTCTGACCTCTGTTAGATTGCTCTTTTTTACTCCTTTCTTACTCGGAATGTGATTCTATCTTTTTCTCTATCCTGGGGTAGTGAAAACTTTTTCTTTTGAACCTAGAAATAGTTGTAGCGATTTTTGGAAGAGGCACTTATATTTCCTCGCAGGAATTTTCAGGAATGGTTAGAGAGCATCATATAATCCCCCAAATAAGCTGTGTTAGATCGTCTCCTAGCGCAGAACATAATCAGGCCCGTGTAAGACTTTGCGGGGAGATTTTGACTGATATTGAGAGAGAAGGAACATGGATGATGTAGATCGATTTGAAATAAAGATTTTTGATTACTACCTATCAGAGTCGGCGCCTGTTGAAACCATATATGAAGAGACATTTAAAAAGGCGATTGAGAAGGCGATTGAAATAATGCTGATAGATCTATCTGCCGACTGCATAACCATCTATGATATAGACAAAGATAAGCTGAGGGCTGATCTAGTCTGGAATGAAAATGAAGGCATAATTGAGGCCAGATCCTTGAAGGACGAGAAGAAGATCTTGGCGAGTGGTGCAGAGTCAGAAATCCTAGCCTATTATCTTAGGCGCTGATCCCTCTTGAAAAAGGAGTAAGCATTGGACTTTGGATTCTCTGAACTGACACATGCATGCTTAATCGTTGGATTTCAAGGATATAATGGACTGGCTAATTTTTTTCGTTGATTTATTACTATTCCTTCAATCCAGCCAGCCTCTTTCTTGCATCATCCACCTCAGCAATACCTAGGTCAGCGTCCTTCCACACATCCAATGCAATATTCAAGTGATCAAAAGCCTTTTCCTTTTTCCCTGCGTCCAAATAAACCAGTGCGAGTTCGTAATGTAGCTTGGGATCGTAGGGATTATATTTTAAAGCATTATTTAGATAAGCCTCTGCTTTTTCAAAATCTTGCAATTTCCTGTAGCACTTTCCGATGTCCCTGTTGGCTTTCAGTATATGAAAGGATGGTGCACGATCCAAGGATTTCTGAAAAAGGGATATCGCCTCCTCACAATTGCCTCTAATTTTATTTATCACCCCCTGGGAATAGGGAATCATAAATCGCAAATTTTCAAATCCAAACGACTCAATAAACTTTTCATAATCTTCAAGAATTCTCTCCGCATTATTAGCATCATTCATCTCTAAATAGAGAGCAAGATATCCGATAGGAAGCAGACCATCCCAGGGAGGAGCCATTTGCGATTTGATTTCTTCAATTGTCTTAAAGGCGACATCACTTTTGCCTGCCCTAGCATAAAAGACAACGTCTGTTAATTTTCCAAGCAATGCTGATGCTTTAGGCAAATTTTTCTCAGCTAAATCCCATTTGGAATGCATATATTCAAGAGTTTGCGATAGTTGTCCTCTCATTTCATGAAAACCCATTAGCTTATCATACACACTCATTTCCTTATCAAATGTATTGCTCAGCTTTAAAGCCTCCACGTATTGCGCCCGCGCTTTCTCGAAATCTCCGAGTTTTGTGTAAATATCAGCCAATTCCAGGTTTACTGCAACTCTTTCAGGCTCAAGGAGCAGCGCTTTTTCATAATTTACTTTTGACTTTTCAAAATCCCCCTCATCCCTGTATAAATCCCCAAGAGTCGTGTATGATTTTATATCCATAGGAAATTGTTCAGCATACTGCTCATAGTACTTGAGAGCCCCTTCAAAATCATTTTGTAGATGGAGAATAGAACCAACCGAGAAGTAAACATCATACTGCTTTGGGTCCAGTTCCAAAACTCTCCTATAAGCCGCCAGAGCTTCATCAAGCTGATTTCTGTATTCATAAAGACGGGCAAGGGTCACGTGTGCAAGCGTATCCTCAGGGTATATCTCGCTCCACATCTTCACTACTTTCAATTGCTTATCTGAATCTTTTTTTAAAAAGAAGTAATCAGACTTGACTTGGAACTGATACCTCTCTGGTAGTCTTTCATGATACTTCATCAATGATTGGAATGCCTTCTCTCTTTTCGCACTTTGATTACCATAAGCATACCGCTCTTGAAGTTCAAAATAGGCTATTGCGAAGGTTGGATCTTCTTTGACAGACTGTTCGAAATAATCGATGCTTTTCTCCCATTCTTGGTTATGTTTTGCATTCAATCCGGAAATATAGAGCTTCAGGGCAGTAATTGAGTTTGTCGTTATATCTGAAATCGGAAGGTCTTTGACTTCTTCTATGTGGCGCTTCGGTATCTTAAGAACACCCTTTAGCATCACTGACAACTCATCAATCAGCTTGAATATGTCTTTGCTTTGGACGCTTCTCTCTGCAAGCAGTCGTGCTCTTTTCGCTTCATAAAGAGAAAATCTTACTAGATATTCTTCATTTTGTTTAGTGAGTGAGCTTGAAATAAAATATTGTTTGTGAAAGTCATCGGAAATCTTTTTCTTTTGCGTTAAGGGCACACCCACACCTTCAAGAAAACCCTCTCTTTTCATATCCCCAAAAAAACTGTATCCACTTAGGACATTGAGGAACAAATCTTGAGATAAATCTATGCTCAAAAGGTGGGAGATGGCATATTGCATCCAATTTAAGGAGGAATCTCCGGAATCATTCTCAAAGAAAAAGACTGCAGCATTTTTACGGAATTCTGTTTTTGGTATGACTCGTTCGATTATCTGTTCCTCTTCGTTCTCCACAGTTACGGCTTTCGTAGCAGCTCCAAGGCTCTTCCCGTAGAATATCAAGAATAGAAGTGCAATCGATATAAGCAAATTAAGCGGGACACCGATCTTTACCCAATTGATTCTTCTTTTTCGGGTGTATCCCATAAAGAAATACATCAAAATAAAAACTGTTGGAACCAGTGATAACAACGCCACAAGAGAAAAATCCGTAAGATATGGAGATAAAATATAGCGGTTTGCCAACCACTCTATAAACTGAGTTATTCCCCATATGATTATAAAATACAGACCAAAAAAGAGGGGGATACGTCTGTTTATCAAATCCTTGAGGAAGGGGGGTCTTGCTCCTGTAGCCTTCGATTCAATATCGCTTTTGACTGCTCTTAGCTCAGCTAATATATCATACATTTTGGGGTATCGCTTATCTGGATTTTTGGCCAAGGTCCTATTTACAATATTTTCTAATTCTTGGGGGATATGAGCCTGGATTTTGGTAATCGGCTCGGGGTCTTTATTCAAAATGGAATAGATCACTGATTGCTCATTTTCCCCTTTGAATGGGAACTTCCCAGTGAGCATTTCATAAAGGACGATGCCCAAGGACCAGATATCTGTGCGGTGGTCCATAGCGTTTCCTCCAGCCTGTTCAGGTGACATATAGGCAACAGTTCCCATGGTGGTTGCCTCTTTTGTTATCAGAGTACCTCCAATCATTTTTGCCAATCCAAAATCCATGATCTTGGCTTGACCTGCTTCTGTGACCATGATGTTGGCGCTTTTGATATCTCTGTGGATTATCCCCTTTTTATGCGCTTCCTCTAATCCTTGAGCAGCCTGGATGGTTATATCTAATATCTCAGTTAATGCCAATGGTCCTTCTGATATCTTCTCGCGTAAACTCTGTCCTTCAACAAACTCCATCACAATAAACGACACCCCTTCCTCTTCGTCGATTTCGTGGATCGTACAGATATTTGGGTGAGACAGAGCTGCAGCAGATTGTGCCTCCCGTATAAATCTCTCTTTGGCTTCCTGATTTCGTGTTAATTCAGGAGGCAGAAATTTTAGGGCAACAGTACGCTTGAGCCTCTTATCCTCGGCTTTGTAAACAACGCCCATTCCGCCTTCGCCCAGCTTCTCAATTATCTTATACCTATCAGCAATGATTGCCTCTTTTGGTAATCCCTTGACAGGGGTTATAAGAGTTTTGGTAATAGGGAATGATTCAGAAGGATTGAGGGGAGTAGCACATTTGCCACAATAAAGGGTATCGTCGGGATTCTCATGCTGACATTTGGGGCATTTTACTGACATTGTCTTCCCCTTATCTGGTCGACAAAATATTATCAAGGAATAATAGATGTGTCAATTTGTGACCATATTGTGACCACTTTAGGTATACTTTCCCATACCTAGGTATACCTACAGATACCTAGACTTAATCCTGTAAATTACTGATAAGACTGGCCATTACTTTGTTTTCAAGAGGTTAGCTAAAATGTTTGAATCTGATTCGAAGACCACCGCTCTATCTAAATAAGGATTCATTCCTCTTGTTGCCAAATTGGAGAAAAATCGCCTATTACAGCTCAAAATGAAAGCACTGCTAAATAAAAGGGAAGTAACTATCTTATAACTGGTGAAGCGGAATTTCCCCTACAGCAATGTCGAAAATCGCATTCATCACAGACTTTTTTAGCGGGCTTATTTAAGACTTCAAATTCTTTATTCCGTATCTTTTGGACGACACTGTCGAAATGATCTGCGACATCTTTGACTATTTCATCAGATATGTTTATTTCCATAATCGCTTTGGATTTATCTTCTTCTCCAGTTGGGCCTGATGCAACAACTCGGCTTCGAGCTTAAGCCGAAGGAGGAGAAGTAGTTTTCCCTCACTAATATAGACTTGATTTGACAATCTTTCTGGGAAAATAGGGGGGTGAATTTGCGGATACAGGAATTTGACCGCATCCCTAGAGCTATGGTAATAATTGCAGTGAGAATCAGCAAAGAAGTCAGAAAATGAAGGCAGTTAGATAAGGAGGTAACAAAATGGCCCCCCTAAGGTTTCCTCAATATCTGAAAAGACACGGATTGTATTTGTTTATAGCCGCAAATGAAACATACTTGCCTGGTTCGATCCTGGAGAGAAGAGGTGAAGGATTTTGGTCGTACGATGAGCTCAAAATAATTCTCCAAGATTCTGACCTATCGTGGAAAACAAAAGTTGTGAGGGCCAGTATTCCTGGGGCCATCGAAGGCAAAAGCAAAGTGGGTGCTCAAGGTGAACTTAAGCTTCCTTTCTTGACTGTCCAGGGTGGGCTCCAACATAAACGTTATGTCGATTTCAGGATCGGTGCTGTCCAACAGCGGATCTTCGAAGAGGATGCTCTGCGGCTCTGGAATCCCCTAAAAGGCCGGCTAAAAAATCTAGCGAAAGATAAACCCGAAGTTTGGGAAAGCATAAAGGGCCGTTACCTTGTGCGGAGCACCTGGTATGCAACTGAATACAAAGTGGATCTAGGTCGAGCCTGGATGGGTGGACTTGGCGCTCAATTAAAGGATCAAATTTTTCCCTATGCAGATGCCACGGTAGATATCAATCCTCAGACGAAAGTGGTAAACGTTTCCGGCAACTTTGTGGTGCCTTTCGATTTTGATGGGGTGAAATTAAAGAAATTGGATTGATCTTCTTATAACATCAATAAGGATCGTTGTTTTTAAAAACAAATGTCCTCGACAGTACATTCTTTATGGATTATCGAGAGACCGCCAATCTGGTAAAAGAGTATAAAAGGAATAACTGATCATTATTGGCTTTGTTTCATCACTAGGCTTTGTCGATTCCTGGAAAAAGGAAACAACAACTTCGACCCTTAAAATTTCGCTTCCTAAAATCCACCTTGTCATTTTTTAGTACCGTTTCTACAAAGTCCAGTCTGCAGTAGGGGCAAAATAAAGTTCTTAGAGTATAAAAATCTACAGACAGCAAAGGGATGGCTATCTCGTGTTCATGAAGGAATATGTGAATCCGTAGGATTTTTCTTTGTGATGTTGGTCAATAACCTATCTGGGGAATATAGGAGGGAATTTGCTGATTCAGATAATTTCAAGATTCATCGTATGATTTGACGAGCACAGGATTGAGAAAAAAGCAGAGGATGGATCGTTTCTAATACTGCAGTGGAAAAAGAGGAGAGGCTTGACCTTTGTTAAATTATTAATTATACTGCATAAAAACAGTGAATATTGTGCAGTAAAATGGAATATTTAAGGATCAAACAGTCTGTCATCGACCAGAAGGCCGAACTCGAGGACGTCTTTTTCTCCGAGAAAATCATTCCTAGAGAGAACCTGGAAATCTACAGGAAACTCTTGGATTCAGACCAGATCAAAGTCATAACTGGCCCCAGGCGTGCAGGAAAGTCGATATTCTGCCTACAGCTTCTCCAGGGCAGAGAATTCGCCTATATCAATTTCGACGATGAAAATCTGGCGGGCTTGAAGACGG
>SMTZ1_10005188_pt1 | contig 13094 bp, 9 predicted proteins | sample DeeMarSWOR136_30_FD_25667 | JGI IMG/M metagenome (IMG submission 25667) | reverse complement strand
AATTTATAAAACAACTGATGGGGGCATAAACTGGATATTACAAAATAGTGGTTATTCGGGACCATTGGGAGGAATTTTTTTTCTGAATGGACTGGAAGGCTGGGTAGTTGGTTATGATGCAAAAATAATTAAAACGATCAATGGGGGTGGATTTTGGGCATCCCAAAATACCGGAAACGGATTTATAGATGATGTTTATTTCTTAGATTCTAATAAAGGTTGGGCATGCGGAATGTATGGTCTTTTATTACAAACTTTTAATTCCGGAGATTTATGGTCTCAGGTTGATTTGAGTTCCTACTCATATCTAAGATCAATAACATTTTCAGATCAAAATACTGGTTGGATTGTTGGACAAAGCGGAACAATTTTTAAATCAGAAAATTCTGGACAGAGTTGGAATTTGATTTCACTTGAGATTAAATCGGATTTCAATGAGATTTTTTTTATCAATGATTCGATTGGTTGGATAGTTGGTGCCGGAGGTCTTATCTTAAAAACTGAAAACAAGGGCATTATTTGGGATCAACAGACCAGTAATACCTTTTCAGATCTGCATAGCATTTATTTTATTAATCCAGACAAAGGTTGGGCTGCAGGTAAAAATAAAACTATTATTTCAACAACTACTGGAGGAAATGATTGGTCAATACAATTTAGTTCGGGAAATGAGGGGATTAACTCCATTCAATTTGTAAATGATCAAATTGGATGGGCAACTGGAACTGGTGGACTCATATTAAAAACCACTAACGGGGGAATTGGAACAAATTCAATAGATAATGAAATAAAAAATGTAACAAATCAATTCAGACTGATGCAAAATTATCCAAACCCATTCAATCCTGAAACAATAATTGAATTCACCTTGCCTTTCGCTCAATTTACCACTTTGAAAGTATACAATTTAATAGGAGAAGAAATCTCAACATTAGTTTCGAGCAATTTAACTCGTGGTAAATATCAAATTCAATTTGATGGCAGAACCTTAAGTAGCGGAGTCTATATCTATCAAATTGTGACTGAATATTTTATTGATACGAATAAGATGATTTTAATAGAATAGTGTCAGATAATACTATTTAAGAAGCAAAATTTTTTTCATAGTCGAAAAAGATCCAGCCTTAAATTGGTAAAAATATAATCGTCATAGTCATTAGTGTTATCTTTAAAAAACCATTTATTTTCTACTACTAATGGGAAATAATGGAAATATGAGGCGTGGGGACTACGTGGCGTTATGGAGCCATTCTCAGGTAATAAGTTTGGATTGACAATAAGGATAACAAATATAATTAATATTAAAATATTGTTATTCATATTCATATAAAACAATTCACATTTTTTGTATGTGGATATTAATACTTTAACTGTGTTTTTTTAATTGTTTTTTGATCATATTTTTTTAAAGATAAAACCCCTGATTATTGAAAGAGATGTTATTAATTTTCATTAATAAGGAGTATATATAGAAGAAGAAATTCACATTATTTCCATAGCAGTAAAAATTGACAGGGATTTTTTAATTTTTTAATATTAGTTTTATATTTATAAAGATTAAAATCTTCTTAAGGGACTCTAATGCCTACAATTTTTCAATTCGAATTTGTTGATTTATTTGATTATATAACCAATTTTTATAAGTGTCATTTCGAGTATTATTTTTTATTAATTTATTGATATCATCCAGACTCTTTTTAACTTCTTTTAAATTTAGATTACCAGACATTTTGGCAATAAAAATTCTCTCATGCTTGGTTTGAGATGATCCTTCCTCTGCGGTGAGTATCTCTTCAAATATTTTTTCTCCTGGTCGAATACCAGTATAAACAATATCAACATCTTTATTAGGTGTTAAGCCATGGAGTATAATAAGTTCTTCAGCAAGTTGTTGAATCGATACAGGTTCACCCATATCGAGAACCATAATTTCTCCACCTTGTCCAATTAAAGAAGCTTCTAAAACAAGTGATACTGCTTCTGGGATGGTCATAAAATACCTTTTCATATCTTTATGAGTAATTGTAATGGGTCCTCCTTTACGGAGTTGTTCCAAGAATATTGGTATCACACTACCGCGTGATCCCAGTACATTTCCAAATCTTACAGAAACAAATTGGGTTTTATTTTTGGTATTAAAAGCTTTGGCAACATATTCTCCAAATCTTTTAGTCGCTCCCATAACACTATTGGGCTTCACGGCTTTATCAGTCGATATATTTATGAATTTCTGTACACCATAGTCCAGGGCCGATAGACAAAGATTATATGTGCCAATAATGTTAACCTTAATAGCTTCTTCCGGATTATTTTCCATAAGTGGAACATGCTTATAAGCTGCAGTATGAAAGACAATTTCAGGTTGAAACTCTCGAAAGATTTTCGCTACTTTTTCAGAATCCCTCACATCACCGACTACTGAAATAAAAATCTCCGAAATTTCCGGAAACTTCTCCTTAAGTTCCCTTTCCAGAAAGAAGACCTCAGTTTCGTCAATTTCAAATAAAATAATGTTTTTGGGATTGAATAAAGAAATCTGCCGTACTATTTCAGTACCAATAGAACCTGCTGCACCAGTTACCAAAATAACTTTATTATTAATGAAATCTTTAATTTCTTTCACATCTATTCGAATTTCCTGGCGATTTATCAAATCTTCTATCCGGATATCTTCTAACCTCTTTACGGTAACCTCCAGATCAGTAAAAGAATAGAGATGGGGAACAATCTTAATATCATCAATACCAATCTTCCGTGCCCTTTTGAACATGTTTTGAATATCTCTATAACTCAAATTTTCATCAGTTATGATAAGTGCCTCAACTTCAAATTTCTTTACCATCGATTCCAATATCGATATGTCGCCAAGAACTGGAATATTATGAATATAATATCCTATTTTCTTTTTATCATTATCCAGATAACCAAGCGGATAATAATTGTGAAAATTATTTTTTCGTAAATCGCGTAGTATCATTTCTCCAACGCTACCCGCCCCAATTATAAGGGTATTTTTCCCTCGATAACTTCTGGCAGGATTAAATATTTCTATATAAAGTCTCTTACTAATACGCAAAAATCCGGCCAATATGAATGATATAAAATAATCAGATACAATAACGCTTTTAGGTAATCCATATAAAATATTGTTTCTGCCGATAAAATAAAGCATAAAAAGGATAAACAGACTGAAAGTATTTGCCTTGAGCAAGTTATACAAATCATTTAAACCAACATATTGCCAGGTAAATTGATACAGGCGAACCTTAAAAAATATGGAATACTTAATTATAAAAAAGAGGATGATAGTTTTGGTGATTATATTAGGTACCAGATAGGGATTATCTAAATACAAGCCAAATTTGAAAGCATAAGAAAGATAGATTGAAACAAGGAAGATAACTCCATCTGCTATTACAAAAAAAATGGTCCTTTTCAGAGGTGTTGGTTGACCAACTGTTTTATATAAAAAATTCATGAAATAATACTCCAGACGGTCTTAAATAATATCTTCAGATCATTACAAAATGAAACATTTCCAATATATTTTTTATCCAATTGAATTTTCTTTGGTAATATCTCTTTAATATAGGCTTTCTCAAAATCATCAAAATTTCTTAATAATTCCTCTTCATTACGATATTTTATACTGGCGATATCTGTTATGCCAGGCTTTATAATTAATATTAATTTATAATCACTTTCAAATAGTCTGACAAAATCTTCCCTTTCCGGCCTGGGTCCAACTAAACTCATATCCCCTTTTATTACGTTCCAAAATTGCGGTAATTCATCTAATTTATATTTCCTTAAAAATTTGCCAATGGGGGTTATTCTAGGATCTCCACTCCTTGTTATTAATGGACCTGATTGATCAGAATTGGCAAGCATCGTCCTAAACTTATACAATTTGAATTTCCTAAAATTTACTCCGAGTCTATATTGCTTAAATAATACAGGAAGTCCATCATTCATCAAAATTGTTAAACCAATCATAATAAAAAGAGGTAACAAAACAATTGAAAATACCAGAGAAATAATTAAATCAAATATTCTCTTCCCATAAAAGTGATAAAATCTATTTAGCATATTTTTTTGCAATTCCTTTGACATTATCCACTACATATTCAATCTCATTATCACTCATACCTGGATAAATTGGAAGGGATATAATTCTCTCATATAACCATTCTGAATGCGGTACCATTTCAGGTAAAACCGGAGCCACTCTTTTGTAATAAGGATGGCGGTACAGTGGGATAAAATGTACTGATGTCCCGATACCTTTTTCTTTTAATTCTTCAATAAATTGATCCCTATTTATTGTAAGGGTATCTAAATTTAATTTGATAACATATAGATGCCAGGACGTTTTATTATGAGGCAATATTATTGGTCTCATTATCTGATCTATACCTGAGAAAGCCTCGTTATAAATTTTAGCAATTCTTGATCGTTTTTCCCACATTAACTCAGATTTTTTTAACTGAGATAATCCCAACGAAGCCTGGATATCAGTCATATTGTATTTATATCCTGCCTCAATAACATCGTAATACCAGCTACCCTCTGAGGAATATCTTTTCCAGGCGTCCTTACTGATACCATGCAACCTTAATATTCTCATCCAGTTTGCATATTCTTCATTCTCAGTAGTAGCTATCCCTCCTTCTCCCATAGTCAGAGTTTTAGTTACATAAAAACTGAATGCACAAATATCACTGAAACTCCCTATTGGTCTTCCCTTATAAAAAGAGGGAAAACAATGGGCGGCATCTTCAATTACTTTTAAATTTCTTCTGTGAGCAATAACCAATATTTCATCTAAATTAGCTGGCTGACCTCCAAAGTGAACCGGTATAATTGCTCGAGTTTTTTTAGAAATATTTTTTTCAATCTCCTCAGGAATAATGTTTTGGGTATCCCGGTCAACGTCAACAATAACAGGTTTGGCTTTGAAATAAGAAACCACTTCGCCAGTAGCAGTAAAAGTCATGGATGGGATGATTACTTCATCTGTTTCTTTAATACCGATCACTTTTAGAGCCAAATGCATGGCAGCAGTACATGAGCTCACTGCCACAGCATAGGTAGTGTTTACTGAATTTTTAAATGCATTTTCGAATTCAATGGTTTTTGGTCCCATTGTGAGCCAACCACCCTGAATAGCTTCCACAACTGAATTAACATCTTCCTGAGTAATATAAGCCTTGTGAAAAGGAATATGCATTTTATATCTTTATCGAGTTTAAGGAATGCAAAAAAATAAGACTTAATATCTGCCTTAAATATAGATAACTACAATGAACTATTTATTAAAAATATAACTTAATTATCTTGAGAGCGATACATCTTTTCGTTTCCCCCTCAAGTGTTTCTTTAAAATGTAGAAATCTAATAACCCTGCAAAATAAGCTATTCCATAACTGAAATGAGTAATTGCAAATGCAATAGGAATATATAAACAAAGTATTTTTCTACTACCAAACGCTATTTTAACAGAAAAGTAAATATTTAAAACTAAATAACAACACAATATCAAAAAGAAAATCCAAACACTTCCTCTGACGAAAATAGATAAAGTAAGAAAAAATATCAGACTCAAAATAAATAAAACCGGGACAAATTGTCTTAAATTCGCAGGCTTACCCAACTTTATATTAACTAACGGTTTAAAATACCCATACTGATAGTACATTTTCCGTAATTTATTAAAAGATGCTCTTGCGTAATAGACAACTTGCACCTCAGGTATTAAATAAATTTTTCCACCATTTCGCTTTAATCTGGCGTTAAATTCATCATCTTGGTTTCGAATAAGTTCTTCATCAAACAACCCAATTTTATCAAATACTTCTCGCCTGTAGCATCCAAAAGGAACAGTATCAACCTCCTTAGGTTTAGTTGTACCTATTCTGAAATAAGCATTTCCTACACCAAAGGGATGTGATAAAACATGTGAAACTGCCTGAGCCATAATTTTATCCGAAGAAGGATGTGTAATCCAAACTGCACCAACGTTATCAGCATCAAGTTTATCTAACCAATACAACAGCTTTGAAATATAATTATTCGGATATTTCGCATGTGCATCCATTCGTAAGATATAATCTCCCTTCGATTTTTTTATTCCCAAATTCAATGCAAAGGGAACAGTTTTCTTTTGATTATCAACTAACTTAAAAATCGGGTATTTCTTTACATAATCTCTAATAATATTTCTTGTATTATCCTCACTTCTACCATCAATAACTAAGACTTCCAGATAATCTTTTGGAAAATCTTGACTTAAGATTTCTTCTAATACCGTATTGATATATTTTTCCTCATTTCGGCAAGGTATTATTATTGATACAAAATTTTTATTACAAGTCATCATTTATTGTGTCTATATAAAATTTAGAACGTTAATAAAACTTTCAAATAAATCAATATATAAAAAGTGACATATTATTTAATAATAAAATCGAGCACAAAAATAAGAACTTCTCTAAAATAATTATATAAAGTTAATAATTGAGTATTGATGTTAAAATCGAAACCACCAAATTTATTAATTTTAAGTTCAGCTAATATTTTTGGGCCACACCTATAATTATATATTTCCAGTTCTTAGGTATTATTTTATTTAAAAAATAATGATCAATTGTTCCTAAAATTTTTTTTTGACTTTCGTTTCTACCAAAAGCACCCAAAAATCCTGAGAACAAATATTTCTTTTTGTGAAAAGAGCTCAAAAAAAAGTCAATTTCTTTGGGTGTTACATACCGCCACGATTTACCCCATGTTACAAAGTTTTCTCGAAAAAATTGATGAAAAAATGAAGCCTTTAAGTTTTCTGCAAACCAAATTTCTCCACCCGGTTTAAGACATTTATAAATTTCATTAAATGTTTTTCTTTGTAGATGTATTTTAGTATCTCTGCCTATGCCTCCTAAAATCGATTTAAAGATAACAAGATCAAAATGGTTATTATAAGGAATAGAAAGAGCATCAACAGCTTTATACTCTATAAGATGGGTAAGATTATATTTCTTATGTAAAATGTACGCTTGATCAGTTGGCCCATCAATATCTGAACACACCACTTTTGCCCCATGCTGTGCTAACCAAAATGATAGGCCACCATTTCTTGCTCCAAGTTCTAAGGCCAGCGTTTCCTCAAGATTTAAATTACTATTAATTTTCCAGAATATTAACGCTTGTGACCAATTCGCAACGTCCCATTCAATGACTTCTGAAATGTTGATTGACTGGTTAGTCATATTTTTATTCAACTGGTAATTACAAATTATATAGCTTTAAGAAATTAGGATATAAATTTTTCCAATCATTACGGTTTTTTCTTTGACTATAAATATATTTCTGCATTCGTATATATTTTTTATTATTTTTTACTAAATCTATTATTTTATCAGCCATTTCCGGTGGTGAGTTGGCAATCATTCCATCTATATTGTTCCCTATCATTTCAGGAAGTCCAACCACTGATCTAATGACCACCGGTTTTCCAAGAGTAAATGCAGCTGGAATGCCATCACTTTGACTGGTTCTTTCATATGGAAAAACGAATATATTGGTATTTTTTATTCCGTTATTCATATCATCTAGAAGAATATATTTAATTCCCCAGAGTATATTCTTACTGATACCAAGTTGATCTGCATATTTATAGTATTTATCCATAGATTCTCTGGGAATACCCAGAAAGATTAAATTGATCACAAATTTTGCCAAAATCAAAGACATTACTTCAATAAAAAATTTTAACCCTTTATAAGGATTTATTGAAACTAAAAAAGTAATAGTTGGATTTTCATAAAAGATACCATCTTTTTCAATAACATGATTAAAAATATAGTTCAAATCGCCATGAGGAATGACCATAAACTTTGATCTTTCTATATTAAAAATCTTTTGAATACTTTTTTATATACTCAGTTAATTTGATAATAATATCTGCAACTTAATATAATTTTTCAAATTGATTTTTATACTTTAGACCGGTATCATGGTAATACACTATGGGCATTCAATATGGTATTACATTTTAACTTTTTGCATATAGACAAAAAAATTCTGTCTATTGAAGCAGCAATAGAATAATTAAAATGAATATTTTTTATTCTCATTTGCGAAATTATTAATAATAATATTACTAGGTTGAATGGATATTCTATAGCTCTTAGTATGCGCCGATACCTGTCTGGTAAACCTAATAATTTCGATATAAAGTTGGATATATTAAAAAAGAAATATTTTGTTTTTTGAGGAGTAACAAGAGTTTTGTCATACATAAATCTACTTGTGTAAAAAGTGAATTCAGGATGCCATTTTACTATTTCATTAATAAAACAGAAATTATAATGGATGGTAGAGTTAATAGGATCAATAAAAATTGTAGAAGAGATTTTTTCTTTTCGAGGCATTCTTAACGTGTTTTCGAATAATATTTACCAGTAGTAAGCCATAAAAGTGATTGAAAATATAATCTAGCCTTATTCTTAAAAAAACAGAATCTTCATATAACACAGAAATAATAACGTTAATAATAATCCTGTTAAATGTTGCGATAATTAATATAAATTTTAAAATGATAGAATATAGTTTACCATTACGTTTAACCAAATATAATAGAATATTTTTATATTGTTCTATAGTATTTTTAACCTCTTCGGATTGGGTGCTAGATCCGCCATAATGGATGATAGAAGTTTTAGGAAAATAAATATTATTTACACCTATCTTTTTTGCCCCACATCAAAAATCAACATCCTCGGAATAAATAAAGTAAGACTCATCGAGACCACCTAATTTTTTATACACATTGCAATCTACAAACAGGAATGCTCCCTTTACAGAGTCCACAAAATAAATTTCACCTTCAGATTGCCATTCATAGTTACCTCTATCAAATAATCTTGTTTTCTTAAAAATCGAGTCAAAAAAGAAAGCCTGAACAAGGTAATCATAGAAGTTGGGAAATACTTGTTTACCCGGTTGAATTGTGTGATCTTGGTCTAATAATTCATTATATAAGGCTGATTAAATTCCATCTTAAAGTATAAAACTTTTTAATGAGAATTTTCTAAGAAGAGTGTATCGGGATTCAACAATAAAATATATTTTCCTTTGGCATACAGAGGAGCAATGTTATTTGCTTTTGCATAACCATAATTTTGGTTTAAAACTTTTACATCTATAAATATTTGATGCAAAGACCTTAATTCTGTTAGTTACCTATACTTTGCACAACGAGTTTATGCTGAGATTTTGCAATCAGTTGCCTGGGCTTATTTAACATATACAGAGAGCTAAGTTGTTGGTATTATTATTAATACAACATTTCATCGTATAACTATTCAAGTTGCTATGTTAGCCTATTAGTGTTTAGTGCAAAAATATAAACTCTCAATATAATTATCAGTTTGTTAATTATCGATAACGATATAAACTATTAGGAGTAATTTCTTCTTTTAGTGTATCAACTTCTACTTAAAAATCCACTCCTGTTAATCTGTGTTTAAAATCCAATCAATAATCTTTAACATGATCCTCTTGCCCAAAATATTTCAAGCGTTTCTCTCATTTTGATTGAAGAGTTTTTAAAAATTTTTATCTCTCAAAATAGGAAACTGAAGGACAGCCCAACCTTTTGGTTCTAGAACACGACAAAATTACCTCATGGCTTTTCTGTTGTCTTCAACATACTCTAAGACATGTGAACATAATATACAATCAAATGCAGAATCATTAAATTTAAGATCGGTGATATCTATTTTCATCATTGCAATACGATTTTCTAAGTCTATACTGATATACTGGATATTTTTAAATCTCTTAAAGTTCCTAAGAAAACAATATTCTGGAGCAACAAATAATATTTTAATTCTTTTAGAAAAAAAATTAGTTCTTTTTTCAGAAATAGCCAAATAAAACGATGTCTTTCAAGTGATCTACATCTTGGACATTTCGCATTTTGGCGCATATTGTTCTTCCTACCAGGCAAGAAGGTTCTAAATTTTCCTTTACAAATGGGGCACTCAAATTTATTACCAAGACAAAGTAATGATTGTAAATACATGGTCAAGTCTAATAATCAACTAAAATCGAAAAATGAATATGCAAAAATTTTTATTGATTGTTTTGAGAACATATCTTTTTCGTAAAGATTTTATTTAGTTTGCATTAGAATGGTTTAATATTTAAAATAAACATTTTATAATTTTCATATACAACCCAAAAATATAATAATAAAGAATGGAATTTCAGTTTGGAATTAATAAAAGTATCTCTTAATTTTTCAGGTAATCAGTCCGAAAGTTTTAACAATTTACATAGATTAGTAGGCACTGAGAGTAAGATGAACAGTAATAATACGTATAATATTAATCTAAAAAAGAAAGGTGAAATCCTTAATCTTAGGGTTGAACACTACCTGAAAATATCATAAAGATTATTTCTCATTGAGAGTCCACTGGAGTGAAATCAAAATGCATTATTTAGTTCGCAGTACTTTGCTAATCTATTTATTTTGTTCAATTGTACATAGTCAATTGATGCCTTCTGATGATGACACTCGCAAAAAAATTGATGATTATATGTTGCCATTACCTCAATCAAATATCCCTATTTCATCTCATATTGCATTAACTGGTTCTGTGAATGAAGATGAATATATCGTTGATTCGGGAGATATCTTTTTACTAAAAATTGATGTACCAGGACCATCTCTTAGCATCTTTCTATCCACAGTTACGCCCGATGGATATGCTTTTATTCCTAATGAAGCAGCACTATATATAAAAGATTTAACATTAAAAGAAGCAAAGGAAAAAATCCGGAGGAGTTTAATAAAAGGCAATCAAAATGCATTGATTGAAGTTTTTCTTTATCAATTGCACCCCATTACTGTCACTGTTTTAGGTGCAGTGTTAAATGAAGGCATACAACAATTAATGTCAAATTCTCGCCTATTTGAGGCTATTCAAAATGCAATGAGGCCCCAATTTGAAGTAAGCAAGCCAGTATCTAAGGTAAGTAAGACGACAGTACCTAAAAATGAGATAGAACAACCTGAAAAATCAACTGATATGCAGACAGAAAGAGAAAAGCGACCTGAAGATAAGAGTGAGAACAGTTCGTTAAGGAGGATACAGATTGTGCGAGATAAACAAAATTTGACATATGACATTTTGAAGTTTAAAATTTTAGGAGATACTCGAAATAATCCATATTTGATGAATGAAGATGTGATAATAGTCTCCTGGAAAGAAAAAGAAAGCAACTCAATTAATATTGAAGGAGCGGTGGGAAATCCTCTTGAATTTGAATACAGATCAGGTGACAGCCTAGGAAATGTAATTAAATTAGCAGGGAATTTACTACCCAATGCGGATTCAAGTAAAATAGAGCTCTATCGTTTTACTGGAGAAAATAACGATATTAAGAAATATGAATTAGATTATAAAAATGATTTTTATTTTCCTTTAAAACGGGATGACCGAATTTATATTCGCTTTAAATCTCAATACCATAATAAATATCATATCGAAATAGTTGGTGAGGTTAAATATCCAGGTAAATATGCCATCCAGGATAGAGAAATTACTTTATCAGATATGATACAAAAAGCAGGTGGTTTTACAGATAAAGCTTATTTAGCAGGTGCAAGAGTGTTGCGTTACAAATTTTTATCAGAGGATAAGGAATTGGAGCGGTTGCAGAAGATAACAGTTAATGAAATGTCGGAAATCGAGCAGAGCTATATTCGGCTGAGATCCAGGGAAAACCTCCGCTTAGTTGCAGTTGATTTTGAAAAGCTATTTCTAAAAAAAGAACTGACAGAGGATGTAATTTTACGTGACAGAGATCTAATTATTATTCCTGAGGTTAAGAATATTGTTTTTATATCCGGTGGAATTTTATATCCAGGAAATATAACATATAATGAAAACTGGAATTATGAAAATTATATTCAATCTGCCGGTGGATTCAATAAAAGAGCGAAGAAAAGAAATATAAAGATAATCAAGAGCAAAACTGGAAATTGGATTGATGCGAATAAAAAAGTAATCATCGAAGAAGGAGATATAATTTTTGTTCCTGAAGGTGAGGGAGTAGACTGGTATCAGTTCTTCAAAGATGGATTAACATTTGCGACTCAAGTTGCTACAATAATTTTAGTTATCTATTCAGTGAAATAAATATTTTGGATCTATCTAGTTGTTATGAAATATCCCATTATTGGATTCATTTGGAAACATAAATATATCAATATAATAATATTTATTATCATCTTTATTATTTCCTTTGTATTAGCTTTCTTTGGCTTCCCCAAAGAATACACTTCTTATCTTTCCATTTTACCCCCTGCACAAAATCTAACGGCAGGATTAGCCAGTAAATTTGGTGCATTAGGTAGAGTGGCAGGATTAGATTTGGGTAATTTATCTTCTCAATCTCCAGAAATATATATGGCTATTTTGAATTCTAGAAAGCTCAAAGAAAAACTATTAGATACGGAATTTACTTTTCCCACTAAAGGGAAAACTCGTAAGGAAAATTTAATTCGGTTTTTTAAAATAGAAGGAAAATCTGATCTTGAAATAAATGAAAAAGCATTAAAAAAATTATCTGATGAAGTTGTTCATACTTCGATAAATCAGGTCGATCAAATCTTGACTCTATCGGTTACGACCGAAAATAATATACTATCGTCTCTGGTAGCAAATAAAATGCTTGACCTATTAAACGAAATTGTTATAAATGATGTCCAAAAAGAATATCGTCAAAAATTAAATTATATCGAAAATAGGATTGATGAAATACAGGATAGTTTAAAATATGCAGAAAATGAGTTAAAGAAATTTTTAGAATCAAATATAAATCCCACAGCTCCCTCTTTTCAAATTCAACAATTAAGGTTAAAAAGAGATTTAGAATTACAGACTGGATTATTTATCGAATTCAGAAAACAACTTGAAATATTTATCGCGGATAATATGATTAACATGTCTGAAGTAAAAATTTTAGATCGAGCAGAACCAGCCTATCGAAAAAGCAGACCCAAACGAATTCTACTTTTTATTACT
>SMTZ1_10005187_pt1 | contig 13095 bp, 6 predicted proteins | sample DeeMarSWOR136_30_FD_25667 | JGI IMG/M metagenome (IMG submission 25667) | reverse complement strand
ATCTCTTTTACCTCCGGGAATAAAAGGCCTCGTGTTCCTCCTAACCCATGGGTTAAGATCTTTACACTGGTGGTCATGTCTTAACCTGAATGAGGACAATTCTTGACAGAAACCAATGGGTTTGATAAATTTGGGAAAGCTTGGATGCCTTTGTTACCTTTAGATGGAAACACCGCGCAATTTTAATCACTTAAAGAGCTTCTAAATTCTTACAAGAACCAATTTAGTACCACAAGAAAAATTACCACCAATGTGAACGCTTGCCTGTTAATTGATAAGAATAGAGACGAGAAGGAATCATGAAGAGAATGGGAGGAAAAGTACAAAGTTATTTATTTCAACCTTTCAGGGAAAATAAGTACTACCAGCGTTTAGAAAGAAGGAAGGGGAAAAAATATACATTACCCCTCATAGTTATTATTCCACTTATTCTATTTGCAGCGATCTATGGATACAGGTCATGGAGAGAAGAGGAAGTATCATATTTAGAACAGACTTTAGAAGACGAGGTCAGTCGGACCACCTTTGAGAAGGCCCCGCCCATTGAGCCCCCTCCCATTGAATTCCCGCATATTCATGCCCCGCCCATTGAAACCCTCAGTATAATTGAAGGGGAAATTGGGAAAAGTGGAACGCTTTATGATGCTCTGATTAGGGAGAACGTGCCCTATAAAATCATAGGGATTATCATTTCACACTTGAAGCCATTGGTAGATTTTCAGAAGTGTCACCGGGAGGACCGATTCACGTTAGGGATCAATGATGATGGAGTGTTGGTAAAATTTAGTTATCAGAGTGGTCCGTTGGATATTTATGAGATTCAAAGAGAGAATGATCGGTATAGAGCCCATAAAAAAGAGATCCAAGTGGATCGGTATATTGTTAAAATCTGCGGAAAGATTCGATCAAGCCTCTTTGAGGCCATCAATGAAATTAAGGAGCAGGATCAGTTAGCTATTGATTTTACTGATATATTTGCATGGGAAATTGACTTTTATAAGGACCTGCAGGTTGGTGATCAGTTTAAAATTCTGGTGGAAAAAATTTTTAAAGGAGAAGAGTTCATCCATTACGGAAAAATTTTGGCTGCGGAATACCGGGCGAGTTCCAGGGTCTATCGAGGATTTTATTTTGAAGGGGATAATGGCAAAGGGGATTATTTTGATGAGAAAGGGTATTCCCTGAGAAAGGCTTTTATCCGGTCTCCCTTGCAATATAGTCGAATTAGTTCTGGGTTTAGCCATTCCCGAAGACATCCCATTTTGGGAGGGCTTCATCCCCATTATGGTATCGACTATGCAGCCCCCAAAGGGACACCAATATGGTCTGTGGCCGAGGGTGTTATCGTCGAGAAGGGACGAAACCAGGCATATGGATGGTATTTAGTGATTAGACATCCAAATGGTTATAAAACCTACTATGGGCATTTATCAAAGTTTGCAAAAGGGATAAGGAAGGGAACCCGTGTAGAGCAAAAGCAGATTATCGGCTATGTGGGATCTACTGGACTTGCCACTGGACCTCATCTCGATTATCGCCTGAAGCGAAACGACCAATATCGGAATCCCCTCAAAGAGAAATTTCCTGAAGGTATCCCTGTTCAAAAACAAGATTTGGAACGTTACATGGAATCAAAAAAGACATTTCTAAACATTTTGGAGGAAGATAGCTTCACAAAAAATGTGATGTGAAAAGATAAAAAAACCTACTATCACTAAGCCCTTCCATAAATTTCTGTCATGTTGAGGAGCTTTTCGGCCAGAGATGGCGTCAACTGATCTGGCAAGAGTTGCCATAGCCAATTGCCATCTGAAGTAGCAGGTCGATTCATCCGCGCATCTTCCCCTAGGCCGAGGATATCTTGCAAAGGGAATATGACCATGTTCGCAACCGACATCATTGCAAGGCGGATCAGTTCCCAATGGATTTCCTTACTCGGCACTTCTCGTCCCAGATAGCAATGTATCCGATCCCTTACTTCCTGCGTGAGCTCTTTTTCAAACCATCCTCTTACTGTATTATTGTCATGCGTCCCCGTATACACGACACAATTCCTAACAAGGTTGTGCGGTGCATAAGGATTTGTGGGAAGATCGTCACCAAAGGCAAATAGTAGAACCTTCATACCTGGGAAATCGAAACTGTGCATGATTTCCCTCACGTCAGGGGTGATCACTCCAAGGTCCTCTGCAATGATGGGAAGCAGGGGAAGTTTTTTTAGTAGCGTATTGAAAAAATCTTCTGCAGGGGTTTCAACCCATTTTCCGTTGATTGCAGTTTGATCTCTTGCAGAAACTTCCCAGTATCCGATGAGGCCACGGAAGTGATCAACTCTAACCAGATCAAAAAGTTTGATATTATGGTGTATTCTTCGAATCCACCACGCATAACCAATCTTTTTCAGTACGTCCCACCGATAAACGGGATTGCCCCAGAGCTGTCCAGTTTCACTAAAGTAATCAGGAGGTACACCTGCAACGGCAGAGGGTTTCTTCTCACCATCCAATTTAAATATCTCAGGATTGGTCCATACATCTACACCGTCATGTTCCACATAAATGGGGATATCGCCGAAGATTTGGATTCCGCGCTGATTACAGTAATCTTTGAGCGCGCCCCATTGTTTATAAAAAATGTATTGGAGGAACTTCTGCATTTCAATGCGATCATCGAGTTCCTTTTTTAACGACAGTAACGTTTCAGGCTTCCTGTCCCGGATTTCTTGAGGCCATTCAATCCAACTTTTTCCGTGAAAGTGGATTTTCAAAGCGACAAAAAGCACAAAATCATCGAGCCAGTGAGAATTTTCAAGGCAAAACTTTTCGTATTCATACTTTTGCCTTTCGTTTTTGAAATTCTCAAAGGCCTCATAAAAAATCTTATCTTTATAGATGAGAGCTGCCTCGTAATCGACACGCCCTTTCTGAGCACTGCATAAAGGTTCCACATTAGATTTGTCGAGTAACCCATCCCGAACCAAAAAATCTGGACTGATCAACTGTGGATTGCTCGCAAAAGCAGAGATGCTGTGGTACGGAGAGTTGCCGTAAGTTGGATCTGTGGGGTTTAAGGGAAGAATCTGCCAGAAACACTGTTTCGTTTCAGTCAGAAAATCTACGAACTTATAAGCCCATGGTCCTAGATCCCCTACACCATAAGGTGAGGGAAGGGATGTTATATGGAGTAGTATACCACTTCCTCTTCTCTTCATCGCTCCTCCTCGTTAACAAGTAAAGCTACAGGAAAGTCTTTAAGGACCTCACCTATTAGTAACGTATCACCACAGTGAATGACTCGGTCGGTGATCACATCTTTCCACAGAAAAGGGGCACCCTTTGGAAAAACACAACATGTGTCGTTCCATACCTTCGCGCCGAGTGGATATTCTCCTACCTTTATTAATGTGGCCAGAAGGCGAGGTGCGATAGTAATTGCCCAGCTATCTTCGTATCTTCTTGAGAAGGCAAGGATATGGTCTTTACATCTGCCAGCGATTTCCAAAGGACTATATGCACCTTTCTGGAAAATCTCGGCATTTTCATTCCTCGCCTGAAGGGCTCTGTAAATCAGAAAGAGCTTAATCCTCCCGTCCTCCTTAGTACAGAGCACTTCACTTATCAGGTTCAAGCTATCAGGGGATACTTTTGCCTTAATTTCCTTAAGAAGTGCCGTTCTCTTTTCAAAATCAATGGGGCGACGATTATCAGGGTCTACAAGATTGAGATCCCAGAGGTCTGTTCCCTGATAGAAGTCCGGCACCCCCGGGGAAGTTATTTTGACAAGTGTCTGCGAGAGGGAGTTGAAAATTCCATAGTACGCCACCTTTTTCTGAAAAGGGAGAAATTCTCTCAAAAATAGATTCCCCTCAGACGGTGTCAAAATTTCTTCAACAAATGCAATAAAGGCATTCTCATATGAGAGGTCCGGTTTTAGCCATGCAGTGTGGACCTTAGCCTCTCTGACAGATTTTATTGTGTAGCCTTTTATTCTCTCGACAAAAGTAGAATATTCACTTTCTTCAAACGGAAAAGCACCGATCAGCGTCTGGTAAAGGAAATATAAATCATTTTTATCTGGTACGGTCCTCCCATTGAGTGATTTTTGCTTTCGTCTCACTATGTTATTCCATGTTTTAATACTATTATTCCATTCCCGAGGCATTTCAGAGAGAACATTTATTCTTGCTCTTACATCTTCGCCCCTCTTTGTGTCATGCGTTGAGGTTGCGTTCATTGTATGAGGCCAAAGGGTCGCCCTCTTTTCATTAAAGTCGTGAAATTCCCTCAAAGAAATACCAAATTTGTATGGGTTGCCTCCAACCTCATTGAGCGATTGCAGTCTATTGTAGACATAGAGGATGGTGTCCTCAAACCCCTTTGCCATCAATGGTCCTGTAAATTGCTGAAATCTCATTACAAAGTCAATCCACTGCTTTTTTTCTTCATCGGAAAGATAATCGTCGAAATTAAGAAGGAGAAATTTTTCGATAAACTCAAGTTCATATGAAAGTCCTGGATTAATTTCCTTCGCTTTTGCGATGACCTCCTTTACGTATGCCTGGTCCTTTTCAGTAAAAACTTCGTGGCTTATATATGTTCGATAGACGGGAAATAGGGCCATAATCTCTACAATAGCCCTTTTGAGACCGTAGAGAGTAATATCGCCTCCATGTCTATATCTGCTGGATATTCGTTTATAAAGATGGGCTAAATTGTCTACATCTCCTGCCATATGTTTTCCTATGATCAGTCTTTTTTTCTCACTTACGAGATCCTCATACGATGTCCTTGAGCCAGAGAACCGAGAGTATATCTTGGTGAATTCCTTTTCATTTTTTCCATCAATGAAAATACCGTTAACATAGTTTAAAAAGTCATAACCTGTTGTTCCCTGAACTGGCCACGAAGGGTGAAGGTCTTCTTTAAGCTCAAGGATTTTTTCAACAACCAGATATGTTTCCCCTGTCCTCTCCCTCACTTTTTTCAGGTACTCCATTGGATCAAAGAGACCATCGACATGGTCTATCCTCAATCCAGAGAATTTCTCCTCGTCTACAAGTTTGAAAATGAGGGAATGTGTACGAGTGAAAACATCTTCATCTTCAATTCTCAGCGATATGAGTTCGTTGATATTAAAAAACCTCCTGTAGTTTATCTCCTCGGTGGCAACCTTCCAGAATGATAGTCTGAATAGCTGTTCTGAGAGCAAATTGTCGAGGAGGTTAAAACTTTCAGGAATCCCCTTCTTTCCATTAAAGGCTGCTATGTTCTCATCCAGAAATCTCTTTATCTCCTGATTTTTTGTATACAGCTCCCACAGCATTCTCTTAGCGAACCTTATCTGATCATATCGAGCATGCCCCTCTTCTCCCGATGGAAGGGTTTTCAAGACATAGAGGACGCCAAGATACTTTATGTAATCTGGATCATCTTCTCCAAGCTTATTTTCGAGCTTTCCTATATTAAAGGTAAGTACACTCACATAGGACTCACCCTTAAGAGGAAATCTTACTGTATAGTAATTAACGGCTAGCCCATGCTGGTCATACTGTAACTGAATCTCTCCATTTTCTAGGGCTTCACCATAAAACCCTCCCAGAAAGGGCGCTAAGAGCTTTCCTCGTATACTTTCGTATGGATGATTCCATTCTATGTCAAAGTAATTGAAAAAAGGAGAGTTATCACCATTTTCCAAGACATCCATCAGCATCTCATTGTCACCGCTGTATGATGCATGGTTTGGAATTACATCCTGAAGCCAGCCCATTCCATATTTTTTAGTTTCCCTTATGAGTTCCTCAAAATCCTCGATGGTTCCAAGTTCAGGATTGAGCTGAGTTAGATCAACCACATCATAGCCGTGAAGACTCCCCTGTCTTGCCTTAAAGATGGGAGAAGCATAGATATCTGAAATTCCAAGTTCATCTAAGTAGGAGAGAATATTCAAGGAGTTCTGAAACCCGAAGGAAGGATTAAGCTGAATTCTATACGTTGCTGTCGGGATACGCATGGTGTTTTTTATGTGCAGGTCATGGCCTCATTAAGGTATAGGATCTTTAGCGGCTAAATTGAGCCATCCTTTGACATAGATACTATGAAACAATGGTTCAGCCCATTACCATTCTATTCAACTCGGACCCATAGCTTTTCACCGATGATCCTGGAAAGGTTCACCCACTCTCGTGCCTTTTCATCGCCCTGTTGGGCCTTTTCTTTTAATTCTGGATAGACGGCCTGTAGGATTTCGTAAAAGATGTTTTGAACCCTCCACACGTTCACCTGGAAGGGTAATAAGTTCAATAGGTTCACAGCAGTTTCCAGATCTTGGAGAATGGGAATCTCTTTGGGGTTTGCAAAGAACCGTTTGGCAATGCGTTCCAGGTTATGTCTAAAAACATATTCAAGCCTGTCCTCCTCCAGGGAGATTCCTTCTTCTTTTGCCTCTTGCAAATAATTTTGAATGGATTCAGAATCAAGTGCTTCCTCTTCGAAAGATCGGCATAGACTGGCATTCAGCACCACCTCCGCAGCAGAGTAAAGGACCTTGGATGGAGGGATGCCCAACTCTTTGAGGAAGCGCATCATTGGAGCGTGGTTCTCATAGAGCTGCCGATAGATCAGTTCAGCATCTTTTAAGGTAGTCTCCAGGATTAAATTTAGGACCTTTCGTTGTTCATCACGGAAGAGCGATTTGATTGAGTAGGTTGAGGCCCCAAAGTGCTTGTCCATGAATCGAATGGTATCTGGAAGATCTCCACTGACAAAGGCTTCGGAAAGTTCTTCTATCATGGTCTGATAGGTTTCTTGTCCCTGAAACTCCGTCACTCCACAGCTCAAAACGTGGTCACCTAAATGTAAGACGCCGAAGCAGAGCAAAGCAGATTCTCGGGTGATCTCGCAGGCCGCTTTTGCTCGGCCCATCACGAGCTTTACCCTTCCGGCATCAGAGCTATGATAATCCTCTCGATCAATCGAATAACAATAGATCGAGGTCTGCTCAGGATAATCTTCAAAAACAGAGCTTATAGCATAGTGAGCACCCACTCTCTTGAGGTCAAGCATGGATGGTTCAACGAATTTCTTATAAATATGACGGCCATCTTGATGTTCAGGCATATTACTTTTCGCCTTTTCGAGGCGCTCTAGAAACTGTTGTTCCATATTATCGCCGAAGATTTCTTGGGCAAGTTGCACTGCACGTCCGGCGTATTGAATAATTTGGACAGTTTCGATACCCGAAAGATCTTCGAAAAACCATCCGCAACTCGTAAACATTAACATTGCATGCCGCTGCAGTTCCAAGAGCTTGAGCGCCAAAATCGTTTCATTTTCGTCTAACATTCGAAGGGCATGTTGATTGAAAAAGCCCTCAATACTTTCTTTGGAACGATCGATTACAAGATGGATATAGGAGTTTCGTCCCTCCCAGGGGTCCTTTAAGTACGAACGTGCTTTCTCTTCGTAGGCGGCTGCCATGGTATCTCTTAGCCAGTCCAGTGAATCCCGTAACGGCGCGCGCCATGCTTGATTCCATTCGGGTTGCCCCCCCGTGTTGCAACCGCAGTCGCTCTGCCACCGTTCAACTCCATGAGTACAACTCCATGAAGTTTTTTCAAAGATTTCTACCTCGTGAGTGGGAGGGTGTTTTTCAAGGTATTCCCCATAGTTTGTCAAGCGGGCAAGATTCTTGGATTCAATGTAGTTAAGAGCGTAGGCCAATGCCATATCCCCGAAACGATGATGGTGGCCGTAGGTCTCTCCGTCGGTTGCTATGTGGACGATTTGTGGCCACGTGCGTGTGTCTGAGAAGCCGCCCATAAGGCGTTGGGCAAAATTTTCTCCGCTTCTTAAGAGCCTTTCAAATGCCACAGCGCGTGAAATCGGGCCGTCGTAAAAAAAGAGCACAATAGTACGACCAGATGGTACCCGAAGGGTATATGCCATAGTAGGATCAATATTACCTCCACTTACATCTTGCCACTTGCCATCCCCAATAGGTCGGACCTGTCTGGCTTGATGAGGAGCAAGGATCGTAAATAGAATCTCATGTTCTGAGAGGATGTCGAGGGTTTCGAGGTCTACAGCGGTTTCTGGGAGCCATAGCCCCTCCGGTTTGCGTTCAAAGCGGTGCTCAAAGTCTCGAATTCCCCAGACTATTTGGGTGTGCTTATCACGGCTATTGGCAAGGGGGAGAATCATATGGTTATATGCCTGTGCCAGGGCTGACCCATGTCCTGAAAAAATCTTTTGACTTTCTCGATCGGCGTCGAGAATGGCTGCATAGACATCTGGTGCTTTTTCCTCAAGCCAAGCAAGCAGAGTTGGGCCAAAATTAAAGCTGATTCTTGAATAGTTATTGACCATTTGGACAATTCGATTCTTTTCCTCCAAGACGCGGGATGTTGCGTTGGTCGCATAACATTCCGCCGTGATCTTTTCGTTCCAGTCGTGGTAGGGGTAAGCCGAGTCCTGAAGCTCGATTGCCTCCAGCCATGGATTCTCACGGGGAGGCTGATAGAAATGACCGTGAACGCATATGTACCGTTCCATCAGTTTGAGATCTCCTTCTCTCTCGTAAAGAGGATGAGTGTATGAGGTTGAATTTTTAGTGAAGCTCCCCCTTCACAAGAAATTTCAGGGGGTACCACACTTCCCGGCCCATGCCATCGTTCTTCCGACGAGTCCAGCTGTTTTATCCAGTGACCCCTAGAGAAAGGGAGATCGATAGACAGAGGGAGCGCGCCGAAATGAAATACTGAAATGGCCTCGTCTGTAATGAACCAACGATGGTGAACCAGAATATTCTCGCGCTCGAAACCAATAACCTCCATATTCTCTTTATTCAAATTTGACAGTGCGTGGACATTTCGTCTCAGTTTAATCAGTTCTCTATAAAACTCATAGAGGATCCGATGATCTCCTTCGAGGTGCAAGGAGTGGTTCAGCTTTGCACGTCTGAACGTAGCTTCGTCTTGGGGGTCTGGTGGTTCAATGTTCCACTCAAAGGCAGCAAATTCTTTATGACGCCCATGCGTTACCGCTTCAACGAGCACAGGATCCGAATGACTGATAAAGTACTGAAAGGGTGCTATCTCTCCGTATTCCTCGCCCATGAATAGGAGAGGAATGAATGGAGATAACAGCACGACACCAGCTGCTAACTTTAACGCTTCGAAGGAAACCAATTCGCTCAGGCGCTCTCCACAAATGCGGTTTCCCACCTGATCGTGGTTTTGTGCAAAGACGACAAACTGATGTGCGGGAGTATATCGGGATGAGTTCCCGTGACAGCGTCTGCGATAGGGAGAGTACTCGCCTGAGTATACAAATCCTTCACGAAATGCCTTAACGAGATGGTGGAGTTGACCAAAGTCCTGGTAATATCCCATGTGCTCGTGAGTGAGAAGGGTATGGAGGGCATGGTGGAAATCATCGTTCCACTGGACATCAAGGCCATATCCTCCAAGTTCTCGGGAACGGATGAGACGGGTGTCATTGAGAGCACTTTCAGGGATAAGATAGACCCTACGGTTAAGTCGCTCTGCCTGCTCGTGCACGGTTATGGCCAACTCTTCCAGGAAGGGTTGGGCAGAAAAATCAGGTATGGCATGGACAGCATCGATCCGTAGTGCATCAATATGGAATTCTGTAATCCAGTAGAGGGCATTCTCAATGAAGAAGCGGCGAACGTCATCACTGTCAGGTCCATCAAAATTGATGGCATTACCCCAAGGTGACCTATATCGATCGGTGAAATAGGGGCCAAAGTCTCCTAAGTAGTTACCCTCTGGGCCGAGGTGGTTATACACCACATCTAATACGATTGCGAGCCCCTTTTTGTGACAAGCATTCACTAGCCTTTTTAACCCTTCTGGCCCTCCATAAGAATTTTGCACCGCGAAGGGATACGTACCATCGTAGCCCCAGTTGCGGTTTCCAGGGAACTGTGCTACTGGCATTAGCTCTATAGCTGTGATACCGAGGTCTTTCAACCCGTCAAGATAAGAAATAATGGCTTCGAAGGTTCCCTCTTGAGTGAACGTCCCCACATGGAGTTCATAGATAATATAGTTTCTTAGAGGGAGGCCAAACCAGGAATCATCCTCCCACGGGAAATGTTGATCGATGACTTCAGAGGGACCGTGAACACCTCGGGGCTGCGACCGGGAAGCAGGGTCAGGGCGCTCCTTATCGTCGTCAAGCCGGTAAAAGTACAGAGTTCCAGGCTCACTATTTTCCAAGATGGCATGATGGTAGTTCGGTCCGTCACTCTCTAAAGGAACGAAACGATCTTGGGGCGCCACTATGTGTACCCCGACGCTTTGAGCCAGAGGAGCCCAGACGCAAAAACGACAGCGGCCTTGGCCTAGGTATCTCGCTCCCAGAACAGCGTCACCGCTCAATCCTGTTCCCCCTCGCTTTTGAAGAACGCAACCCCCAGGGGTGGCACTGTAAGATTAAGAGAGTACAATCGTCCATGGGAAGGGATCGGAGAGGCTTCAACTCCGCCAAGATTGCCATGACCACTTCCACCATACTCATTTGCATCGCTGTTCAGGATTTCTCTCCAGTATCCTCCGCGCGGAGCGCCTATGCGATAATTTAAGCGAGGGACTGGTGTAAAATTACAGACAGCAATTATGAGATCGTCCGCTATCCGCCCCTTGCGGATCAAACTGACAACACTTTGCTGGGAGTCATTGCAATCGATCCACTCGAATCCGGCAGGGTCAAAATCGATCTCATAGAGTGCGGGCTCATGACGGTAGAGTCGATTCAAATCTTCAACCCATCTCTGGAGTCCTCTATGAGGGGGGTAGTCAAGAAGGTGCCAGTCCAAACTCTTTTCATGGTACCACTCCCACCACTGACCAAACTCACCACCCATGAAGAGCAACTTCTTCCCGGGCTGAGCATACATATATCCGTAAAGGAGCCTCAGGTTTGCGAATTTCTGCCAGTCATCACCTGGCATCTTGCCCAGCAGTGATCCCTTTCCGTGCACTACTTCATCATGAGAGAGGGGAAGGATAAAGTTCTCATGAAAAGCATAGATGAGCCGAAAGGTCAGTTCATTGTGATGATATTTCCTAAAAATGGAGTCTTTGGTGATGTACTCCAGAGTGTCGTGCATCCAACCCATATCCCACTTCATACCGAAACCGAGACCTCCCACATAGGTGGGTCGAGAGACCATAGGCCAGTCAGTTGACTCCTCAGCAATAGTCTGGACATCTGGGTAGTTCTTATAGACCTCCTCGTTGAAACGGCGTAAAAAGGAGATAGCCTCGAGGTTCTCACGGCCCCCATACCTGTTGGGGATCCATTCCCCTTCCTTGCGAGAGTAATCGAGATAGAGCATGGAGGCAACGGCATCCACACGCAGGCCGTCCACGTGGTACTTATCTAGCCAGAACAGGGCGCTGCTTAAGAGGAAACTTCGCACCTCATCCCGTCCGTAATTGAAGATGAGGCTATCCCAATCCGGGTGCAGTCCCTTTCGGGTATCAGCGTGTTCATAGAGATGGGTTCCGTCGAAGTAGCCGATTCCATGCTCATCGGCAGGAAAGTGTGAGGGCACCCAATCAAGGATCACACCGATCCCGTGCTGATGTAAATGATCGATGAGGTACATTAAATCGTGAGGGGTTCCATAGCGACTGGTGGGTGCAAAGTATCCACTGCTCTGGTAACCCCAGGACCCATAGAAGGGGTGTTCCATTATCGGTAGGAACTCCACATGGGTGAAGCCCATGCGCTCTACATATTCGGCAAGCTTAAGGGCGATTTCCCGGTAGCTCAGTGGGCGGTAGTCTTCTTCGGATACCCGCATCCATGACCCCAGGTGTACCTCATATATGGCAATAGGCGCATCTGTGGCATTGTTTCTTTGGCGTTTCGACATCCATTCTTGATCTCCCCACGTGTACTGTAAATCCCAAACGATCGAGGCAGTGTTGGGTGGTGTTTCACTGAAGAACGCAAAAGGATCGGCCTTATCTGCCTTGTAAGCGTTATAGCGCGAATAGATGTGGTATTTATAACTTGTACCGTTACCAATGCCAGGGATAAATCCTTCCCATATCCCGGAGGTACCCCTCGGGCGCAAAAGATGGCTGGATTTATCCCACCCATTGAACTCCCCAATTACTGCGGCTCGTTCCGCATTGGGAGCCCAAACAGCAAAATATGTTCCGTTTACGCCCTCTTCGCTTATCGGATGCGCTCCTAGCTTATTATACAGGCGATAGTGGGTTCCCTCATTGAAGATGTATAGGTCGTCTTCTGTAAAGAGCGTTATATCATAGTGCACCTCTTCGGGCTTTTTTACCTGGTTTTTCTTTCTTATCTTCTTCTGCGTCATTTTTGGAATCTCCCTATTACCTTCCTATAGTTTTATTTTCTTAATTAAACCGCATTTCTAGTTGCTGCAGAATGCCCTGCAGGGGTATCCTCACCCAATCGGGGCGATTATTGAGTTCGTACCCCAATTCGTAGACGGCTTTTTCCAGAAGGTAGGCATCTAAAAGCATCCGTAATTCTTCTTGCTCCTGGGGCAGAAAAGGAGCGCGACCAGCCACTTTGAGATAGGCTTTTAAAAAGGCAACGCTGGTCCATATATGCCAGAATTGCGCCCACGATTCCAACGTAGCGAGGTCCTTGGGACGGAGCAGACCACTCGCCTCTTGGTAAAAGAGGACCGAGTAGGCGGCATAGTGAAAAGAGCGTAGCATACCGGTAACATCTCGCAGAGGAGATCGCTTGATGCGTCGTTCGCTGAGGGGACGTGCAGGTTCTCCCTCAAAATCAATGATAACAAAATCCCTACCAGTATGCAGTACCTGCCCCAGATGGTAATCTCCATGGCATCGGATCCGCATGGCTGTGATCTTCCGCTTGAGAATGGATTGAAAGATATTGAGGATCTCGGCCTCATGGTCAATGACCTGCTGAGCCTCATTAAGAACGGTATCTGATAGGCTTTTCAGGCGCTGCCGTAGAAGCTGAAAGACTTGAGCCGTCAGACTGCGCATGGACTGATAGAGGGAACGCTGATAAAGCGTCGAGAATGATTCGGGGGAGAAAATGGGATCAT
>SMTZ1_10005186_pt1 | contig 13096 bp, 7 predicted proteins | sample DeeMarSWOR136_30_FD_25667 | JGI IMG/M metagenome (IMG submission 25667) | reverse complement strand
ATTTACATATATACTTATAAAATTTTCTTCATAGATTTAGTTAAATATGAAAAAAGTTAAGAAACTTAGTCTAAAAATTATCATTGTGGGAGAATCTGCAGTTGGTAAAACTAGTTTGGTTAAAAAGTTTGTATCGGGACAATTTGCGAAAGATTATCGATCAAGTATAGGGACTAATATATTTATAAAAAAAATTAATCTTAAGAATATCGGTAAAGTAACAATTCAACTGTGGGATATAGCTGGACAAGAACGTTGGATAAATATGAGACATTTGTATTATGTTGGAGCAAAGGGAGTGCTTATTGTAGGGGATTTGACGAGGAAAAATACATTTGATCAAATTAACCAATTTTGGATTCCGGATATAAAACAGTATTGTGAATTAGCTCCCATTGTTTTAATCGCAAATAAAAGTGACTTAAAAATGGAAGTAAGTGAAAAAGAGATTAATTATCTAGGAAAAGAAATTAATGCGATTTCAATTCTTTTTACTTCTGCTAAAACAGGTCAAAATGTTGAAATGGCCTTTAAAATTATAACTGAACGAGTTATAAACAAATTTTATTAAATTTCTTTATTTGTAAATTTAATGTAATTACTTTTTGGTTCATATAGAGTTCCTTCTTTTAGTAATTCTTCTAGAGCACTTTCAATGAATTTCTTATCTAAAGTTTCTTCTAATTCTAAAATTTGAATAACATTGGATTTCTCAAGTGCTTTCCAATTATTTCCTTCAAAGATTTCTTTCAACTTATTCATTAATGTTTCTAGTTTATTAAGATTGCTTCTAGATTGACCAACAAAAATTCTATCCATATCAATTTTGCCTGTTGTTTCATCATAACCGGTATCCTTTAAATACCTTTTAAATAATTTAATAATTTCATCAACATCTTCTTTAAGAATCTTACTTCTTAAAGCCATTTTTGCATGGGCTTCGCTAAGTCTAACTAAAGCATCTAAATTTCTTGCTAAAATAGAAATAATTGCATCTTCACTATCATATTGACCTCTTAAATCTAAGTAAAATTCTTTTATTCTTTCTTTAGCTTCATCAGATAATATGGGGTTGCAGGTTCTTCTCGCATGTCGTATATATTTCTTTAGAAGATCACTTGAGATTGGGGCTATAGACCTATCATTTTCTTCTAGTGATTCTTCTGAATCAAACATAGAATTCTTTAATATAAATTCAGCCATTTGCGCATCATCTGCAGCATTTGGTTTATCAACAACCACAAAAATTAAATCAAAGCGAGACAAAAGAGAAGGTGGCAATCTTATGTTTTGAGTAGGTGTTTTATATCTGTCATATCTTCCAGAATAAGGATTTGCCGCAGCTATGATTGCAGTTTGGGCTTTCAATGTAGCAACAATTCCAGCTTTTGCAATACTCACAGTCTGTTGTTCCATTGCCTCATGTAGAGCTGATCTATCAGCTGTATCCATTTTATCAAATTCATCTATTGCTGCTACACCTCCATTTGCTAACACAACAACACCAGCCTCAAGATTCATCTGACCTGTGTCGGTGTCTTTAATCACAGCTGCTGTTAGACCTACAGCTGTTGATCCTTTCCCAGAAGTATAGAGGCCTCTTGGAGATACTTCTATAGCACTTTTCAGGATTTCACTATTATGGACGATAATATTACCATTTGCTATAATAAAGTGACTATCATCAGTTCCAAGATCATAAACGGATGTTTCTTCATTGATCAAATTTATCTCCTCAATCTTATCCCAGAAAATATCTGATTTAGTTAACTTCTTCAACCAAATTAGATCATCACTATACTTTTTATCTTTATTTCTATACAGATCTTCGAATATCAGTGCCAATTTTCTAAGATATAATCTTCCAGCCCTTTGTCTTTGAGTTTTACCACGAAGTTCTGCTAAAAAATCTCGCTCTTTCGAACCTCTTCTCGCAATTATTTCAAGATCATTAGAAATCCTCTGTAAAATATTACCAAAATTAGGGATAATGTCTTTTTTTTGATATCTTTTTCTTGAATTTGCAATGTTTATAGCTGATTCAAGTCGTTGTTGTTTTTCTGTTGATAAAAATCTTATCTTTTTATTGAATTTAATTACTTCTTCTCCTGTTAAAATTATTTCATAATAGATATTTCCTTCATATTGTCCTGATTGAATGGTTTTAGTATTAATTGTACTGAAAATCCCAATTGTACTTAACATATCGGATATTGAATATGCTAATATTTTACTTGCGGTGGTGGCAGAAATAAATAATGCTTCATTTTCAATATAACTATCCCCTGTAAAATAAGCAGAAAGTAAGCTACAACGAAAATCTAACGGAGCAGATAGCAAAATACTGTGAAGCTTTTTATTTTGTGCGTGATTTCCAAAAAAACTGTTAAACAAATATCTTAAACTGGCATTATGAATTTGGATTGAATGATCATAATCGTAATAGGAAGCCCTCCCAAAAATATCTATAAGATCGTTTTTAATTGTTGTTACTATTCCTTCATTAGTATTTGAAATTCTTATACTATTTTTAGGGGTATCCCCTTCTGCAAGATAAAATCCGATAATTCTTCCAAGTTTATTATTAAATTCAATCATTCTTGGAATCCAAGTATTATCCTGTTTCCTCCTTATCCAATCCTCGTTTGGTATAGCATCAGGTTCTCTTAGATATGATAAAAATGTTCCTTCAGTAATATTTGAAATTCTAGCTGCTTTACTAAGACTAGTTCCATCATTCAAATATGATTGAATCTGTTCACGTATTGTTTTAGCGCTAACCAAATCATCTTTGTCAAAAAATTCACTTATATCAATCCAATTACAATTATCTTTAAAATCTAAATTTCTTGCAATAGGTAGATATAAATTACTATAATTTTCATAAAGATCATTACCATCAATTACTTTCATTTCACCATTTATTAATGTAGTAAATGAATGATTTGGAGTTGTAATAATAACTCGTCCAGATTGTGTTTTAATCTGAATAAGAAAATTAGTCCTGTGTCTGCTTACTTCATTGATTCTAGATATCTGAGTCTTCAGAGTACATGGATTTATTGAATATGTATATACTGGATTATTATTTAATAATTTAAGGATATCTGTATCTCCTTTTAAAATTACGTCAAAATGATTTTCATTAAGAAGTTCATCAACAAATTCTCCTATTTTTTTAATAGTCCACATTATTCCTGTTGATGTTTTGGTACCAATATATATTTTTTCAGAACCATAAACACTTTTTCCTGTTCCAGGGTCACCTACAAAAAGAACATGAATATCACCTCTTTTATAGCCTCCTCCAGGTTTTCTCTTTCTTGTACCTGCAAATAAACTTAAAGCTGAGGCCATTTTAAGATCTTCTCTCCCATATATATCAGGAGCAATCGATCTTGCGATTTTTTTTTGTATAAATGGTTCCTTAGCCAGATCTTCAATTTTTTTCTTATCTTGTTTAGTCAGATCAATAATTTCATCAGCTTTATCCTCCGGGTCAATAAAATTAATATCAAAGAAAGTCTTGAATAATGTAGAATTATTACTTTTAGTAGACTGAGCTAAAACTGATTTAAAAATACCCATCATCTTAACTCTATCACCAGGTTTTATTGTATCGACTAAATCATGAGTTAAAATTGCTTGAACTGATCTAGGAATTCTTCCAGGTGGTAAATCTTCTGGTATTTCTTGTATCATTATCGACTGCCAATCAATAAATTCCGAATATTTTGCAATTAACCTGAAATCTGTCTGAGCTTTAGCTTTACATCTTTTATTTATACAAAATTTTGGCCATCTTATTCTTGAAGTTAACTGAATAATATCAAATTGAGCTCCGCATAAATTACATTCAAATGATGCTTTTATGATTTTTGGTCTTATAGTAGAACATCTGACTAAGATGCCATTGGACCAAACAAGAGTACTAATGTGTTTTGCTCTTAAACCCCTTAAAGGAAGAAATAATGGACTCTTTTTATCCTTAGTAGTTATTCTTACGAAATAATCTTTATGAGTTAATTTAGATCCTTGAAATTTTAATAAATTCTTGAAAGCTTCAAGTGCATCTTCAATTATCGCTTCAGGATCTTTCTTAAGCATTTCTGCAATATCAGGATCACTTGCTAATAGATCTTCATAAAGTATTATTAATGTATTTCCACCTTTAGCATAAATATCATTAATTTGATCTTGATATTTATATACACCTGGACTTTCTTGGTATAGTCGATAAAAATCCTCAAAGCGCTGAACTTTATTAATCGGGCTACTAGGACTTGAGAGAGGGGTTGTCATAATAAAAATAAGTAAATCTTTTAATATACCTAAATTATTTTTGGCAATTTTTTAATTCTTAATATTAATGACATATTTTATTAAATGGTAAATAGATAACTATAAAAAAACCGAGACTGTTCTAAGGTTTACTGAATTACAGTTAAATATATTAAATTAGAAAATTAAATTCTAATTTTCCCTTAATTGTTGGAGAATCTCACATATTACAGGGTCCTGACTCATTTCACACCGTATTTTTAATAGAGAAATTATTCTCTTCTTGATTTTTTCATTTTCGTGTTTTGCTGTTCGACTTAGAATTAATGCAATTGAACGTTGGGTTAGTAAAGATCCTTTTCCACTTAAATTTTCTAAGAGTTTGCTTAATATTCGATTAAGACTTACATTTTTTATAATTTCAACAAAGCTATTAATCATACTCGTTCTGACTTCTTTTGACTCATCCCCTAGTATATTTATTAATGAATCAAGAACCACATCAATTTGATCGCTATAAATCTTACTTAATCTAGCAGAGGCTTCTCTAATTTTAGGATCTCTACTTTTTAAATGAATTTCTAACTTATTAAATGGAATATGAGAGCTATTCACCTCTCTGATATCAGATAATATATTTAAAGCAGACCAACAAACCCAATTTTGTTTATCATCAAGAAGGGAGATAATTTTCTCAATAATTTTTTCTTTTTCATCAATATAACTAATAATTTTACCTAAACCTGATATTGCAGCTTCTCTTACGATCCACTCATCATCAGATAATGCAATATTTATTAAAGCATCAATTACCGGAAAAGGAAGTTTATATCCTACATTTCCTAAAATCTTGACACTTGTTTCGCGAACAAATGAGTCTTTATCACTAAGTAGATTTAAAATGTCATTGATTGGAATAATTTCTGGTGATGTTTTGGCAATTTCCAGTAATGATTTAGTCAGAACAATCTTTACTTTTGAATCTTGTTCAGTTAAAATAGAAAAGAATTCTGGAATAAACGGTTTGATTAAAGAAGGATCGTTTTGAGCTATTTTTGAAATTATCGATGAAGCTTTTTTCTTTACCTGATTACTTCTATCGATATGTAAAACCGATATAATTGGCTTTACATCAAAATATTCAATGAATTCTTCTATTAATCCATCAATAGAATCAAGAGCGTTTAACCTTACTTTATCATCTTCTGCAATTGAATACTTCAATAAAAGGGGAATAACAGTTTTCGGGTCAATTTTACCAATGTTTATTAATGTTTTTGAAATAATTCCCTTTGTTATATATGTTGTAATATCTTGTACTTTGATTAAATTTTGAAGGATTAAATCAGGATTTTTTTTATACTTCTCTGTTAAAATCCCTGAAATACTTTCTCTTAATCCATCATTTTCAAATTTTATAAATATGAGAAGTGCAGTTAAGATTTTTTCTGGATTATATTTCCATAGTTTTCCAAGAAGTTTAACAAAATCATTTAAAAGATCAAAATTATTTGGATCAATTCTATTAATTATATCGTCAATATCTAATAAATTAGGTTCTTCTTCATAATATTTTTCCAGAACATTTATAGCAGATTGTCTTACTTTTTCATTTGAATCAGTTAAGCCTTCTAAAAATGGCAAAAGTGGAATATCCTTTTTTTTGAAATTACCAATTTTAGCAATAACCTCAAAAATCGATGCTCTAACAGAACTAGATGGATCTTTAATTAATGGAATAATTTTAGAAATAATTTTACGATCAATGTGTTTAAAATTGATATTTCTTATATTATTAATTGCTGCAGCACTAATTTCGTTATTTAAATGAAAAATTTTATCAATAATAATTTCAATAGGAAATTCATAAGAACTATCAGCTAACAGATTAAGTGTCTCAACTACAATTTTACTATTTGGGTCATTTATTAACTTTTTGATATTTAAATTTGGAAATACTTCTTTTGTTTTCTTTTTTGATCTACCAAGTATCTTTAATACTATTAATCTTAATCTCCATTCTGAATCTTCAATAAGATTAAGAATTAATGATTGAGGAATATTTTCTATAAAATTAGGATCTACGCTTAAAAGGGTTCTTGCTATAGAGATACTCAAATCGTAATTTGGGGATTTTAATGCTTCTACTATCCAAGGTAATATAACCTCTGGAACATCATGTTCTAATTTAATTAATATTTGACTACATATGTTTTGTGAATATCTATTATAATCAGTTAGACCATCCATTAACAAGTTTTTAAATTTCCAATCATTAAGCAGTGTTTTATCCTTCAGTGGAATTCGATCAAACATCATAATTATAGTTTCTACAGCATGTTTTCTTATCTCGGGATTTTTATGCTTAATAAAGTTAAAAAGCGGGATTGGATCAAATGTTTGCCCAGATTTCGTAATTTTTGAGTACTTAATATTCATTACAAAATCACTGTTTCTTGCTAAAAAAAAATAGGAAGTAAAAATGATTAATACAAATTCTTCAATCACAGCTGCCCAGGCAAAACTGTATCTATTTGGATAAATGTCACTAGTTAACGACCATAAATTAAAGGTATATTGTAACTTTTCAGGATTTACAATTAAAAAATTGATTAAAACATTGATTCCTATAGATGCCATTAAGTAGGCAGCGAAATAGATATCAATTCCTCTATATTTTATTTTACGTCCCCAAAAGCGAGTAAAATATCCTAAAATTCCAAAAAATAGAGTTACAAATACAAAAACTGAAGACATTGTCGATATTGCCAAATTTTCCGTGAAAAAAAATATTATAGTTTGGAATAATGAAATCCATGCCCATACAAATACAAATAGCATTAATCCTAAAATAATGTAATATATAGGTTGAGCTACAAATTGCTTCATTCCCCTTTTGCTATTTTCAAAATTAAGAAAAATTGATCTTTTTATGTCAGGAATATGGTAAAAAGCATCTGAGATGCCTGCAATATAACCTTTGGAACCATAAAAAGTTAATATCATAAGTGGATATCCTAGCATCCACGTTATCCAAATTAAGATGAAGGATAATCCTAATATTGAAAGTAGAATAGGAGGGATTATAAACACCAATAAATAAAATAAAAATGCAGTTGCTACCTTTATGATTTTATTTCTTGACAAATTTATTATTTTAGTGTTAATAAACTTATGAAATGGTGTTAATCCTTCATCTGTTTCTTTACTCAAAGCGATAAATAGAAAATCTATCATAGGATATAATGAAATATATATTAAACAAAAGATAAAGGGGATAAGTAGTGATAATGGAGGCACATCTGGTGGTGTAGTTTCTGGAACCCACAATTCAGGCGATCTTACGGTGTATATTACGGCAACAGTAAAAACTAAGATAATTGACATACTAAATATTAAACCATAAATAATTAATTGAAGTCTGTCCTTATTACGGATTTCTCCTTTCTTGACTAAAGAGACTTGTTTATAAATTAAATAAAATCCAATTACAAAAAACAATAAAAAAACTATTAGAAGAACAATTTCTATTATCAAGATCTTCACAAATTATAATTTATTAATAAAATAATAGTATTTTTATTTCTCTTGCATTACTTTTGTATATTATATAAAACGTTATTAATATATTAAATCTGGTGTATTTTTTATTGGAACTAATTGAAGAGAGCTTTTCTAATTCATTAATTAGGTTAAACTTTATTTTTACAAATGAAATTGTTGTTACTGAATGTATAAGGAATTTTGAAGGATTTTCTCTATTACGAGAATCTTTTGGTCCTTTCGAAGAAGGTAAAAAATATAAATTAAAGTTATTTTCTGCTATTCCTTTCATTGAACAAGAGATATTAAAAGTAGCTTTAACAGATAAATGTGATAATATTGATGTACAACGATATGCTATAGAAGAAAGAGATGACTCAATTTTAATAAAAAGATCTAACAAATTTTTTTTGAATAAAATTAGAGAATTCAAAAGATTCCTGCAAAATGAAGTAATCAAAAATAAAAAACCAATAATAGATTTAGATAGGTACAATTCATATACTTCAAATATCATTGATAGCCGATTAATAAAGCTATTAAAGCTATCTATGGCTGAATTATCATTAGAAGATGAGGGGAGATTAACAAATTCTGAAAAAATTCTTTATAAAAGTTTGTATAAACTCATCAATATATGGAGAAATTTCTTTTAATAAAAAGATTAGAGTTGTATGCTTGTTGTTCCATATTTCTTAAAGTATTCTATAATATGATTTTTTATTTCTTGGTTCATGTCTAAACCAGGTAATAATTCAATTGCATTACTCATTGCATAATAGGGAATATTATATTCAGATATAATTACCTTTACACTTTTTCCATCATCTCTTAATTCATTTCTATTAGTTAATCCAATAGTTGCAATGATGCTTATATCTAATTCCCTTAATTTTTTAATGGTGTCAATTAGGGAACCCCCAGTAGTTGTAACATCCTCAAGAATAATAATGTCTCCATTGGGTATACCAATGAATATCCTATCTTTAGGAATTCCATGTTCTTTTTGCTTACCTCGACCCATTGCAAGAGGATAATTACCAGAATTAAAATCTTTCTGTTTTTTTGCCCATTTAAATTGAGTAATAATACCTAATTTTGTGGCCCCCTCTGGGACACCGTAAAAACATTTGGGATTTAAACCTAAATAATTAACATATGATAAAATATAATCTGTTAATTTATCGATTAAATAGGCATCTGAAGTTATATTTCTCCAATTTACATACCAATAAGATAATCTACCAGAATTGAGTTTTATTGGTTCATTAAAAAAACCAATTACATTCTGAGTTTTTATAAATTCATTGAAACTCTCTTGTTTCCACTTCATCAAAATCATATTTAGTATTGAATTAAATTTTTAAAAAAATTAGTTTTTAATTGTATTAATTTTTATGTATTAGGTATTTTTTGGCTCATTTTTTGATATTAACAAGAATTTTTCGAGCTTGCGATACAATTTTTTTATCAGTCTGATTTGTTAGAGTCTCTAACAAATTTTGAATTGGGATAACAGCCCTAGAATTTGTTTCTGAAAGTTCTTCAAAAATAGAAAGAGTAGAGAGAATTTCTGCTTGATTGGATCCTTCGAAAATTTGTTTAACTCTTGGAATTGCACTTTTACTCAAAATTTCATTGAGATATTTAGAAATATCTGCTTCGACTTTAACATCTCTATAAGATCTTAATTTATTATTTCTAATGTATTCAACAAAGATAAATGGCATTTCAATTGACCATTCTTTTATTTTTTCCAATTCAATTAATTGAATTACACCACCATCATTTTTATAAAAAAGCTTCATATCCAATCACCAGTTGTTAACTTCTCGGGTAAGTATTTTTCTGTTAAAAATTCAAAACCATGAGTTGAGAGCGCTTGAATTTCAGCTTTAACATTTTTTTTAAGAGATAATTTAAGATCCTCCTCCCAGGCTTTATTTCTTTTAACAAATTCTTCATTTAATAAATCCTTAATGCGTTTGATATCTACCTTTTCTAATTTTAGCCTCGCAACTTCTGGAATTTTATAAGTATCCAAATCACGAGTTAAAACTCCAAGTAATTTAATATTAGGAGTAGCTAAAAAAGGAGATTCATAACTTAATCTTTTTGAGCCCCTTAAATATACACTATGGATATAATGTCCATAAGGATCACTATCTACTAAACTAAAAACAGGTAAATTCAATTCTTTACTTAAACGTTTTAAGAACATTCGAGTTGCTATATCTCCTACACCCCCAGCTGTCAATAGGATACAAGGATATTTACGCCAAAATCTATCCTCAGCAAAGCGCATCATTGCAGCTTCTTTTTCTATTGCTAAAATGAATTCTGCATCTGATTCAATTATTTCAATGTTGTCTAGAAATGGAGATATTTTCCAACCTCCACTTCCTAATCCTTCAAGATCGATAATGTCATTTTTATCTCTAATCCTAAGACGCCCTATACAAGTTCCATTTGCAGTAGCAACAATGTGTGTTGAATTTCTGGTAGTATAAAGCATTATTGCTGCGTCTTCGATACTTTTATCACTTATCTTTTGCTCTTTAAATAATTTAACGTCTGTATAATATACTTCTCTTTTAGTTGCATGTAGATCTTTTACTAATAGTTCGTTTATAATTTCAAGAATTCGCATTAATCTTGTAATATCTGCAACACTTGTTAGAGTGTGGAATTGCTTTTCTTGAAGTTGTTGGCCTAGAAGCAACAAATCGTTTTCTTCATCCCAAATAATGTTTGAACTTGATCTGGAGGGTAATTGTATTGATGGTCGTCCTGTTTTCTTTATTTTTGATATTACTTCATCGACAAGTTTATATAACCTTTCTAAAACATTTTTTCTGGTAAGATCATCAATTTTAACTGTGTTTTCAGGAAGTTGAGGTTGCTTCTTTTCGATTCCTTTAGTTAAATATTCTTTAAATAATTCTTTTGTTGCGTTTAAATCATAATTAAGTTGTTTTTTCGCCATATTATTTACCTAATTACTTGTTTAATTTCCATTGTCTTTTACCCATTTTTGACTCTACTATAACTTTTCCCTTTCGTTCTAATTCCTTGAGTTTAACTTGGAGGTATCGAGCGTCCATCATATCTTTAATTTTTAACTTGAAAATAAGATGTTTAATAGTTTGCCAATCATCAGATAAAACTTTTAATATCTTTTCAGATGTGATGATCGGTAATATCGTTTGTGTTTGTTTTGGAGGTGCTGGTTTTTCTACAGATTTTATTTTTTTAGGAGCTGTCTTACTTAGCGTTTTTACTTTAGAAATTGGTAATTGAACCTGTTTTGCAGATATTTTACTAGTAGTAACTTTAACTGGTTCTGGAGGTTTTAATTCTACTGGTTTTGCTTCAATAGGTTTTTTATATGATTCAATAATCTTACCAATAATAGTTGATTTTGTATCTTTAGATAATAAACTAATATTATGTTCGTTACAATATTCAATCAATTCTTTTTTTGTCCAATTTTTCAGTGTTTTCTCAGTAAATAATTCTTTTTCAGGTTCAACTTTCTTAGTAGGAACTGGTTGTAATTGAGAGGGTTTCGTAATCACTTTTTCTTTTATAATTGGAGTTTCTTTAATTTCTGTTTCAACTGGGGCTTTGACGATAGATGGGAGTTTTTTGGTTATAGCAATCTTCATTGAATCTTCTAGTTCCTTTTTATTAAGGTTTGCCTTATGTATGCTCTCACCTTGGTATGCAATGTTATATATGCTATTAACAAATAAAGGTATATATTGTTCTATTAGGCTAGCTCTCTTTTCACTCTTACGAAGACTTGCTTTTCTGTTGAGATATATTCGTAATCTTCTCCCAATTGCCTCAAGGCAAAATTTTATTTCTTTTATTAAATCTTCATCATCTGCTAGGGCATTTTTTGATTGTGATTTAAACATCAAATGCACAAAAGGTCCAGAAACATTAACTAATAGTTTTATTGGTCCTTTTGGTAATCCATTATCATAAGTATCAAGATTGTAATTTTTCCAATTAACTGCTTGGACTGCTTTAGTAATTGCGCAATCTGCACTATCTCTTAATTTTGGTGTTCTATTTACAAATCTAGATAAAACATCTCTAGAGCGTTTAGGTACTTCTAAATTTCTTGAATAAGCCATCACAGCTTCAACGACATAAGCTAAACCTTTTCCACTTGTGGGGGTTCTTGTTTCTGCTGCAACAAAATCATCATCCTTTGTATAATTCTCAATGAAATATTCAAATACCCCTTGGTAAGTATCCATAGAATCTTTATCAGAATAAGTGAGAAGATCATCGATGTATTGCTTTATTTGCTGCTGATCCGTGGTTTCATCTATAATATTGACAGTTTCCAATATCTCAGAACTTAAATTATTTATTTCTTCTGGATCGATTGAGATTTGAGTGATTTGATTATCATCAGTTTTTATTTTTTCTCCTAATAATGTTTTCTCTTTATCTTCATATAATAATTCATAGGTTTGATTAATATTATCAACAGGACCAGTAAAATCATCTATATTTTCTGAGATTTTCAATCCAATTTCTTTAATTAAAGTGTTTTCTAGAGTTGATTCACCAACTGGAATTGCTGTATCTGTGGGAGGAGCCATATATTTAATAGATTTAAAAGCGAGGAATAAAGAATTAAATTGTTCTTTTGTTAATTCAGTAGGTTTCACTTTAGATATAAGAACTTTATTTATAAGATCTTCAAAATCTGTTCTATTTTTTAACTTTTTTAACTCAGTTAATCCTTCTTTTGAGTTTTTAAACAGTTTGTTTAAATCTATTTTAATTCTATCTTGTTGATTTCTAATATCATCTATTTGTTTCAAATATTTTTTAATTTCTCTTTCAATATTCTTTACTTCTTTTTGAGTTTCAGCTTTCTCGATGCGATTACTCAGTTTCTTTATTTCTTTATTTACTTTTTCATAATCTTTATTTAATTTATTGTAATTAGAAATTAAATTCCAATAATTCTCTTTTAAATCGTCTGATTCAACTTGATAAATAATTAATTTATCTCTAGGTTTTTCAGAGCGACCAAAAATCCTTTTTTCATTTCTCATAAAATAACAGGAATCAGTTTTTTTCTCTGCTAAATTTATAAATCCATCCTCCAGAATAAGAAAATTAAATTGATCTTGTAAGGCTCTCTCGGCCATATCAACTATTTCTTTGGCTGTTTTTGAACTCATTCTTACAAAATTATCTTGTAAAAATGCAGAAATTGATTTATTTTCTGATTTTGTAATCA
>SMTZ1_10005183_pt1 | contig 13099 bp, 8 predicted proteins | sample DeeMarSWOR136_30_FD_25667 | JGI IMG/M metagenome (IMG submission 25667) | reverse complement strand
CAGAAGTCAACGGATCCATGGCGACGGCATGCATGGCATATTCAGGATCGCCGCTCAGGGCTGCCTGGACGGTCAATTCCTGCACCGTGATATTGCTCTGGTTCATGGCAGCACACTGCGACGGCAAAGCACCGACACTTTCAGGATGCAGGCCTCTTGAATCAACGTAAATGGGGACTTCCACGCAGCAACCCGCTGGGAGATTGGTGATATATCCGTCATTCCGGACATTGCCATTGAGACGGAAGACCTTGTCTGTTTCAATGGCTTCCAGTATGTAAGAACAGTATTCCACACTGCGCCCGGACAGCTTTGTTGATTCATGTTCCAGATAATTGATGTGCTGGAATTTATCGGCAATCATTCTGCAGTAATTATAATAAGCTCCGGACTCACCCCCGAAATCGGGCTGGTCACAATAGAGTTTCAGCGCTCTTTCACTGCTTCTGAACCAGGGCAGGTACTCGGAAAGATGGCCGGTACTTTCCGTCATGAAATATCCAAAATGACGCATTACTTCCGCCCGCACTTTTTCCTGGACATAATACTCCGGTTGTTCAATTTTTTCCCTGAGCACGGGATTGAGATCACGTCCGTCACGCCTGTCCCTGATGGACAGAAACCAGGCCATGTGATTGATGCCGGCAGCAAGGAACACAATGTCGTCCTTGGAAACCTCTACATACCGGCTGATCAGATCGAGTGTGGTCTGCACACCATGGCATAGACCGATAAAGGAGATTTCTGAGGCTTTGCCAAGGGCAGTGCAAACGGCACCCATCGGATTGGCATAATTCAACATCACTGCATCGGGACAGAGCTCCTTCATATCTCTGGCTATATCCAGCAATACGGGGATGGTCCGCAATGCCCTGAACACACCACCCGGACCCAATGAATCGCCAATACATTGATCTACACCATATTTCAGTGGGATCTCGTAATCCATTCCAAAGGCATCAACACCACCCACCTGTATCATTACAATAACATATTTTGCCCCCTTTAAAGCTTCCCTTCGATCAAGCGTGGAAGATACCTTGGCCGGTAACTTGTTATCAATGATTACACTCGAGACATAATCATGCATTTTGTCCAGCTTTGGTTTTGTTCGGCTCATCAGACAGATTTCAGATCCCTTCAGGGCTTCTGTAGCAAGGATATCCTTAACAAGCGTCTGGCAGAACACCAGGCTTCCGGCTCCAATCATCGCAATTTTTACCATGGTTGACATATTTTACTAATATCGAAAGGTATAAAAGAGATTTGTTATTTCCATGGGAGGGGTCCACGAGGAAGGTTTAATGACGAAAACTCAATGATTGCTTTCTCAACCTGATTTCGTAATTTATAACTCAAAGGTCGTAGTTAAATTTTAACTGATATTCATATGAATCGAAGAAAATTTATCCGGTCATTGTCCCTGGCCACAACTGTTGCTGTAATTCCCAACATTGCCATATGGGGCAATAAGAAAAATAACAAAGTAGAACTCTCACGTGTACGTAAAACCATCTTAAACCATTGTAATTCCCTATTAGATAAAAGCGGTCCCTACGGAAGTTACAGAGGTGGAACAGGTATGCGTCCCAGTCTATACGCTTCCTGTGATGTGGCTATCATGAGAACCATTATGGGTGAAAATCTGATGGTCACCTTAAGCGATTTGCAACGGCAGCAATGGATAGATTTCATTAATTCATTTGCCATAAACCGAGGGTCAAATTATGGCAGCTATTGTGATACTTACGGCCATTCGTTTCATCATGCGAATGGTATGGTGATCGGAGCCCTGGGTGTTTTGGGAGGTAAACAGAAGTATCCTGTAAAATTATATGATGAATTTGATCAGATCGAAGAAGTAATACCCTGGCTGGAGAGCCTCGACTGGGCAAAACAGTGGGATGCCTCTCATCTTTTCTGGGGTGGGATGCATTGCTACAGCATGAGTTCCAGGTGCAGTGATGCCTGGAAGGATGAGGTCTTTGCCTGGTTGGATGAGAACATTGATGAAAAATCCGGATGGTGGAAAAAAGGAGTCACTCATGCTGACCGGCACCAACCCCTGGGAGGAAGTGTCCACATACTTCCCATTTACCAGCATCTGAGAAGAAGATTTCCATACCCCGAGAAAGTTATTGACAGTGTATTGGACCTCCAACTGCCTAACGGGCGATGGTATGAAAGAGAGTCGATACATGTTATGGCTTACCTCGAACTGGATGCGCTTTATGCCCTGATGTATATGTCTGGACTGGCCCCGGATTACAGGACGGATGATATACGGCAGGCTGTGAACCGGTATGCTGATCTTGTCACCTATTACTGGAACAATCACTCACGGGAGATGCTCAGCTTGCATCCTCACCATATTCTGGCGGGAGTTGGCACATTCGGCCTGTTGAATCAGCTTAATCCTGACCGGTTTACGGATGACGTGCAATGGACAGATATATTCAGCGATGTCAGATTCTATCAAACCAGTGAAGTTGAAGTAACGGTTTAGTGGTAATGGCAACACAGATAACTCCATTCCTAATCGATGTCCGTGACGGACATGTATACGAGTGGATAATAGATTTTCAATTTTAGACTCCCTGTCTTTTCAGCCTTGCCAGAACTATAGGTTATTGTTCAATTTAACTTATTTAGTCCTTATTGAAATCCAGGGCATATTCAACTGCGGCCTCAAATCCCATATTTCTGCCTTCTTCTTCATATTCCCGGGTGAATTCTTCTCCCAGTTTTTCCCTGGCCCCTCCGATGTAGGTGTCAATCTTTTCGTCATAGATTTTAATTAATCCGTAAAGATTGACCCCCAGGCTTCTGAGTTTTTCACATGCTGCAGCATCTAACCGGATTGCCTTGGTCAATCTTGACTGCCCTGAAACCGAAAAAGCTATACATTGAAGTTCTACGGCTGCATCAAGGATATTTCCGTATTTTAACGCTGTTTCAAGAGCAAGACCATATCCCTTTTCAGCTTCCTCAAAGTTTCCTTCACCAAGTGCACAATCGCCAAGAAAACGACGTGCTCTTATTATCAAATCAGATTGTTTCTGCTCCTCAGCGGAATCAAGAAACTCCTTAATCATGGGCTTGGCCCGTTCATATTGTTTTGAATGGATATAGCTCTGGCATAAATCAATCAGACAATAATTAATCAGGATGGGATTGCCAATCTTCCTGGCTATTTCCACACTCTCCTCACTGTACATCAATCCGGTTTCCTGATCACCGGAAGCAGAGAGCACAAAACTGAAGTAACTTAAAACAACAGCCTGTTCCCAAAGATTGTCGAGCTGACGCCAGATTTTCAGACTTTCATCCAAAAGATCAAGCGACCTGGGAATTTCCCCAAAATAAAATACAATCATGGCCAGTCCATATAATACACGGGCATATGCTCCGGAATTACTGTCATCTTTGGACATGGCCCTTTCCAGATAATCCTTACCTTCTGAAATATGTGAATGCATGCTCCAGAACCAGGCCAGCCCACCGGATAACCGGACAAATTCTTCAGGGGAATGTTTTTCTGACCAATTCAAGGCGGCATTCAGGTTATCATGTTCCTGCTCCAGCTTGTTTAGCCATTTGAGTTGTGATTCGAATTGCTCATCATGGGCCGCTTCTGCCATCTTTAAAAAATATTGCAAATGCCGGTTCATGATGACATCCTCCTCTTTTCGGGATTGGAGTTTTTGATGACCAAATTGCCGCAATGTTTCCAGCCTGTTATATCGCATGGACTGATCAGTACCTTTAATGGTATAAACCAGGGACCGGTCCACCAGCCGGAACAGCATATCCATGACAGTCTCCCTGGATAGTTGATCATCCGAACATATTTCCTCTGCAGCCTCAATATCAAATCCGCCTGAAAAAACAGCAAGCCTGACAAATAGGATTTTTTCACTGTCTGAAAGCAGGTTATAGCTCCATTCAATGGTTGCTTGCAAGGTCTGCTGGCGTTTTGAGGTTCCCGGATCGGATGAAGAAAGCTGATCAAACCTGTCTGAAAACCTTTCCAGGATCATATGGGTATTCATGTGCCTGGTACGGCTCGCTACCAGCTCAAGGGCAAGCGGAATTCCATCCAGCTTATTGCAAATCGTGACCACCTCATTCACATTGGCTGTTTCCAGCTTGAATTCCGGGTTATTCATCCGGGCACGGTCGGTAAAAAGCAGCACCGCTTCAGAGTCTTTTGCATGTTCCACATCAATGATGGTCTTAGGGTCAATCAAAGTAAGGGAAGGAACCCTCCATACCTGTTCACCTGTAATACAAAGAGCCTCCCGGCTTGTTGCCAGGATTTTAAGTCCCGGAACAGATTGAACCAGATTCACCGCAATTTCAGCGCAGGCTTTAATCAGGTGTTCACAGTTATCCAGGATGATCAGCAGTTTTTTAACCTTGATCTTATCAATAAGTGTTTCAATAATAGGCTGGTTGGGTACTTCCTTTATTTTCAGAACTTCAGTCACTTCTTTAGCCACCTGGTCCCCAGATGCAATGGGTGCCAGGTCAACAAACCATACACCGTCCTCATAGTCCTGAACCAGATGAACAGCTGCCTCAACAGATAGACGCGTTTTACCACAACCCCCTGCGCCGATAAGCGTCACAAGGCGATGGTCATTGATCAATTGTTTGACTATGGGTATTTCCTTTTCCCGGCCGATAAAACTTGTAAGCTGTACAGGAAGATTGTGGTTAACCGTCTTTTCTTGCTTAGCACTGGTTTCTTCATTTAGCGCTAATTTCTCCGGAGGGATTTCATGCTTTTTCCTTTGAAGGGACCAAGCAAGTAAAACAGCGACAGGCAAGCCAATGAGAAGAATGATCAGCAGAATATTCCTGGCACTTTCATTCAATCCGAAATTCTCAATAAAATACTCAGTGATCTCAAGAATGATCCAACCACCACTTATGTAAATCACAAGCGTCTGAATGATAGGGTTACGTATGATCTTTTCGATAAAAGTACTTGACTTCATCAATTCAGGTTGTGCATATTATTCCCGCCAGAACTGTCCAAGTATACCGTCACTTTCTGCAAAATGTGAGATAACTCAAATAAAGTTATGTCAATATGTATAAATTGTCAAATGGTTGGGTAGATTGTCTCTGAGGATCTCCCTCCTCGGCAACGTGCCATAATGAATAAAATCCAAGGGAATCGATCTATATTCCTGCGAAACCTCACAAAATTCAGCTAGATCCTGGTCCAGCATTACTTTTAATCCTCGGATTACATATTTTTTCCATCAGGATGGAGGCCCCAACCTGAAACAAAAACAGCCGCTGATCCAATTGAAGCTTTTTCATGGAGGCAAAGAACGTTCATGTTTAAGAAAATATATTCCCAGGTAATTGAAAAATCCCAGAGATTACGGAGATTTTCAGGAATAACGTAAATTGCAATAACATTGTCCATTCAATTAATCTACATAACCCATGAAAAAACTTGACAGCAACTCATCCAGAAGATCATTCATCAAGAAAACTGTGCTGGGCACAGCCATTGTATCTTCATCACCCTTGTTATTTGCCAGAACCGGTAATCAACTGCTGTTGATGAAACCGAGGTCTTACGCGACCAATAAATTTGCAGCAAACGACCATATCAATCTGGCGTTGATCGGTTCCGGCATTCAGGGTTGTCATGATACGAATACAGCACTTCAGGTGCCGGGCGTAAAACTTGTGGCTGCTTGTGATTTATATACCGGCCGGCTTGACAGGGCCAAAGAATTATGGGGGAATGATATTTTTGTGACCAGGGATTACCGTGAGATTCTTGATCGCAAGGATGTCGATGCGGTAATCGTGGCCACACCTGATCACTGGCACAAGAAAATCAGCATTGAAACCCTGAAATCAGGGAAAGCAGTGTATTGTGAAAAACCCATGGTGCAAAAATTTGAGGAGGGCAGTGAATTCATTGCAGCCCAGAAAGAAACAGGCAGGGTGCTGCAGGTTGGCAGCCAGGGCCTGTCATCACTGGGAAACGAAAAAGCCAAACAGTTGTATCAAGACGGTGCCATCGGGCAACTCGTGATGCTGGATATGTATAATGACCGCTATTCCGCACAGGGTGCCTGGCAATATCCCATACCGCCCGATGCCAATCCGGATACGGTTGATTTCGACACATTCTTGGGTCAGGCACCAGAAGTTCCTTTCGAACTGGTACGTTTTTTCCGGTGGAGAAATTACAAGGACTATGGGACAGGTGTTGCCGGCGACCTCTTTGTGCATGCCTTTTCCACCCTGCATTTTATACTTGATTCCAACGGGCCAACCAGGGCGCTTTCTACAGGTGGACTGAGATACTGGAAGGATGGAAGGGATGTACCCGATGTAACCATGACCCTGTATGATTATCCGGAAACAAAAACCCATGCCGCCTTCAATGCTGCCTTCAGGGTGAATTTCATTGCCGGTAGCGGGGAAGGATATGGTTTTCGTCTGGTGGGTACAGAAGGAGAAATGCAGGTGGGTTCAGACAGCGTGAAATTAGTCCGGTCAAAACTGGGTCAGAAACCAACCGGTTACGCATTGGTCGCCTACACCGAAGAAAACCAGAAAAAAATCATCGCGGAATATGATAAGAATTTCGGGGGAGAAAGATCTTCAGATCTGAATCTTGGTGAAACCATCTATGAGGCGCCCTCAGATTACAAGGGCGGTCATTATGATCATTTCAATAATTTCTTCCAGGGTGTCAGGGGAGAAAAGAAGATCATCGAAGATGCTACATTTGGTTTTCGCGCTGCGGGTGCCGCCCTGTTGGCCAATGAGAGTTATTACAGCGGAAAGCCCGTACATTGGGATCCTGATTCCATGCGTCTAATGGATTGATTTCTATAATTTCCTGGGTAACTAATATATATCTCTCGCCATAATCTTCTCCAAATCTGTTTGTGGAATTGGGACCACCATAATAATCATCACCCCAAAAAGTCGAATTATTGTCCTCTTATTAGAACAGGTAAAAAGAATATGATAATTGGCATTTTTATATGCTAATTGGTAGTTGCTGTATACTTTGTACTTACCTTCATCCGGTGATATTAAATATTGGATGCTTCTTATACTACCCTCTAAATCTTCGTAATTTTTAATAACGGCCCCCTCATATCTGGATATCAAAGGATATCCCCTGCTTCCGGACAGGTCAGTTCTCCGTGGTTCCTGTTGTGCAAAAATATTCAGATTCTCAAATAGTATGTCTGGTAAGACAAGGCAGGACTTATCGCTTTATAAAATTGATAATAACGGTTAGAATGATGCTAATCAGGATCATTGATACAATGGGGATAAAAATCCTGTATCTCTCCGTTTCAATACGTATATCCCCTGGTAATCTGCCAAACCATTTTAAGATCCATGGAGCAAAATGAAGTATAATACCTATCATAATAAGTATCAGACCTGTAATTATTATCCAGCGCGCCATTAATTTCACCCGTATAGATAATGATATACCTATCGATTTCGTGTAACAAAGTTATGTAATATATTTTTCCTGGAATTGCCGAATGATTTACTTGGTATCACTTTAATTTATTTACCTTATCAAAATCAATCTCCATCCTTAAAGGATTCTGCTGTCATTCTATTTCGTCAGGAATTATTTGATCGGCCCTAAATCCTGAGTATCTATTTGTTTTCTCCTACTGAGAAAATTTTGAACCCGAGCTGAATTACCAGGTAATTCATACTGATCTCACTGGTAGATCCTGCGGACATTTCAACCAGGTTATCACCAGTTAATATATGATACATCGCGGATAACCGGAAATTACCAAAAGTAACTCCAATTTCGGGTGCAACTCCAAAATGATTTCCCGCCTCGATGGAAGCCCCGCCGGTCCCTGATCCGGACGTATTAGCTACGGTATACCTTCCAAGACCAAAGCCCGCAAATGGACGGGTTTTATTATCTGTGAAATAATATTCACCCTTTAATAAAATAGCAGCGCGAGATGAAACTCCCACCTCAAGATCGGTTCCTTCCGGATCTGAAATGGACCCTCCGAAAAGTGCGTCTCCTTCAATCCGTAATCCTGCACTTAATCCAGGTAATAGAAAAACCTTTGGTTCAACATGGGCCATTATTCCATAAGACTTTAAATCGCCAAATGTAAAGGCTCCGCCTAAACCGGCATCCAACTTGAAAAAGATCTGTCCATTCGATGCCAGTGGAATAACTAACAGTAAAACAAATAATGCTTTTCTCATGATTGTGATTTTTTGTTAATTAATTGTATCAAAAGATTGATATCAAAAAACTTATACGGTTACTGCCTAACATTGTTGTCAAAAAGTTGGCTTGATGAACAATTAAAGAGATAGCAACGGGATTTCTCCCCCCGAAAGCTGGCAAGAGTCTTCAGTGGCCGCTTTCCGTACCGGGAAGGCTACGAATAACGGGAGGGGGCAATGGTTCTTTGGTCTATGATGGGACTTATCCTCGCCAGGGCCGGGAACGGCTGATATTGGCAAGGGTATCTAATACGATATTAACATCCTCAACTATCTGAAAGTCATACATGCCGACACAGATGAAATCTGCTCCGTTGTCAAATGCATACTTGAAACCCTTTTCAGGCCTTATGGCTCCGGCTGCCAGTGTCTTGAAGGCAATCCAGGGTTCTTCCAGGTTGCTCATGAAATCAATGGCTTCCTGCGGCTTTAAACAGAAATTATTGTCTTTCCAGCCGGGTTCCGGAACATCCTTTCTTTCAAGATCAACCTCTGCTGACCAGTAATCGTTGGTATGAAGCGTTTTTACCCAGAAGTCGGGTTTGATGCCCCGCTCCACACATGCCTTTATCGTCTCAATGCGGTGGGCCCCGATGCCTGCGGGTTTGCCATAACTGCGGATGAGTTCAAGGCCTTCAACCAGTTCGTCAAAAAAAGATGGGTCATTCTGGTATACCCTGATATCAGATTTTCCACCATGGCTGTACAGGGCATGGGCTCCGCCTTCTATGGATACTTCAATGCCTTCGATAAAATTATTCCCGACACCACAATCTGAAATAAACTGCATCTTTCCGCCTGTTTCCTGCCGGTATTTACTGACAATTCGGCATTGCGCCGGATTGGAGATGATGGCATTGATCCCGCATTGTTCCGCCAGTTGCAGGGTCAGCATTACCTTCTCATCGTTATGGTACATCTTGATCAATTTATCCACGTAGATCAGGTCCCGGGCATGAGCCCAGCCGCCGATCAGGTTCCCCCCCATAATCAGCCGGCTCAGTTCAAATTCTCCGATTTTTCCTTTCGGTATGGTCCCTTTCAGATCTTCAAGTGAAGTAAATTGAAAACTTTTCAGGGTGGCACTGGATACTGCATCGGGCTGCCCGGCCAGGAATTTCTTCTCCAGGCTGTCCCATCTGTTCTTTTTGTATATCACGTAAGCAAATGCACCCAGGAATGGAACACTGATCATGTTCAAAAGGAATTCTCGGCGTTTATTTGAAAATCTTCCTTCCGGTCCTGATGCCGGAATGGGAGCATCCGGTTTCTCCTCTCTCCACTGCCTGAGCCAGCGGTCAATCCCATAAAGAAATCCTGTGGGAAGGACCGCGAAAACGACCAGGATAAACAGTTCGATCAGGTTTTTGTCAACCCACTGGTAATTACCTTCGGCAACGACGCCGACTGTATGGCCAAAGATCGGGGGGTATGCTACAAAATAGAAGAAAAGCAGAACAGCCCCGCACACTGAAGACCACCGTACGAACAACCCTATAAATAGTGACAACCCGATCAGGATCAGTCCCCATACATTCAAAAAATCAACCACATTCAATACATTGGGCGACGAAGCCATCCAATGAAACAGGTCTGCAAAAATCCATTTTGATCCAAGCAGGTAAAATTTTGAAGTCCATCCAGGGTCCATTAACTTGGTAATACCTTCGTAAAGGAAATGCCAGCCAACCAGGATCCTCAGTACGGTAAGCAGATAAGATGTGTATTTTTTCATGGGGAAGATTCTTTAAGGTTAAACTCCATCAACTAACCCGCGTTATAAGATAATAAGAAATAATATGACTTTCAATCAGTAATGATTAACAACATTAAATAATTGCAAGTTACAATGGCTTTGTTAAATCAGGACTGCTATGAATGAATGATCCTGTCCATGCGCTCGGAAACATCACGCAGACGGTTCCGGTCGCCTCCCTTTACTTCTGCAGTTATCCATTTTCCTTTGTAACCGATATTGTTGAGCGCTTTCATCACTACGGGCCAGTTATTATCACCCTCCTGTAATTCAACGCTGAATCCTTTGCGTACCCCCTCATTAAACATTATATCCCTGCTGTATTCCTTCATATGCAGTTTCATAATCCTTGAATGCAGGGTCTCTATCCAGTGTTCCGGCCAGCCATACCGTATGATATTCCCGATATCAAAATACCAGCCAACCAGGGGATGATTGATTTCATCCAGAAAGCGCCTGGCTTCTATCGGGCTCAGCAGGAAATTATTCCAAACATTCTCAAGGGCGATCTGTATACCTGTTTTTTCAGCATGGGGTATCAATTCCCTGATGGATGCCTGCGAACGGATATATGCCTGTTCATAGGAGACCTTTTCATTGACCCCCCCGGGCACAACGAGTACCGTATCACCGCCATAATCCTTCATATCCTGCAGGGAGGTGGCAATAGATTCAATACATGCTGCCCTGACATCCGGATCTGGATCAGACAGGGGTTTTGACCAATGGTCTTTGTTGATCAGGCTGGGAAGTTCAATGCCGCTTTTTTCTTTCGCCTCAAGAATTTCTCCTGTATCAAAATCATTGGGACTATTGAGTTCTACACCATCAAATCCTAAATCTTTTACCAGTTTAAACTTGTCTGCCAGTGATAAATCTTCATCTATCATGCCGAATACAAGGCTTTTCTTGAGATCTAAATGTTTTATGCTCTTTTCCTCTGGTCGTGGCGCCGTGAATGATTCTGTCATGTTGGATGATCGTGTCGCGCTGGCAATTGCGGATAGCGGAAGGGCGGAAGCGGCGATCAGTCCGGTGGAGGTTTTAATAAACTCTTTTCTTTTCATGTTCTGGTTATTTAGTTATTTCTGTTACTGCTCATGACATCGTTATGGAAAAATGGATATAAGTAAAGCATTCCGGCTTAATCCGGGCAGTGTATCATAGCTGCCTTTTATATACGAATCCTCCCAGATGAAAAACACTTCATATATGGTTCTATAAGCATTGATTTCGAATTCGTAACAAGCATCACTTCCGGCAATGAACAGCTCTACATCATTGTCCTGGTAAATTTTTACGTCGCTTTCATTCAATATAGCCTGGATGTCTGGTTCCTCGGTCCAGTAGGCACAAATGATAATTCATAATCTCTGTTAAGCGTACATCATGTATATAAATTTAGCATATTAATTGGAAATACCGACAGGTTGGATTTTTCGCCACTTTTTGGCATGACCTTAGAAAATTTGAATTGATCAGTGTGTCCACTAACTTTATATTCTGTAGCGTACGGGTTTTTGCAGATTTCCGGCAGACCCGGGACTACTCTCAGTTAAAACCTGAAAACATGAATAATCAAAACAGAAGAGGGTTCTTACATAGCATTATTGGTGCCGGTGTGGGTATATCGGCACTCTCTCTGTCTTCATTCACCTCAAGAGAAAACAGGAAGCAATATCATCCGGATAGTCAATTGCCGGTTATCGATGAGGTTGACATCTGCGTTTTGGGTGGAAGTTGTACCGGTGTATTTGCTGCCGTCAGGGCTGCTCGCCTGGGCGCAAAAGTGGCTGTTGTGGAGAAGCAGAATGCCTTTGGTGGAGTGGCCACCAATTCATTTGTAAACATCTGGCATTCTCTGAAAAATACTGAATTTAACAGGGAAATCATTGCGGGATTAACAGCCGAAGTGATAGATCGTCTGACTTTGCGGGATGCCGTCGTGAAATCGAGCAACAATCCAAGTGCCGGCGTTACTTTTAATTCCCAGGAACTAAAAATAGAGTTGGATGAGTTAGTGCTGGAGTCCGGGATCACACCATATCTGCACACGCTTTTTTCTGAGCCATATCTGGATGAGGCTGGTAACCTGGCTGGAATCATTGTGGATAATAAGTCAGGACGCGGAATCATCAAGTCGCATAATTTCATTGATGCAACAGGAGACGGAGATTTATGTGTTCGTCTGGGACTTGAATCCTATGTCAGCGGATTGCTTCAACCTCCGACTACATGTGCACATTTTGAAGGATGGGACAGTGAAGAATTCCATTCAGTATTTAAAGATCATCATGAAGAGTTTGATATTCCGGAAGGCTTTGTATGGGGGGCATCCATACCTTTCACGGGTGTTTATATGATGGCGGGAACACGTGTGTATAATGTCAATGGAGCCATTGCAGATGATCTGACAAAAGCCGAAATGGAAGGGAGGAGGCAGATCAGGGCGATCATGGATATGATGCGAAAATACAGCAGCCAGAATAAGCTGAAGCTGGTCGGCCTGCCTTCTCACATCGGCATCAGGGAAACAAGGCATATAAAATGCCTTTATCAGGTATCGGATGATGATGCCAGGTACGGCAAAAGATTTGATGATGCCATTGCCAATGGAAGCTACAGGCTTGATGTCCATCACCAGGATAAACCGGGACTGACTTTTTATTATTTAGATGGAACCGAGGTTTACTCGAGACCGGGATTTGCCAGTGAAACGAAACGCTGGAGAGAAGAAATGGAAACCGATCCCACCTTTTATCAGGTCCCACTAAGATCCATTATCCCTCCAAAATATGACAACCTGATGATCGCAGGAAGAATGCTTGATGCAAGCTTGATTGCTTTTTCCGGGATCAGGGTTATGGTTAATATGAATCAATTAGGCGAAGCCGCAGGTGTGACTTCATTTTTGGCTTTGGATCAAAACAAACCGGTCCGTGATGTAGATTACAGATCAGTCCGGAACGAGTTAAGGAAGGGGGGATCCATTATCATTTAAACCTGATGGGTTTTCAGAAACCTTCCATGTACAGATGAAATAGCCGAACCTTCTTCAGGTTTCAT
>SMTZ1_10005182_pt1 | contig 13099 bp, 12 predicted proteins | sample DeeMarSWOR136_30_FD_25667 | JGI IMG/M metagenome (IMG submission 25667) | reverse complement strand
CTCGCCCAGTAATATAATCAACAATTTCTCTTCTTTCACCGCTATCTAAACTAAGTATATCTGGATCTTTCACATGACAATGGTACCCTCTTCCACCACTGAAGAAAAGCTCAATATATTTCTCATCAAATCCAAAATCGTTTAATAAAAAATTATCAACTAATTTGTAAAACTCTTTTTTTATAATCTCTAATTGTTGAGCGTAATTTAATTCCTCAATATTAGGTAGATGATCTGAATCCAAATCAAAGATTAGCTCTGCTCCCATCCAATTTTTTTCTTGCATAGTAGGAGCGTTAGGTTTTTGATAATAAGCTGATGAATAATAAATATCACTTGGTGCTTTTTCTTTTAAAAAATTTGTAAATTGATATCTTTTTTCAAAACCAATATGCCGCATCATTCCTTTTCCACCAAAAAAAATAAATGCAAATTCCCTTCGACCAAAACGATCTGGAAGTTCTATTTTGCTCTCTTTGTAATATTTTCCAAATTCGTCTTTCAGAAATTCTAATGAATCTTTCGAAACTACAAAGCTCCCCATAACAAATTCGTATAGTTTTTTGGTCTATAATTTTTACGCTTAAATAATCCTATTAAAGGAATAATCCTTGAGATAAAGTTTTATGAAAGGCATGATATTACAGATATTAATGAGTAACATTATAGAAGATGAACTAATGTCATCATCTGTTATAAAGGATTTAAAACCTCTTGATTTCGATTATGTACCAGAGGAACTTCCGCATAGAGATGAACAACTTCGTTTTCTTGCCCAGATGTTTAAACCGTTACTTTCTCATATACCTCAAAATGTAGTCATAAGAGGCCCTGTAGGTACAGGAAAGACAGTAATAGCGAAAAAGTTCAGCAATTCTATTAAAAATCTAGCGCGTAAACAAGGCTCAATTATTGAGTATGTTCATATAAATTGCAGAAAAAGATCTACTGATGCATCGGTTTTACTTGGAATTTTAAATCATTTTGATTCTCGTTTTCCAGATAGAGGTTTTTCTGTTCAAGAAATGTTAGATGTCCTTAAAAAACAGCTGCAAAAAAGAGAAGCTCAGTTATTAGTTGTTCTTGATGAGGTAGATGCGCTTCTTAAAAAAGGTAGTTCAGATATTGTATATAATCTTACTCGCTTTTCAGATGAGTCTTATAAGGATAAAATTCCTATTTCTCTTCTTCTTATTTCTCAGAAAGATGTTATTTCTATGTTGGATTCTTCAGCTCTTAGTACTTTCAAAAGGAGCAATGTTTTGTTGTTAGATAAGTATACACGTGATGAATTATTTGATATTGTTAGACAACGGGTAAGTTTAGCATTTCATAATAATATTGTTAATGATGATTCTTTAGATTTGATTGCGGATATAGCGTCTGAATGGGGAGATGCACGATTTGCTATTGAGCTTTTATGGAAAGCAGGCATTGCTGCAGACCATCAGCATGTTGAAATGGTAACTCCTGAACATGTTCGTGCTGCCAAAGCAGAAACATATTCTGTTATAACTGAATCAAAACTAAAAAATTTAGATCGTCATCAGCTTATTACTCTATATTCTATTGCTAAAAGACTTAAAAAAGATGGAACTGCCTATGTCAGCACTGGTGAGGCTGAAAAAACATATGCTATTACCTGTGAAGAGTATAATGAAAAACCGAGAACCCATACAATGTTTTGGAATTACTTAAAAGAAATAGAAAGTGCTGGTTTTATTACAATCAAGCTTTCAGGAAAAGGTCATCTTGGTACTACACAGTTAATCTCACTTCCCGATATTCCTGCAGAGGTTGCTAGTGATAAAGTAAAAGATCTATTGAAATAATTTTTTATTGTACATACAAATTTTTTGAAGAGGACAAATAGTACATTCTGGTTTATTCTTACAATAGGTTTTTGCATGTATGACAATTAAAGCGTGTAACTCGTTGTATATCTTTGATATCTCGTTTTTTTTGTATTTTTTTAACAAATTTTTTTGAAAATAATTTTGTATATCATCATATGTAGGATTAATTTTTATAGGCAGTCGCTTACATATTCTTTTAGTATAAGCATCAACGACAAATATTGGTAGATTTCCTGCATATAATAATATAGAATCCGCAGTTTCAGGTCCTATACCATTTAACATAAGTAATTCTTTTCTTATCTCTTTCAAGCTTCTTTTAAAAAATTTATCTAAATTTGCCTGATATCTACTTTCAAGAAAAACTGCAATATCTTTCAGACGTTTTGCTTTTTGGTTAAAAAAACCTGTTGGTTTTATCATTTCCTTTAAAATTTTTATATCTATTTTTGAGATTTTTTTAATATCGACTAATTTTTTATTTTTTAGATTTATTAGCGCTTTTTCTACATTTGACCAGGCTGCATTCTGGGTCAATATCGCACCTACTATTACTTCAAATCTTGGATCGCTCCCTATTTTTTTATGATAATTAATATCAGTCGGCCACCAGTTTAATTTTCCAAAATGTTCTAGAAGAATATTATATAATAGTTGAGGTGTAATATTCATTATAGTCAAAACTTGTATATTGATTTAATCTAAGAAATTTTTTAATTTTTTAGAAAAAGGATTTTAATTAAAAATATATACTGAATGTGGAGAGGAATATGATAACTGAAGAAAGTACTCAAAAAACGCTTGAGGAATATAAAAATTATGAAATTGAACTTCGTAGGGAATTGATGAATAGTTGCCGAAAATACATAAAGAAACTCAGCATTTTTTCAATATTAGGAATTCTTGATTACGTAAAACAAGAAGCAATCGATTTGGAAAGTGCTACTAGTCATAATTTGGAAAACGAGCCATCTATTGATATTGAGTAATTTTTAAAAAAGACTACTCTGGCTTGGTAATGGCTCTAAATTATTATATCGAAATGGTTTCAAAACATCAGGTACGTTTGGATTTTCACCCTTTGCTGTAATTAATTTTGAGATTGTATAAGCATCCATTTCTTTTTCATCAAAAGGTTTTAAAAAACTCATTGCCGTATTTTTATCAATATCGTTACTAATCCATTTTTGTTCATCTTCTTTTTTTAAGATTGCTGGCATTCTCTTCTTTTTATTATGAATTTTTGCCATCAATGGATTTGCCTCTGTGGTAATTATAGTATATGAGTAGATTTCTTCCCCTGTGGTTTTATTATTCCAGCAATCCCAAAGACCTGCCATAGCAAAAGCTTCACGATTTTTTAGTTTAATATAGTATGGATAATTTATACCTTGATAATATCTCCATTCAAAGAAACCATCAGCTAATACTAAACAGTGTTTACTTCCAGCTGAGCTTCTAAATGCTGGTTTTTCAAAAATGGTTTCGGATCGGGCATTTACTGTTCTTTCCCTGATATCATTTGCTGTTTTTTCATCCTTAACCCAGAAAGGTACAAGGCCCCAATTAAATAGTTCGACTTGTTTTGGATTTTCGTTGGTTATAACTGGTAATTTAACGTTTTCAAAAGCACCTACATGATACCTTTTTTCAAATTTAGTTTTTAATTTTACTTGAAATGTTTCCTTAACAACATCTGGTCCGGGTACACTATATCTATAGCACATATGTTTACCTCAAGATAATCTACCTAAATATATTTTCTTATAAAAACATATATTTTGAAGTTTTGAGTATATTTTTGTTGATAATTTCTAATGATACTGTACCTATTTGCTTTTTTGATTGTTTTGCATTTATAAATCTTTTAACATCACATGTTTTTTCATTTATTATTAAAAGCCCAATACCTTCTTTCTTAAGATAATACTCTGCTTTACGTAGAACATTATAGACTCTAAATAATGGTATAGCAAGATATACATAATCGCTACCAAGTTGGTAATTTTTTGCTTGAATAATTGCTTTTTTCCAATCACGAATTTTCAATTCAATAGCAGTAACTTCATTATTTTTAAATGCCACTATGTCTGCCCGACAAAATCCTATTCTTATTTCATATCTAACTATGTAACCTTGTTTTTTAAAAAAATCAGAAACTGGTTTGATAAGTTCTGATTCCTGGTAAGACAGAGACATTCAATAACTCCCTTCTCTTTATTTTTTGTAGCATTTCATAGAGTTTTTCCAGAGTAAAACCAAATGGTACCAGAATGCTTTCTCCATACTGCGCAATTTGACGTAGATAAAAATCAACATCAATCTGCTCGTTGCTGTCAAGCATCTCAGCTATACAAACACGATCTCTGAATTTACGTGAGTTTTCATCACAAACAACATAACGAACAGACTGCCCAGGTTCAGGCTGAACACCTGAATCTCTAAGCTGAAAAAGTGCTGATTTAACCAATGTGTTAACCTTATAATCTGGGATATCCCTAGATACACATGTTTTAATAATTAGATCTTTTTGGTCGACCTCCATGTTTATCAGTCTTGTTGCATAATATTGTAGGGCATCTACAGCTTCTGGTATTAAATCAAGAAACTCTTTTGCATTAGTTGCTTTTGAGAAGACCTTTAGCATGTCATTTTGCATGTTTTTTAAAAACAACGGGGAGTTTTTCTGGCGCATTTCTATACCCCGGACCTTGATTTCATCGTTATCAAACATACCGTAATATCGATTTAGAGCACCAACGCCGGTATTTTTACTGGGTAAGAAAACAATCCATCTGTAATGCCCCTCTACATCCATACGGATACCAGTATGGTTACTAATCATTCTTGAAAGACGATTTGGTCTAACGCAACCCTTCTGTGGTTTTACCCATAATGAATCGATGATGCCATGGATTACTTCATATCCTGCGTTTTGAACAACCTCTACCGCACTTAAAATAATATCCCGGCTAAAAGCAGTGATGCTTTCATAACATTCAATACGACCATAACGAGCATTACGATATCCTGTGTAACCAAAACATACCAATAGAACCCATTTCCAAGCTTGTTGTAGTTCCTTGAATAGTTCTTTATCATACTTTTTATTTTTAGATCGTGCCTTGTAGCAAAACCGTCTTGAAAGTATTGGCTCAAGTACCTCCGGCAATAGACCTCTCTGAAGACTGCAGATATGATAACCTAGCTGTGGAACAATAATATAGGGAACAGTTCTACAACAGTTACAGAGCATTGTCTCAGGACTGATATTATACTTTAGCATAATGTTTGGGTAAAGAGAAGCAAAATCTAGCTCGATTATGTCCTCATGTAAACCAACAATCGGATCAAGAATAAGCCCCCCACGATCAGATACTAAAAGATTCATTGCAGTTTTCCAATCTTCGGGTCTGTTTTTTTTCCATGGAATAAGATACCCCTTGTCTCTTGCTTTATTTACCTGTATCTGACTGATTGCTGTACCAGGTCCAACACGTGACAAAACCTGCAAAGGAATGTTAGAACATCTAGATATATCTATAAGTCCATGAAGACCGCTTTCACCATACATAAAGGAATTATATGTATCGAGATGAGCTCTACCAGGTAGCGTGTAAAAAGCAGGCCGATAGATTATTTGGCCATAACTGAAATATGATTTAGCTTGCTTTGTTGGACGTAAAAGCTTGCTTTTATCCCTACCTAGATTCAACAAATTTTGTATGTTATGTATACTTGCACGATGATAAAGATATGGAAAAAGAATGCTATCACCCTTATGAGTGTAGATAATATCTGGGTCAACTTTTTGTAAATGCTTCACTGCATTGACGATTGTGTCAACTTCGTTTTCTTCAGATATTACATGATTATCTACTATTATATTTCTAATAGGATCTTTAAAAGACATTATTCTACTATTTGCCTTACGTTGCACATCAAAATGTGCAATCTTATAGTAAGGCATAGTGTAATCAATAGCCCATTGTGAATCTTCATGTATAAATTTTTTCCCATCCCACCTGACCCATGCATTACAGAATACTTCTTTTTCTTGTAGATATCTACTTGGTAGGCGTATATCTACGTTGAAAAGATGATAACGATGGTAACCGCCCCACGAATCAACTATTTCAGAAAGCTTGCTAATAAAACCGATATTTTTTGGAACTACCTCTAGTACAAATCTTTGTTTATTTGATCCTAGAACTGTTTTTTCAGAGGTGAAATTAAGGTTTTCTACTTGCGGTAAATCCCTTAGAAGCCCTACAAGTGTGTAAAGCTCTTCGCGTTGTGCATACACATAAAAGCTAGGTGTATACTTGTCCTCTATCTTAACAGATTTACCATTGTCTACTAGCCATGTAATCATCGCGTTTTTATTTTTATCTGGATAAACATCAATTATGCTCCCTTTCGACATGTTCTCTAAGCTTTCTCAATGTTTTTTCATGTTCAACTAAAATGCTCATAACCACGGGTTCAAATGGATTTGGATTGCTCATGTTGCTACCTGCTGCGGCATGTCGACGTGCGTGGTTCATAAGCTCTTCAAAGGCTTCACGGTCAATGTTTCTCAGTGCCCTTTTGAAATCATTCCATTCCCAGCCAAAGGATTCTACTATGTTTCTAAACGTTGGAACTGTACGCCCCACTTATATCACCATCCCAAATTCTTGTAAACGTAATTGGCCCTCTGCAAGATGAAGAATTACCGTGTTTTCTTGTCTTTTCACAAGCTCTACACGAGTTGCAAGTTCTGATTCTTTCATTAAGACAACTTCGTCAACATTGTTATATAGGATTTCACGAACATTTCTATTATTTGACAGCATTTTTTTATCAAAGTTTGTAAAAATAGTTATCAGATTATACTTCGTGGTAAGCTCCTTGATTTTATGCAAATTAGCTCTCAACAATGTTTGAGCTTCTTTTGATTCTACATCAGAATCCAAATAGAAAGTTGGGAATCTGCCAATTATTAATGTCTGTGGTTTGTATCTTTTTATTGCCTGCTCTAGCATATCCTGTATAAGTGTTGCAAGCTGATAGACTGTGAAAGCCCTGCTTATGTGCACATGCTCAAGAGCTTCCCTTTGAGAAACTTCTATTTTTCTTGCATACTGTGCAATTCTATAAGGATCTACGCATACCCCAGCGTCGATATAAATAATATCATTCCGAAATGTTCTATAGGTGTTTACACATATCTGATTTGGTATCTTTGAAATTAGACTGCTATCTCCATCAATATATGTTATTTCTCCTCTTTTGAAACCACCAGTTAGATTATCTAGTTCTTTTATTCCTGAATTTACTACTATATCTGGTTTTATTATCTCTTTTGCAATTTGAAAATCAGATTTTTCGATAGATTGGATTGAGAGATTTGTTTTTTTCATTTTTTTTAGCCTCCCCTAAAAAGAATATTTAGATGTACCTCTTACATTAAAAAAATAAATGAGAGTTCATTGAAAGTATTGGAAGAGTTCTAGAAGCCTTTTATCCATATTTTTATAACTGATTATCGAAAAGATTTTTAATGTATCAGCATTTGTATTTATATATTATGAATAAAATATTTGCAATTTGTTTAATTGTCTTTATAATTATTCCAACTACAATATTTGCGGAGAATATAAAAGAATATAATCATAGTTCTCAGGAATTATCTCCTCAGAGTTCATTTCGTAAATCAATCGAAAATGTAATCGTTGTGCCAGATAGTGATCCTTTTTTTGGATTAATAGGTTCATATATAGCCTGTTGGTATAATATAAATAATAATTTAACAGGACTTCTTCCATTGCTTGTTCAGCATAGTCAAAAATTAAATGATAATCAAGAGATATTCATCGATCAATATTTAGAAAAAAAAGATAAAAAACTTCTAGTTCTCGGTGAACAACTAGAATGCAAATATAATACAACAGACATATTAGGCAGTCCTCCAAGTGTTGCCATAAATGCTGCAGCGTATGTATTTACGCAAGTCTCATCTGTGCTAATAATCCCATATAATAATAAGGATGCATACGAGCTAAGCCTGATTGCAAGTCCCTTAGCAAGCTATCTTGACATTCCTATTCTTATCTATGATAATAACTTAATAGAACTTCAAAATATCTGCAATAAACTGAATGTCACAAATGCGTATGTGATTGGAGATATCCAATTAACATTTCCAAATATTACAATTATATCTCTTGAAACTAAGGACGCGATACAAAAAACAGTTATAAGTGTTATCAAAGATAGATTTAGTGTTATCAATTATATCACATTAACAAATCCCTCAGATACTATTTCACCTTACGTTGTTGATCACTACAATACAACGTTTATTAATCACATTAGAAATATTAAATTAATACTTCTCGGGAAAGAAATCAACCTTAATGGTACAGGAATAAAAGAATACAATCTAAGTATTCCAGATGGGATTAATAGATTAAATATTAATGGAAAAATAATTACTAAAAACAGTTTTAATTCTCCTGTCATTTTTATGTATCTTTATGACCCAAAAGGTAACATTGTTGCATATTCCAATAGCTTTGCCTATAAAATTGGAGAAACATATCTAGAGACATTAACATGCAATGCATCTGGGAATTATACACTCGTTGTAAAATTATATAATGGAATAAAAGGAGGATATTTCATACAGCGAGGATTCTCATATGTGGACACTGACATTGAAATCTCCATTAATATTTCCACACTTGAAAAACCACATATGCCCCTTATTCCAAATCTTTCGATTGCAGCTCCATATCTTACGAGTGCTCATGGAGGATTAATTGTAGCTGATTCTAGTTTTGAAATCACAAGTGATGACTATATAATTGTTGCAGATGGTTCTGATACAGGCCCATGTTATAATGAAAGGTTACATAATTTCACAAATAAAAAAGTAAATTATACCATAGAACAACTTGAAAATACATTATCTATAATAGATAATTATGAAATGCTTAATGACTATCTGGCAGGTCCTGCATGGCTTGCAATTTTAGGTGGTACCAATATGATACCAATGTACTATTATGGTCCTTCCCAGCAGGGACTACTTGAGAAAGGTCTGCCATCTGACAATCCATATTCACTTGATTGGAATCTTTCAGTTGGACGGTTAATAGGATGGAATATACAAGATGTATCTCTACTGATATGTAGGACTTTTTTTTATCAAGATATATGTGGTGAGCCAACAAAACCAGGAGATTGGCATAACTGTTTCAGTTTTATCTTTGGCGAGGGATTCGGTGAAACAGGAGGATTATTTCACCAAATACCATATGCATTTAAAGTTGCAGAATATGGTTTCAAACCAAGAGTCTTTGGAGACTTTAGAAACAGTAGACAAATAGCTATGCTATTAAAAACCTATACTGGTTCAAATTATATAGAATTAATAAGCCATTCAGATTGGTTTTGGTTTGCACCATCCTTATATGGCCTTAATTCCTATTCAAAAGCAATCGATGTTGCACATGCAAAAAACTGGATTTTTTCTAAACCAAGTATATTTCTAACATCTGCCTGTTTAATGGGACGTATCGATGGAATACCACCAACAATGAATATTGGACTGACCATGCTTCATGCTGGATGTAACTGTTTTATTGGTGCTACTCGCGAAACTGGTTCAGAGGCTGGGTTAACAATTTTTGAAAATCATATGATTGTGGACAATTATAGTACTGGTGAAGCGTTAAGAGGTGAAAAAAGAGTCGATAAAGAACTACCAAATTATTATGTAAGAACCCTATATGGTGACCCTGCATTCAATCCTTATGAACCAAATAATGGTTTTAGTAATCAAGGGAGACCAATATTGTTCAAATAATATTATTTTATATTCCTTTTTAAAATAATCAGATCGGTCAGCAAGGGTTCATTATATTTCTTATCTTTTCAAATAGAAAATCAACATCATAAGGTTTTTCTATAAAATCTGTTCCAAAGAATCCACCATATTTTTTGGCAAAATAATCCTTTCTAGCTGAAAAAAATATTACTGGTATTTTTTTATAATGTGAATTTTTACGTAAATGATGAAATGTTTCCCATCCATCCATTACCGGCATCATTATATCAAGCAATATAAGATCTGGTAAATTTTCTTTTCCAGTGGATAGCTTATCTAATAATTGTAAGCATTCTAAACCATTACTCACATAAGTAACTTCATAAGGAGTATTACTTTCTTCTAATAAATCCTTCACTATTTTTGAATGTTCAGTATCATCATCAACTATCAATATTTTTTGCAAATTTGCTTTTCTCTTTGTTGTATTCATATATCCTACTTAAATTTTAAATACAAATCAAATTTTTATCTTTTTTCCATATTACTAAGTTCTTCAACAGCCTTAATTAATTCATCAATGTCAAATGGTTTATGAATGTATTTATCTATATGATGATAAATCTTATCAAATTCTTTTCCTTGAATCTTTTTTGCTGTTAATAAAATAATCTTATTAAATTCTATGAATCCTTCATGAATCATATTTTTAATGGTCTCCACGCCATCCATTACAGGCATCATAACATCTAAAATTATAATGCCTTCGAATCCGTTTTCTAACTCCTTTAAGCATTCTTTGCCATTTACAGCGGTTACCACATTGTAGTTATATTTTTCAAGTAGTCCTTGGAGAATATTTAATAAATCTAAATCGTCATCAACAATTAGTATATTATTGATATTTGCTTTATTTATCATACATAATTTTTTTACAATTCTGATATATTAAACTTGCTTGTAAAAATGTCATAATGTAAAAATTGTAACAGATATAAATTTAATTTTTTCAGAAAAAATTCTTATTTTTTTTTTTTAAATTTCTTTTACTTCCTATTATTTTATAAAAAATTATTTTATTTTGGCTCTAAATGAATTTTTAATTTATTGAAAAATCTTTATAAGTAAGAATTTGATACGATCTAAATAAATTTATTAATTAAATTATTAATCTTATATTCCAAGGGTGGGATGATGCAGGAGATGAAATACAGTTTAATAGATTTATTTTCATATCGTTTATTAAACTGTTATCTCTCAGGAGAGATTTATTTTGACTGATGATGAGTTTAAAATAAAAAAATATTTATTCGGTAAAATGAGCAGAAAATTAACATTTCTATTTTTAATTGTAGGAATTATTGCTCCAACTATAGGAATCATTTATTTTTATCTAATTTCGTATTCAATTCTTCCAATTGAGCAAGAGGCTTTTAATAAACAATATACATTGCTAAGTACAACAGCTATTGCAATAATTATTTTAATTGCTTTAAATACAGCCATAGCAGGTTATTTTATCTCACAATCAATTTCTAAACCAATAAGAGAACTTCATAAAGCAACAACAGAACTAGAAAAAGGAAATTTTAATGTGCGAACAAATATCACAACCAATGATGAATTAGGTGAATTGAGTAGAGCATTCAACAAGAGTGCAATTGCATTGGGTATAATGGAAGAGGAACATAAACAATTAGAAAAAACGAAATCAGAATTTTTCAGTATGACTTCACATGAACTGAGAACTCCTATAACCCCACTTAAAGTACAATTACAAATGTTGTATAAACAATATTATGGAAAGCTTACAACAAAACAACGAGAGACACTTATGAATATTTTAAAAAATACTGAAAGACTAAATAAAATAATTGAGGACTTTCTAGAAATTTCCAGAATTGAATCAGCTCGTTTGAAATTTATTTTTAAAAAGACAGATGTAAGAGAGACAGTGTATGAAACAATAAATCTAATGGAGGGATTTGCAAAGGAAAAGAATATTCAGTTTACTACAGAGTTTAGCAAATTACCAGATATAAATGCAGATCCTGATCGTATTAGTCAAGTATTAAAAAATATTATTCATAATGCGATAAAATTTTCTCCAAATGGCGGAAAAATTGAAATTTCTGCACAATTAAAAAAGGATTTTATTCAATTTAGTATCAAGGATTATGGTAAGGGAATGTCTCCTAGGGATCAAATACGTGTTTTTGAACCTTTTTATCAGGTGGATGCTGGTAGTAAAGAGTTTGGAGGAACAGGTCTTGGTCTAGCAATCTGCCGTGGAATTGTTGAAGCTCAAAAAGGAAAGATATGGATTCAAAGTATAGAAGGTCAAGGTAGTACATTTTATTTTACAATTCCTCTTAAACCTATTGAAAAGATACAACCAATCAAGGTTTTGTTCTCTCCAAAGTTTGAAATAGAAAAGGAATTAAAAGAAAAATTCATTTCTATTTTAGGTCCGATGGGAATAGCCGAATTTGATGAGCTGCAAATTAATAATGAAATAGAGAAAGATAAGATTATAGATTATATTGATAATCTTAAAAAAGAGCGTATTTTAAATGAGCAAAATTACAAGGAATTTAAGGAGGAAATATTAAAGATTTTTAGTGAAACACCAACAGATGAACCAACGGATTTAGTTATAGATGAAAATCAAAAAATAGGAGAATTAAAAACATGAGATTGAGAGCATTGTTGATTATAATGAGTTTAACCATCTCTTTAATTCCAATTGGTATAATAGGCGGATTCCAGGGATTTGAGATTGCTACTGTATCTCTTGGACTTATTCTAATTGTTATTCTAATTGTTTCATTTATGATGTCATCTCTAATAACTATGCCAATAAAAAAATTAACAAAAAATATTGAAGTAATTAGTAAGGGAAATCTTGATGTAGGTCTTGAAAAAAGCGAAATTTATGAAATAAACAATCTAATTAATTCACTGAGAAGAGTAATGGTTAGCCTGAAACTAGCAATATACAAAGTTGGTATAACAAAAGAAGATATTTTTGAAGAAACTATGAAAGAAAAAAATGTTGCAGAATCTAGATATACTTCACTTTTGAAGGTGGTTGATGGTTGGATTTGGGAAATTGACAACAATGGAGTTTGGCAGTTCTGCTCTGAAAAAATCTATGATACCCTTGGATTTCAACCAAGTGAACTAGTAGGTAAAAATATTTTTGACTTTGTAGAATCCAAAGATAAAATAAAACTTAAGAAAATGCTTAAGAAAAATACAACAAAGAATGCTGAAAATCAAGATTTACCAATAACTCTTGAACTTAATTTTCAGCATAAATCTGGAGAAAATATTTCATTTGTCACATCGGTTATTCCTTTTTATGATGATTCCTATGATTTTTTAGGTTTTAGAGGAATGAGTAGGAAAATTAATGAGATATATT
>SMTZ1_10031773_pt1 | contig 13102 bp, 13 predicted proteins | sample DeeMarSWOR136_30_FD_25667 | JGI IMG/M metagenome (IMG submission 25667) | reverse complement strand
CATCCACGATCTCACGTCCCTCAAAGACAATATAGGCGTCCTGGATGACCGACTTACCCGTGTAAATCGTTCTACCGTGTATGCATTTCATTCACATATCCCTTATGATTTGCAGCATATCCGAGGAAGAGATGATACCCACTAGTTTATTGTCCCTGGTGACGAATACCCGATGAATACAGCCCCTGATCATGGCATCAGCCACCTGCTGGATCACGGTGTCTTCATTCACGCTGAAGATCTTGCGTGTCATGATGTCCCGCACCGTCAAATAAGGTTCAGAAGCCACGCGAAATGATCGAATTTCTTCCTTTGCGTATTGGTGTTCCAGTCCACCAAGATAGTAATCGGCAGGGCGCTGCCACCCTTCCTCTTTTCCTGGCATGGCCTGCTGGCGCACAATGTCGGTGAGAGAGACGACGCCCAGGAGTTTCCCATCCTCGGAGGTGACCGGGACCCCGGAAATGGAGTTCTCGATCAGGAAGTCGGCCAACCGGTCGATGGACCAGTCGAGGCCGACGGCCAGGACATCCGAGTTCATAATATCTTTTGCTTTGAGCGCTTTCATGGCTTCCTCCAGGTCTTCTGACCATGAGACGACTGAGGGGGAGAGTTCCAGGATGCTGAGCAGCGCTGCCTCAAGCCTGCATGATCAAACCGCGACATCCCCTGTTTTCATGGGTCCCCCGCAGGATAGTGGAGTCATGCAGAAAAATCAACCGTGTCATTTAATGGGAGGGAAGTCGCTGCCAGCTGGGCCTAGGATTTTGAATTGCAGGCAGTGTGCACCGGCAGGTGTTTTGACCATGATTTTACGATTTAAGGATCTCGCCCATGCCAATGAGGGCTTGCCGGGTCAAAATGGGCCCGGCGATCTCGAAGAGAACAGTGGACGCAATGACCACGGTGAGAATCGTTTCTCCCAAATCGGGGCGGCGCTGGGCTGCGACAAGGGCGATGCCTATCCAGAGCCGGAATAGGGGTTCTGCCTGAGCTGCAGTCCCTCCCACCCAGGCACCCACAAAGCGACCCAAAATCCGCAAAACGAGATAGCCGATGCCGACCAGACCGATCTTGATAAGCATTCCCGTCTGAAGGGACGCGCCAGTCAAGACAAAAAAGAGAATCATAAAGGGCAGGTCAATGTTCTCAATGGCATGAAAAGGCCGCGTATGATGTCGGGCCAGGTTGGCCACAAGGCATAAGGCTTAAGGCTCACGGGAAAGCGATCATCCAACTGGACTTTCTTAAGCCCTACGCCTTTAGCCTTCTGCCCTTTGCAGCGGGGCGTTGTAAACAAGAGAGGGTCCATGCAAATGCTTTCCAACGATACGATTCGGTTCGATCTAAGGGCATTCCTGTGTCACCTTTTCCAAAAGCTTACGATAGTAAGCATAGTTCTCAAAGGGCACGTCCTCACGGACCCGACCGTCGGCAAGAGGGATATAGCCGCCTTGTGCAAGGAGGGGGGGCACTTTTTCTTTCACCTCACGCTGAATGGCCCCTTTACCGTGGCGGAGGGCGTCCAGGTCAATGCCGCCGATCAATCGGAGATCCCGGCCAAATTCCCGCCGCAAATCTCGGTAGTCCATGGTTTGCATGTTGGACTCCGACGACCACAGACAGTTGAAACCCCACTTCAGGATGCTGGGGATCAAGAGCCTTGGATTGGCAAAGGTGAGGAGAATGATCGTTTCAACACCGTGGCGGCGAATGACTTCGAGAACCGGTTCGTAACTTGTAAGGACGAATTCTTCATACATCTTGGGTGAGATGAGCGGCCTGTCGGTTCCGCCGATCGGTTCGACAAAAACGGCCGCATCGATATCGACCTCCTCCAAAACCCTTTCGGCCAGGCGGGCAGAGAACTGACCTCTAATGGCCATAGCCTCACGGACAAATTGGGGGTCATCTTTGAGAAGAAGCATGACTTCGGTAAACCTTCGCCAGTTACGGACCCCCATGGATAGGAAAAAGCCGCGGTGCACCCAAAGGGTGAGGATATGGTCCCGTCTTTTCCAGGCCTGGACGCGTGCGGCCCAGTCCTTGTGCAGGCGGTGAGGATCATCGGGGTTGAGACGCCGACGAAACACGTCGAGGTGTGACCGCGAAGTGGGCCATCTCTTGAGCTCAGGGCGCGGGTCGAGATCCGGCTCGATCTCCTCTCGTTTGTCGAAAGAGAAGATCTGCGAGAGATTCTTATTCCGCGGTAAGCCCTGCCGTCGCCATGCCTCGAGCACGCCTTCCCGCAAGCCCTCCTCGAAATAAGGCACGCGATCAGGGGTGCCGAAGCGCATGGTTTCCAGAAATCGCTCTCGACTATTCATAAGGGATCTTTGTTCAAAGCCACGAGGTCTGCAACCTGCTTACCCTTCAGCTCTACGACGCGGAGGCGTCATCCCTCCCAATTTCTGCTTTTTCAGAAGCTCAATGACATGAATCTCGGTGAACACCCAATCTTTCTCGATCTTTTGAAGAGCGCATTTTACTTCGTAAACCTCAAGGATGTCCTCACCTGTATGCCATTTTCCCTTGACCTGGGCATTCAAAATTACTTTTGCTGTGGTCTTTTGGCTCATGGTGATGTCAAGGTCGTGAAAACCCAAAGTGAGTTCTGAAAACTGGGAAAGCGCGCTCACGGCATGGGCCTGTATCTCTTCGCGTGTATAGGTTCGCGACAACGAACGGCTTTCATCGGTGACGGCACAGTTGTCGGCGAACAATCTCTTGATCTTTTGAACTCTGACCATCCATTTCAGTCGATCTTCATGGGACTCTTTGGAAACCGATTCGGAAAGGCGCTGAAACTGCCTTTTTATCTTCCTTTGGTCACTTTGCAGAAAGTAAAGCATGCAAAAGACCCCGAGGCCTATGACCAGGATGCCTGCGATGATCGATTTTGGTCTAACCATAGAAATTGAAGCTTCCGTTGCGACAGATCGGTTTCATGCTGGGTTGGGCTGGGACCCTCAACGTGGAAAAGGACACAAAAATGGCCCGAGAAAAGGTAAGCCGCGATCCCAACAAGGAGAATTCTTATCAGGAACTTGGGCGCCAGGAAAGGAAAAAAATTTCTGAATCTCGTGACATCCCGTCATGATGACAACAAAGGAGAGGCAAAGAAGTGGGGTGGAAGTGCGGTGATCTCTTGGTGGTTTCGGAAGTTGGGATCAGGCTGTACGGTTTAAAAGAGAGAGCTGTTCATTTAAGGTCCAATAGTCGTAAATGTAACCGATGCCAAAGATCCCGCCTGTAAACAGATAAATGATTCCTGTAATCCATTTGCCCATATACATTCTGTGAATACCGAGGAGACCGAGAAAGGTGAGCAGGATCCAAGCGACGTTGTAGTCGTATCGGCCCTTTTCGAAGCGCAGGTCAGCTTGCCGATCCATGGAGGGGATCAAAAATAGATTCCGGATATGGGCTTTCCAAAGTAAAACCTATGGGAACCTGTGAATCCAAAAATCCATAAGAGATAGCCCATGAGTTTGCTGTGCGTTTCATCGCCGTAAGCCATGATAACAACTCCGTGTCCAATGCTTTTTAAAACATAAGGAGCTAAATCGGTGCTGTCAACTCTAATCGATTTTTGACTCGCTTAGGGTGAAAGTCATGAGGTAATGCTGGGGGCCTATTTCTTTGAGTGTTTGTTCTTTGAAGCCATGAGGAATGACGTGCGATTCAACATCTTCAGGTGTGAGCCTGATGGTTATGGGCGGACCAATCGGCCCTTCCACTTTGTTAAACTCAACAATTCCGAGCGTGCCTTCAGGCTTCAAAATCCTGGCCGCCTCTTCCAAGGCATTTTGATCGCCCTTTTCCTGCACCAGGTCATGCAAGACCGTGGCGATCAGGCAGACATCGACACTTCCGCTCTCTATGGGGATGCGGGAGCCCACATTGGCGACGATGGTCCTGATGTTCTTGATACCTCGTGCCTTGATGCGGGCGACCAGGGTGGCGATCGCCTCTTCCCAGATGTCCACGGCATAGACCAGCCCTTTGTCTCCGACGATGCCGGATGCAGCCATAGCGTAATCACCGGGCCCACAGGCCAGGTCCACAAAAGTACTCCCTTTCTTCAAGGCCAATTGATCAAAGAGCCTGTTATGATCAAGGAGTGAGAAACAGGCGTTTTCGCCATTTGGTCTCCTCCGACCTCTGAAACGCGGCTTACCTCAAGAGGTCGTGAGCCAAGCGGCAATAGAGCTCCACCCCCAGGGGTAGGACATCCTCATTGAAATCGAACTTGGGGTTGTGCAAAGATACGCAGCCTTTCCGGCCCGCCCCAAGGAAGAAGAAGCAGCCCTTCGCTTTCTCTAGATAAAAGGCCATGTCTTCACCCCCCAGGGTGGGCTCCGGTTCAACAACCCGGTCCTCACCGACGACATGAGAAGCGCATTTTCGGACCAGCTCGGCTATCTCCTCATCATTCTGCAGCGGGGGATAGCCTTGCGAGTACTTGAGCTCGTACTCCGCCCCCATGGACTCGCATACGCCACGGACGATCCTTTCGACCCGTTCAGGCCATGAGAGCCATATCTGGCGGTCAAAAGTCCTCGTGGTGCCGCACATGTCAGCCTCTCCGGGGATGATGTTGAAGGCGCTTCCGGCCTGGAATCGGCCCACTGTAACGACCGTGGGGCTCAAGGGATTCATCTGACGACTGACGATTCTCTGAAGCGCGTTGATGACCTGGGTGCCCACCTCGAGGGCATCCAGACAAAGATGAGGCATGGCCCCATGGCCCCCTTGGCCAATGATTTTGAGGTCGAACCGGTCCATGGCGGCCATAAGGGGTCCTCCTTTTACCCCGATCGTACCTTCCGGGATTCCCGGCCAAAGGTGGCAACCGACCGCATAGTCTACCTGAGGACTTTCCATAACCCCTTCCTCAATCATAGGCTTGGCGCCGCCCGGTCCCTCTTCAGCAGGTTGAAAAAGGAACTTGATACTGCCCTTGAGTTCATCTTTGATTTGCTTCAGGGCCGTGGCCGCTGTGAGGACCATGCTCATATGGGCGTCGTGTCCGCAAGCATGCATGGCCCCTTCGTGGATGGAGGCGAAATCGAGCCCTGTTGACTCTTTGAGGGGAAGAGCGTCCATGTCGGAGCGGATCATCAGGGTCTTACCGGGTCGCCCCGTTTCCATGAGACCGACCACACCGTACTGGGCGATACCCGTCTGAACCTGGAGGCCTTCTTTCTTCAAATATTCGGCCACATAGGTGCTCGTTTTCTCTTCGGTATAAGCGGGTTCAGGAATGCGGTGAAGATCGCGGCGGGTTTTGATCATCACGTTCTTGTATCCGCGAACAAGTTTCTTGAAATCGATCATAGCAGTACCTCCCAAAAGGCAGACGCTTTCTATAGAAGGCAGGCTTCTTGGAAGCCATGGACCTTTTTCTTTCACCATCATACGATGGGAGAAGAAGGGCGTTGGCTTTGAATGGTACTCAGGAATGCAGGACTGACTTTCGGGGCTTTTACCAGATCTGTTTCAAGAAAGTCAATGATATTGAATACTATTTGTTCATGAGATGCACAGCCAGAAGCATAGACGAAGGAAATGTCATAGCTCGAACTTTTCGTATGATGGCGTACCGGTGAAGATGGTTTCGAGGATCGGCGTCTGGAATGGAGAGAATCTTTTCCAGGTATTTTCGCTGCCCCTCTATGGCTTCGGTATAGAGGTTCGTTTGTATGTTCCAACGGGAGGTGAGGTGGGAAATCATGAAGCGATTCGCTTTGTCGATGATCGGCTGGAGGCGCTTGTCGATGAAGGCATAAAAGTCTACCGTTCTTCTCAGCAAGTCTGATTCGCTTTTGTAATCACCCACGTTGCCTTCTTTGTATTCGTGGTAAAGGAAAAGGAGTTTCTCCAAGTAGGTTCTGTCGGACATCTGCCCGAGGATGTCCGCAGCGTTCAGCAATCTGCCGAGGAATTCGACCTTCTGGGAAGGAAATGAAATGCTCGTGATGTCCTTGCTCACGTCGGTGCAAAGAATCATGATGCACCCTTGGCTGGTTTGCTTTTCGCTCAAATCGCATTCTGATCCGTGGTATCGCAGGAAATCCGCGCTTCTATCAGCATGGTTTGAACTGAACTTGGCTCCCGTTCCCTCAGTGTCCCCTCTCTCCTGAATATACCCGGTATCATGAAAGAGGGCGGCTACAAGGGCTGCGGTGATATCGCTTTCGGAAAGGTCCTCCCCGTTTAGGAGAGCCCCATGAAGCAGTCTGGCCATGGCCAGAAAAGCGTCCGTGGTGTGGCGAAGATCGTGGTAGTGGGTGTTGCACGCCCGGTATTGTGGGTGGTTTCCTCGAAAGACGTTGACGATCATGTCGAATGCAGACGTAATCGGGGAGGTATCAAAGTCCTCTGAAACGAGCTCCAAGATAAACTGCACTTCCTCCAGAACCGCTTCCGGGGAATAGATGTCCACGAGATCGAAAAGCTTGATGCGGGGCATATGATGGATTAGCCTATTTTCGTACATTGACCACTCGTGTCTAAAGCCGCCCGTAACGGTTATGCCTTTCGCTCATGCAAAAACAGCCCCTCTTCTTGCCCTTCCTGAGGAAGCGCTTCTCTCAAGAGTCATCCTAGCTCTTTTGCGGGGCTTGAAAGGGAAAGGGCGCAGGTTTTGAGGGCGTTTTAAGGGTCATTTCATCCTTGATTACAATAGTCATATTTTACCAGATAGGGTGCCCAGACGTCAATAGCGCGGGCCTTATGACGCGCGTAAGTAAGACGACGGAAGGTCAGGAAAGAACCTGAAAGGATAATATGGACAAACCACGGGTTGGAATGGCTCATTGACGCATGGGGTTCTTTTTTCTATGATGCAGGATCCTTTAAGGATTCAAGAAAGGGGGGAGGAGTTTTCATGAAGAACTACCAGGTGATCGGCAAAAGACTCCCTCGTATCGATGCAAGGGACAAGGTGAGAGGAAGGGCTCTTTATACCGATGATTTGCAGTTGCCCGGAATGCTGTGCGGCATGGTTCTTCGTAGTCACCTGCCCCATGCAAGAATCCTTAGAATGGATACCTCAAGGGCGATGGGGTTGCCCGGCGTCAAAGCGGTGGTAACGGGTGAAGATACGCTGAAACGAAAGTACGGCGTGATTTCCAGATCCTCTAAATATATGGATGAGTTTCCCCTTGCCGTGGACAAGGTGAGATTCATTGGGGACGAGGTGGCGGCGGTGGCCGCCACGGATCCGGACGTGGCCATGGAAGCTCTTGAATTGATCGAGGTGGACTATGAGGAACTTCCGGCCGTTTTTGGAGCCGAAGAGGCGCAGAAACCCGATGCGCCTCAGATTCACGACCATGCCCCGGGAAACATCAGCCGGGAATTTCACATGACCCAAGGGGATGTGGAAAAAGGATTTCAGGAAAGCGACCTGGTTCGCGAGGATACCTTCACGACTCAGTCGGCTATCCATGCTTACCTTGAGCCACACGCAGCCTTGGCGACCTGGGACTTGAAAGGAAATCTGACGCTCTACACCTCCACGCAAACACCTTACTACGTTCAACAACACCTGGCCCTCACCCTCGGTGTGAATCCAGATGCCGTTCGGGTCATTAAACCCTTTGTGGGTGGGGGATTCGGAGGAAAGTCCGATGGGATGGCCGCTCTGGATTTTTGTGCCGCCCTTCTGTCTAAAGAAGCGGGAAGGCCGGTCAAGATCGTCTATTCCAGGGACGAGGAGTTTGCAGCAGGAAGAAGAAAGCACCCGGTCACCATCACCATGAAGACGGGGGTGAAACGGGACGGGACGATTGTGGCGCGTCAATGTAAGGCTATCTTGGACGGCGGGGCCTATTGCAGCCTCGGTCCCTTGACCACGGTTTTGGTGGGGACTTTTCAGACCCTGCCTTACCGGTTTGAGCATTTCCAGTACGACGGATACCGGGTTTACACCAACAAGCCTCCTTGCGGTGCCATGAGAGGCCATGGCGGACCTCAGGCCCACTTCGCCCAGGATGTGCAAATGGACATCATTGCGGAAGAACTGGGGATTGATGCAGTTGAGATGGCCATGAAAAACGGCCTTCGCACAGGAGACAGATCTGCAGCCGGGTTCAACATCTATGGGATCGGCTTGGGATGCGGCGGGTTTCCGTCGGGTGCAGGCTTCTATTTTTCCAAGACCACCGCAGCCCACTCATCAGTCATCATCAAGGCGGGCGAGGGAGGAGGCATATCGGTGCTCACCGGTGCATCAGATATCGGCCAAGGATCGGATAGTGTGATCAGTCAAATCGTGGCCGAGGTCTTGGGCCTTCGCTTGGAGGACATCCATATCACGAGCGCCGACACGGAGATTACGCCCCCCGATATGGGAACCTATTCCAGCCGGGTCACGGTGGCGGCGGGCAATGCCGCTCTGAAAGCAGCCCTGGAGGCAAAAAAAGTTATTTTTCAGGTCGTTGCCCAAAAGCTGGAGGCCAACCCGGCCGATCTGGTCGCCAAAGACCGGGAGATTTTCGTGAAGGGAAGCCCTGAGATATGTGTTTCCTTTGCCGAGGCAATCAACCTATACCAAACGATGCATCAAGGCGCCCCTCTGGTCGCAAGGGGGTCATACAGCTCGCCGGACAAGCTCTCCCCCACTTACAGTTTCGGGGCTTATGTGGCTGAGGTGGAATTGGATCTGAGAACCGGAGAAGTCACTGTCCTCAAGGTGACCGTGGGCCACGACTGTGGGCAGCCTCTCAACCCCATGTCCGTGGAAGGCCAAATCGAGGGGTGCATCGCCATGGGTATGGGATACACCCTTCAGGAAAACCTTGTGTCCGAGGAGGGTCAAACCCTTAATCCGTCGCTTCTGGGATACAGACCGCCCACAGCCGGTCAAGTTCCTGAGATTGTGATTTATCACATTATCGGGGAAGACCCGGAAGGTCCCTTTGGGGCCAAGGAAACGGGTGAGGGGTCGCTGGACCCCGTCGCACCGGCCATTGCGAATGCCATCTATAATGCCGCAGGGGTCCGGATGAAAGACCTTCCCATCACACCGGAAAGACTTGTGCGAGAACTGAAGAAAAAGGAAAGGCCACATGAAAAAAACGCTCATTGAGCTCAACGTCAACGGCGAAGTCCATGAGATTGCCATAAAGCCGAACGACACACTTCTTGAGGCGCTGAGGGAAAAACTCAACCTGATAGGGACCAAAGAGGCTTGCAGCGTGGGCGAATGCGGTGCATGCACGGTTTTGATGAACGGAAGGCCCGTGTTGTCCTGTCTGGCCTTGGCTATTGACGCGGCCGGCGCCAAGATCATAACGATTGAGGGGTTGTCCGGGGGGGAAACACTCGACCTCGTGCAGGAATCCTTCATCGAGCACGGGGCAGTCCAATGCGGGTTTTGCACCCCTGGGATGATTCTTACTGCCAGAGAGCTTTTGGAGAGGAAAGAGGGCCCTTCCCTTGAAGAGATCCGGGAGGCGATTTCAGGTAATTTTTGCCGGTGCACGGGGTACACCAAGATTATCGAGGCGATTCAGGCGGCAAGCACGGGGCAAGGCTCAAGGCGCAAGGTTCAGGGCTGAGGGCCTGTTGAAGAAACGAGGCTTAGCAGACGCCTGGGAATGAAGTTGCGGGAAAGACTCTCGATTTGATCAAGAAGCAAGGAAAGTCCTCCCCTTTCACAAAGGGGAGTCAGAGGGGATTTTTGCAACAATGAACAACATGCGACTGCCCGAGTTCAGTTACCATGAGCCAAGAGCGGTGGATGAGCTCCTGGACATGAAAGGAGCGTTCACGCAAGGTTCTGCAGTCCTTGCGGGTGGCACAGATATCATTCCCATGCTCAAGCGGCGGAACTGTTTTTTTGAGCACCTCGTTAATATCAAGCGGATTCCTGAATTGAAAGAGGTTGATTACGATGACAACCAGGGCCTGAGCATCGGCTCGGCCGTGACCCTTCGGGACGTCATCGACGATCCTTTGGTTTCCCGTTCCTACCCGCTTCTAACCCGAGCTTGCGAAGCGGTGGGATTCAATCAGTTGCGGAACATGGCTACCCTGGTCGGGAACGTCTGCCTGGACAGCAAGTGCCCCTATTATAATCAATCCGCCTTGTGGTGGAGGTCGCGACCCGAGTGTTTCAAACGGGGAGGAGACCGATGCTATATCGTGAAAGGCGGGAAAGGGTGCTTCGCCCTTTCAGCAGCTGACACCGTTTCGGCTCTCATCGCTCTTGAGGCGGCGCTTGTCATTCGAAGCGTCCGGGGAGAGCGCCGGAGTCTTGTGGAAGACTTCTTCACGGGCGATGGCCGACAGCCCCACAACCTCGAAAAGGACGAGGTGGTCACAGCCGTCCTTATTCCGCCCTCCGATGGTGGGTCATGGCGCCAAGGATTCATGAAGAAAAGCGCAAGAGGCTCCGTTGATTTCGCTATCGCAAGCCTCTCGGTCCGCCTCAAGATGAACCGCAAGGCTGTGAAGGATGCCCGGATCGCTCTGAATGGTGTGTCCACGAAGCCGATCCGGGCGAAAGGGGCAGAAGGGTATATGATCGGAAAAGAGGTCAATGAGGATACCGTGAGCCAGGCCATTCATCGTGTATTAGAGGAAACCATGCCCCTCTCTTCCATAGGTTCCTCTGTCTTTAATAGAAGAAACATGATACTGGCGATGTTCGTGGAGTTGCCGGAAATGCTTACGGCTAGAAAATAGTATCTTGTTCGTTACTTCAGAGCCGGAGAGCGCTGAGAATCGTTCTGTTCCGAGGGGCGAAAGGAGAAAAATGCTGATTGAGCCATTTCCCGAGTTTGAATACATTCGCGCCATATCGATTCCCCTTCCGGAGGTTTCGGATCTGATCACAGCTAATCTCTATGCGGTGGGCAAGGGGCCTGTAACTCTTATCGATACGGGGCTGAAGAGTCCAGGAACACTGGAATATATCCAGAGTGAGCTGGTAAAGGCCGATTTGGATATGGCCGATGTCCAAAGGATTCTCATTACGCACAGCCACATGGATCATTTTGGCTTGGCAGCAAAGATCCGTGAAACGGTCAAACATCCGGTTGAGTGCTTCATTCACGCTCAAGATGAGTGGCAAATATCGAGCGAGCATTTTCTGAAGGAGATGTGGAGTGAGGAGGCGGAAAACCTGATGGCTATGGCGGGTATGCCTCGGGAAGAGATGGACAAGATGAGGAAGCGGTTTTCCACCTTCAAGCAGTTGGGCGATCCTTTGGACGGGGTTTCCGTTTTGCGAGAGGGAGACGAATTCGGCGGTGACGGCTACCACCTCAAGGTCATCCACACACCCGGTCACACGCCGGGCAGTTGTTGCCTTTATGAATCCAGGAACAAGGTGTTGTTTAGCGGAGACACGATCATCAAGCACATCACGCCCAATCCCCTGGTGGTGATAAAAAGAGAACACCTCCGGGACCCCCATTACCAGAGCCTCAAGACGTACATCGATTCACTTGATAAACTCTCCGCTCTCGACGTGCGGTATGTGTTCCCGGGACACGGCGAATACATCGAAGATTTGCAGGGGATCATAGCCACGTACAAAGCACATCATGAAGAAAGGAAGGAAAAGGTGTGGAAGGCGCTGAAGAAAGAGACCCGACCCCTTTATCAGATGATTGATGACGTGTTCCCATATGTGCCGGAAGGGGATGTGTTCCTGGCCATATCGGAGATTATTGTCCATTTGGAGATATTGATTGAAGAAGGCAGGGCTGAGCTTCTTGATCCTGGGCCTCCGGCGCTCTACAGGGCACTGTAGAAGAAGGAGTTTATACGGAATTTATTGAAATAAAAAGCAAAATTGCCATTTTTTTATTCCTTGACAAATTCGCCGTCGTGTGGCTAAATTTTAGCCATGCTGCGGCGATATTTACAAAGCACAATTCTGGACGCTCTCAAATATTTTCCTGTTGTTCTTCTCACCGGTGCCCGCCAGGTTGGTAAATCGACGCTCGCCCAGGAACTGATAACACGGTCTTGGACCGCCCGGTACTTCACCCTGGATGACCGGGCTATACTGGATGCGGCGCTGCGGGATCCAGATGGGTTTGTCAGCGCCACACCGACGCCTGTGGTCATTGATGAGGTCCAAAAGGTTCCCGACCTTTTGCGAGCCATCAAGAAGTTCGTAGACCAGGACCGAAAACCAGGACAATATCTCCTCACCGGGTCCGCCAACATTATGACGCTGGCTGCTGTTTCAGAGACGCTGGCAGGTCGTGTTGCATTGAATACCCTTTATCCATTTAGCTGGCCTGAATTCCTGGAAAAGCCTGCCCCAACGATCTTGAAGACTCTCTTCCAAGCCGAATCGTCAAAGGAACTGATCAAGCAACTCCCAACGGGGGCGCGAGAAGATTATAGGAATGAAATCATCCGGCGCATTCTATCAGGGGGGTACCCAATACCGGCCCTGATGGACTCAGACGAAGCCCGACATCAGTGGTTTTCTTCCTACCGCCAGACCTATCTGGAAAGAGACCTTTTGAATATTAGGTCAATAGAGAACATTCCGGATTTCAATCGCTTACTGAGCCTAGTCGCTTTTCGCACGGGCGGATTGCTAAATCTCTCCGATTTATCTCGTGAGACGGGTTTACCCTTTACAACGCTTCGTCGGTACATGAATCTGCTGGAAGTGACCTATCAGAGTTTTTTGTTACGCCCATATTTTGCCAACATCGGGAAACGGCTTGTGAAGACGCCGAAGCTTTATGTCAGCGATACGGGCATGGCGTGCCACCTGAGAGGCGTGGCGGATTGGTCAGCACTGGAGCATCAGGGCCAAGTCGGGTCTATTGTGGAAACATGGGTTGCCTCAGAGCTTCTAAAGTTGATGTCAATCTCGGACCACCGTTTGCAACTTTACTTTTGGAGAACCCAGGCAGGGCAAGAAGTAGATTTTATATTGGAGCGCGGGCGAAAGCTGGTGGCCATTGAAGTTAAGTGGGGACATAGGATCGATGATTCAGATATCGGCAATTTGAAACGTTGCGTTGAAGATCTTAAGGGGAGAGTTGACTTTTCTGTCATTATCTATGGAGGATCCGAGGTTGTCCCCTTCACCAAGAAGATCGTTGCGATTCCATTT
>SMTZ1_10016595_pt1 | contig 13103 bp, 11 predicted proteins | sample DeeMarSWOR136_30_FD_25667 | JGI IMG/M metagenome (IMG submission 25667) | reverse complement strand
TTCCCACAGTAGCCGAAGGGTTCTCTTTGACCGAGCTCCCGTATTCCGATTAGCTGTTCATTCAAAGTCAGAGTGACAGCCCCATTAATGGAGCAGACTAAGGACGCACTTGCGTGTCTTCCAGAGATGTACCCTTGGACTAGAATCCTCTTGTCCAAGTGAGAAGCCTCTATGAAAGCTTTCTTCAATTCTTGAGGATTCTCGACTCTTCTCACACCCGCACCGCCGAATCCCCTCAGGGGCTTAACAACAATTGGATATCCCATGTCTTTGGATTCCTCTCTGGCTTCTTCAACATCTTTGACGACTGCTGTGTCAGGGTGGGACACACCTAAACGATCCAGCTCATGGAAAAACTCTGCCTTATCACGGACTCTTTCAATGATGTGGGGCGGAGTTCCGAGTATGGGAACCAATTCGTTGAGTTCAATCAGGAGGTCTGAGGAGTCGTCTAGACCTGAAGATAGCAAGGCGGCGTCTATCTGGTGTCTTTTCAAGAGAGCTTTTGCCAATTGCAGAAGAGTCTCAGGGCTGAAATCACTGCTCATGTGTCCGCAGCTGATCTTGGGTCTCTGGTCAACAATCGACAGAGTCTCTCTGCATATGCTTCGGAGGTCCTGATCCCCGAAGTGGTCCACTGCAAAGACCTGATAACCCGCTCTTTTGGCTGAAGCTGCCAAGGAAACGTTGTCAAAGCCTATAACCAAGAGATTCTGGAGATCAGGAAGCTCAGCCTTAGCCATCAAGCAAGCTCCTCAACGCCTTGAGAGATCGGTTTGGTGGTTTTGAATGTTCCTGATTTCAGGTTCGTTCCACAGGTTGCCGGGTGCTTTGCGGGTATCTGACATATTCTAACAGCCACTCGGTTCCTATGATCAGTTCACGCCAGTTCATCTTTAATATTGCTGTCTGACGTATTGTTAGACGGGTGACCACTTACGTGAAAATCTATGGATCGAAGATTGGAAGAATATTCTTTGCGCGACTCTCTGAAGATGAAGATCTACTCGAAGCCATAACACTACGAGCAAAACAAGCTGGGGTCATCACGGGCTTTTTCATTCTCATTGGCGCTCTCAAAAGGGCGACACTTGGCTTCTACCGCAAACGAGAGTACAGACCCATAGAAATCCCAGATCCTGTGGAGATAGTTTCCTGCACCGGAAACATCTCTATCAAGCAGGAAGAACCTATCGTTCACGCTCACATCTTAATTTCTGACGAGAAGGGCAAGGTTCTTGGTGGACACCTTCTGCCTGGCTGTGCGGTCTCAGTAAATGCAGAACTGGTTCTCATCGAGGCCGCTGATCTAAGGTTACGCAGAGTTCTTGACGAAAGAACGAATCTGCATTTGTGGGAGGCTTAAAGAAGGCACATACAAACGACCTGTTTTCCGACATAAAAGTGGAACACCTGAATCAGATTCTTGACTGTGATTTGCTGATTCTGAATACTGATTCTCCCTTCATAACTGATTTTTATGCAAAACTGGGAGGCCTTCTTAGGTCAGGTAAATGAGCACTGAACTCGAGAATATTCAACGGAAAATCGCCAAACTAAAGAGAGATGCAGAGGAACTCCGACGTCTCAAGTCAGCCTGTGACGACCTCAAGAAACTCCGCAGGTCACTCATCAAGACAGAATTCGATTGAGTCCGAGACCTTGGCTACGGTACTGGAGAATGCGACCGTTTCAAATGTAACATTCTCACCAAAAAGGACTTCAAGGATCATTGGGCCAAGAGGGGAGGAGAGAACTCAACCTTTTGTCAACCCGTACACGAGCCCAACTATGAAACTGCCCACAAACAACAGGCTAGATGTCAGAGGAATTATGAATGGGCTGAGAGTGGTAACAAGCGTTGACACAGTCTCCATCAACCCGCTGAAGTTCAGATTGACGATGTTCAAGACTCCAACAAACATTGCAAGTCTATAAATCTTCTTAACCGCGTATCCAACGAAGAACCCGCCGAGACCGCCTACGCCCAACGGGACAATCAAGGGCAAAAAAGAAGACAAAGCATCACTCATTCTCATATCACCCCCTACCATACTCCAACACGCTATCGAGCGACAACGGTTCCACAGTCTTTGCAGTAATAGAAGTTGCCCTGAACCTGCTTCTGCTTCGTCTTGTTGATCCGCCCTCTGCAGTTGGGACACTCCATGGCTTCACTCCCTCCTGAAGAGCCTGTATTCTGTTGGTTCGTGACTGAAGTCTAGACAGCCTTTACATGCATCTTCATCCACTTTTCTTCGCTGTATGGCGCAGTAAACTCCACGTGATAGTGGAATGGCATGCATGCAGTCAATTATCAGACTGCCACTGATTTCCTCTGCAACGCATTTCGGTTTCGCAATTCTTTCCAATACAGCGGTCTGATTCGCCATCCAAACACCAGAATGTCCGTATTGCAGGATCTGCAGAAATAGATTATGAAATCAGAATTAGGAGTGCGAAGCGCTAATTCTTCACGTCAAAATGACAATGAGAACTGCAGAAGATGAGGTGCCTGAAGGATCTATCTCAGCGGCTTCTCTTTCTTGCCCAGAACCAGTTCTTTTAGAGAAACGCCGTTAACCACCACAACCTTCCAACGGACCCCAGGAATATCCCCCATACTTCCTCCGCGAGAGCCACCGATTCCTTCGACTATCACCTCATCATGCTCATCAATGACGTTCAAGGCACCGTCGCCTGGAAGGAAAGCTGTAACGAGCCTTCCATTCTTGATCAGTTGAGTCCTCACGCATTTCCGAATCGCACTGTTGGGCTGCTTGCTTTCAACCCCAACCTTTTCTAGGACTATACCTCTCGCCATGGGCGCGCCCTCTAGGGGGTCGGATTTGACATCAAGTCTCAGCATCCGACGTTTGTAGTAGATGTCGCTCCATCTGAACGACTTCCGTTTCTCACGTAGTTGTCTTGCGGCGAATTCGCCCTTTGGCGACTTGGAGCCCATGGTGTTCTCCCTCAATCACATGATGCTGACGTGTTGTATTTGAAAATATCGCTTAGCTAGGAAGCGGATTCGTTCAGCGTTCCTTCCGTTTTTCCCGATGGCGACCCCTTTGTCTCGGGGATCAACAGCGACCACGGCGATAGTCTTTCCATCGGGGCGTTCAGTTATGCGTATTTCCTTCACTTTAGCAGGTTTCAGAGCGTTTTTGATGAACTGAGCAGCATCTTCAGAGTGTTCGATTATCTCGTGCCTCTTCCCGGTCATTTTCTCCAAGAGACGAATGTTTTTACCCCCCCTGCCAATAGCCATTCCAACTTCTCCCATCTTCACGACAAAGATTATCCTGTCCAGCTCTTCATCAATAATGCAGTCTTTGACTATCGCGCCGGTTATGCTTTCAAACAGGGCTATGTGGCGCATTTCCCGGCCAGTGAGCTTTATTCCGCTAGACATCCCTTGCCTCCGCGAGCGTGAGTATATCTGAGTCTCCAGGTTCCCTTATTGCCAACACTGAAACCGTGAAAGGTTTTCCACAAACTGCACCCAAGTCTACGCTAGCCCCATTGAAGGGAATCAACGGAATGTTAGAAAGCCCGCAGTAGTACTCGACATCTTCACGAGTGATCTGGGGACAGTTTGCAGCCACAATTACGAGTTTGACCTTTCCAATCTTGGCGTTTTTCATGGTGCTCTTGGATCCCAAAAAGACCTTTCCAGTTCTCACAGTTGTGGCGATGGCTTTGTTGATATCAATCACTCTGCTTCATTCCTAGACGCCGTAGACATGTAGAGGTCAACCAAACCTGTGCCGATTGGTATAGATTGCCCCACTATAACGTTTTCTGTCACGCCGCTTAGCACGTCGCTTTCGCCCTTTATGGCTGCGTCAACTAAATTCGGAACAGTGATCTCGAAGGCCGCTCTTGCAAGAACACTGGCTTTCTCTCCGCTGATTCCATGCCTTCCTATCTGCCGCACCTCGCCTGTTGAGGTCATGATGTCGGACACCAGCATAACATGCCTAACATCTACATCGAGGCCTTGTTCCTCAAGCACTCCAAGGGCTTCATCAATTATCAGATTTCTGGCCGCCTCGACGCCAAGCGTTTCAGCGGTCTCGTGTATGTGATTGGTGAATGTTCGTTTTGGATCGACACCGCGAACGCTGAGAACCCTGGACAGGTTGGAGCCGTCTGTTCTGATTACCCACTCTCTTCCTTCTTCGGTGACGAGAACTCTGCTGATGCCCGGAAGTCCCTTGACATGATGCGCGGAGAGCTTGTCAAGCAGTTTCTTAGCGTTCTTCGGCTTCTCAGGTTTAATGTCAAGCTGGCCATCACTGACCCTTATCACACACTTTGGCAGGCGCAACCGACTCTCAAGTTCCTCCAATGAGACGCCCCGATCTCTCATCATTGCTAGATCGAGCTTTATGACAACCTCTTCCTTCTCGGGATCGATATACATGGCTTCAGAGATGTCCTTTATGGTCGTATAGATGATTTCCCGAGCGACCTCGGTGGCTTTCTTCTCACTTTTTCGATGCTCCTTATCTAAGTAAATAATCGGCGTGGAAGGTGTTCGTCGAGCGTCTACTATCTCGATAAGGCGGGGCAGACCAAGGGTTACATTTTGCTCTCTTACTCCGGCGTAGTGAAACGTTCGAAGAGTCATTTGAGTGCCTGGCTCGCCTATAGACTGTGCCGCAACAATTCCAACAGCCTCTCCCGGCTCCACCAGAGAACTCTTATGGTTCTCCAATGTTAGAAAGATAGCTTCATCCACGCCTTCTTGCGACAATCCGGCTTTGCTTAGTTCTTTCGTCAATTCTCCAACAAGGACCACTGGAAGTTCATTTGGGACCTCACTGACACGTTCTTTGACGTATTCTTTTGGTGCCGGTTGACCTCTTCCGCTCAAGATTCCGATTTGCTCTATTAGCCTTTTGACATTCACAGCCTTTCCATGATAGCTCTTCGCCGGATCTACTCCGTCCTCGCCGTATCTGAATTGAACGATGTCGCCGATTGAGTTCCGAACTGTTCCGTCATACTCTATACGCAAGTGTTCTAGAGCGTTGATCAGCCGTCTCTGCATGTATCCACTTTGCTGTGTTCGCACAGCAGTGTCTACAAGACCTTCACGTCCACCCATGGCGTGGAAGAAGAACTCGATGGGGTCCAGACCGCTTCTGTAGCAGGAGTACACGAAGCCTCTGGCTTTAGGGGTTGAGTCGCCGACCTCAAAATGTGGCAAAGCCCTATTCACGTATCCACGCAGAATCCTCTTTCCTCGCACAGACTGCTGGCCAACACACGCCGTCATTTGCCCGATATTCAGACTTGATCCTCTGGCTCCAGTTCTCGTCATGATCATCCCCGAATTATCTATGTTGAAGTCTTGGTCTGCGGCCTCTCCAGCCTTGTCCCGTGCAGTGGCTAGTTCGTTCATCACGTAGATTTCAAATGATTCGGTGAGAGTCTGACCAGGTAACCTCTGCAGCGTTCCATCCTTGAACTTCTCTATCAACGCTTTTATGTGGTCTTCGGCGTCTCCTATCATCCTACCTATCTTTCGCTGAGCGGAACCAGATAGCTCAAGTTCATCAAAGGAGTAGGTGAACCCACGCACGGTCACGAACAGCTTGAGAAGCTGAGAGATCTGATTCAAGAATCTCCGTCCAGCAGAGGCGCCATGATCTTTGATTATTTGATGGAGGAGACTCTCAGATTGCTCAGCTCCAATGGAACTCCTATCTATCACACCGTGCTTCAAAACGCCATCTTTCACAACCACGTACGCATCGTAAAGGCAATCCTCACGTTCGCAAGGAGTGCATCCCTGACAAACGCTAGCCTTCGAAGTGTAGTTTACGCCCTCTGGAATGACAAGACTGAATATCTGCTTTCCCGTCCAGAGAGGCTCAGGTTTCTTCGTGTGAGGCTCAGGTAGGGGCCCTTCATATTGCGCCGCGGTTAGGAGCCTGCAAACCTCCTCGCGGGTAAGACGGGTCGACTCCCTTGTGAAAAGATACGCCGCGGTTATGAAATCCCTAATGGCTCCAATGATTGGTCCGCCAAACTTAGGTGAGAGAATCTGATCTTGGACCTGCATGAGGAGTCGTGCTTCTGTCTGCGCCTCCTCACTCTGTGGAACGTGGAGATTCATTTCGTCTCCATCAAAGTCAGCGTTGTACGGAGGGCAGACACAAAGGTGTAGACGAAACGTCTTGTGAGGCAGAATCCGCACGTAGTGGGCCATAATGGACATCCGGTGGAGGGATGGCTGCCTATTGAAGATGGCTATATCTCCATCTCCAAGATGGCGCTCCACGATATAACCAGGCTCCAAAGCCTCAGCGACTTTTTCTCGATCCATGACGAATTCTAGCCTGACGCGCTTGTCATCGGGTCTAACGACGTAGAGCGCGCCAGGGTATTTCTCAGGACCGTTTACAACAAGCTTCTGCATGTTGTCAAGGTTCCATTCAGTGACTTTCTCGGGCAGCGAAAGGCGTGTGGCCACATCGATTGGAACTCCAACCTCACTTATGTCGAGATTTGGATCGGGAGAAATCACTGTGCGTGCTGAAAAGTCCACTCTTTTCCCAGAAAGGTTACTCCTGAATCGCCCCTCCTTTCCCTTGAGCCGCTGAGATAGGGTTTTGAGCGCCCTTCCGGAGCGATGTCTTGCTGGAGGAATCCCTGAAGACTGATTGTTGAAGTACGTGGTCACATGATACTGCAGAAGCTCTGATAAATCTTGGATGATGAGGGTGGGGGCGCCCGCATCCATGTTCTCCTTCAACCTTTGGTTGATGCGAATAATGTCGACAAGTTTGTGAGTCAGATCGTCTTCTGAACGAATTCCAGATTCCAGCGTAATTGAAGGCCTGACGTAGACTGGAGGAACCGCCAGGACTTGCAGAATCATCCACTCTGGACGGGCACTCTCCGGGGCGAAACCGAGCAGTTCAAGGTCCTCATCGGGTATACGTTCAAGCCTTTCGCGAATGATGCTTGGGGTTAATCGTTGTGCACCCTCCTCCATAATCTCGTGAAAGGTTGTGGGTTTTGTGAAGTCTATCTTGTATTGTGGAGTACCGCAGTGTGGACACTCTTTACTCCTGGCTGAACGAAAGACCTGTTTATAAACCCAGCCTGGCACGATTCCTCTCAACTTGAGGGTGTGTTTGATTCTAGCCTTGATTCTGGCCGTCTGATTCGTGGAGAGCAGTATGCGTCCACAGTTTCGACAAGTGGATCTAAGAAGGTCATGAATCATTTTTGTGAATTCCACGTGGACTATCGGAACTGCCAGTTCGACATGGCCAAAGTGTCCAGGACATCGGATCGCAGTGTTTCCACAGGTTTTGCACCGTTGGCGCGGCTCAAGAGTCCCCAGCCGACCATCCATGAGTCCTGATATTATGGGGGCTCCATCTTCATCGTAGGTGTCGGCGGTCTGTATCTCCGCCACAGATAGTTTGCGTACTTCTTGGGGGGACATGATTCCGAAGGTGATTTCATCCACTATTTTGCTGACTGTCTCTTCCATCGCCATTTATGCTCGCTCCCTCAGTTTCAGCCGAGGCACTATAGAGAGACTCATCATCTCTTGTAGAAGGAGTTTGAAGGCGTAGGAGACTATGACCGGGGAGATCTGGGCTTTATCTTCACAGACTCGACACACATACTTGCGTTGTTTGCTGTCATAATACGCTATGTAACCGCATTGCTCACATACGTAGAGGAAATATTTGTCAGATTCCTCAAGCAAGCGATCACGTAGGAGCATCGCAGCGCCGTGTCCGATCAGGCAGTCTCTCTCCATCTCGCCGAAACGGAGCCCACCGCCTCTCGCTCTCCCCTCCGTTGGCTGCCGCGTGAGCATCTGAACTTGTCCTCGTGCTCTAGCGTGAATCTTGTCCGTCACCATGTGATGGAGCTTCTGGTAATATACAACGCCCATGAAAATGTCGGCCACAAACTTCTCGCCTGTAATGCCATTGTAGAGCACATCTCGACCAGTGTGGCTGAAGCCTAGGCCTATTAGTGCTTTTTTGAGCTCTTCAGGTTTTTCGCTTATGAAGGGGGTTCCGTCGGCTGCTCTTCCTCTCCCTGCGGCTACCTTCCCAGCCATAGATTCTAGGAACTGCCCGATTGTCATTCTTGAAGGGATGGCATGAGGGTTGATTATGATATCTGGCACAATGCCGTCTACACTGATGGGCAGATCCTCCTGTGGTACGATCAATCCTATAACGCCTTTCTGGCCATGACGGGAAGCGAATTTGTCACCAAGCTCAGGGACCCGTTGATTACGCAGTCGAACCTTCACTAGTTTGCTTCCTTCATCAGTCTGTGTGATGAAAATGTCATTTGCTGTGCCATCTTCTGCGTGCCTCACATCAACTGAAGTGTCCCTCATGGCGGGACCCTTAACCTCAAACTCCTTGTATTCTTCAAGGAATCGAGGTGGACTGGTTCTTCCAATAAGAACGTCACCACCAGTCGCTTCAGATTCCAGACCTATTATTCCGTCAGCTTCAAGGAGGCGATAGTATGGTTCACCTCTGTAACCGCGAGTACCGGGTTCTGGTGCAGCAAATTGGTCTCTCATTCCGCCAGGGTATTGGCGACACTCTGCACTGTAAATGCGGTAGAACGTGGAACGGAGCATGCCACGTTCGATGGAAGCCTTGTTGAAGATGAGGGCGTCCTCCATGTTGTACCCTTCAAACGATATAACCGCAACGACACAGTTTTGCCCAGAGGGTCTAAGATTATAACCCACTATGTCCATTGGCTTCGTCTTGACCAAGGGCATCTGTGGGTAGTGTAGAAGGTGAGAACGGGCGTCCGCCCGATAAAGGAAGTTTGTGGCGTATATCCCAAGGGCTTGCTTTGCCATGGCGGCCTCATAAGAGTTACGTGGTGACTGGTTGTGTTCTGCATACGGGATGAGTGAAGCGCACATCCCAAGCATCGTGTATGGCGCAATCTCCAAATGCGTGTGCTTAGGGGTGACTTCTTCACCATTCAAAGCCAGTAGAACATTTTCTTCTTCCTCCGCGTCAACATACTCAACGATCCCCCGCTTCACGAAGTCACCCCACAGCCATTCTCCAGAACGAAGTTTTTCGATGTGTTCAGGTTGCAGTTTCGGCGTGCCTTCTTCAACGATTATAAGAGGGCGACGCACTCTTCCTTCATCGCAGTTTACATAGACTTCTTCCTTTATGTCGTGAAGCTTTGAGAAATATGCAACGTTGATTTCTTGAGAAATTCTACCGGTTCTACGCTTCTCCCTCAGTTCGGTGATCAACTCCTGTGGTGACATGGAAAAGCCGATGGGACAGCCGTCCACAAAGACTTTGGCGCCAGATATTCTTATAGTCTCGTTCGCCTCTTGAATAGGGATTACCCCCATTCGATAGAGGGTTTGCCTCATTTTCTCAGGGTTTGCGCTCACGGATGTACTTGCAGCCAGCGCAAGATTCTTTACCAGTCCGCAGTTGGACCCTTCGGGAGTCTCATTGGGGCAAAGCCTTCCCCAATGAGTTGCGTGAAGGTCTCGCGCCTCAAAGTTTGGCTGACTGCGACTGAGGGGTGATTGCAGTCTCCGCAGGTGACTTAACATTGAAATCATATTCGTTCTATCAAGGAGTTGGGTAACACCCACACGTCCACGCCTCCAATTGCCCGTTGCTAACGCATGTTTAAGACGATCAGAGATTATTCCAGGGCGGACAGCAGCGGAGATTGTTATTGTGGATCGCTTGAGTCCCATTCTTTCAAGCTGGTATTTTATGTCGCGACACAGACTTCTGAAAGCTATTCTAAATAGATCGGAGAGCAGAGGTCCAGCGAGTTTCAAGCGTTTGTTCTTGAAGTGGTCTTTGTCGTCAGGTTTTCGTCTTCCAAGTTTTAGTTCGATGACTCGACAGGCCATCTCACCGAGGAAGAAGGCTTTCTCCCTACGCTCTTCTTTGCTTCGCCCAAGATGAGGGAGAAAATTCCGGTCAAGAATGGTCTCAGCCCGCCTTCTTCGATACTCCTCCACCTGGCCATGGGCTACACGATTCCCAATGTACATTATGGCGTCATCGCTTACGTCAAAACCGCTAGCCTTCTCGAATGACAATTCAAGTTCGTTTTGAATGGCTTTCTCTGGAGAGACGGCATCAGCTATTTCCTTGTCAGATTCTAGTCCTAGCGCGCGCATCAGAATAATAAGGGGGGTCTCTGTGGGGACTCCAGGCATTGAGACGTAGATGGCGCCGTCTCCTTTTATTCGCAGCTGGATTCTGGCTCTGAAGCCAACAGTTGTTGAGAATATCTTTGCCTGATACACTGGTCTTGCGCCGTGTGTGTCGATGTCCACAAGGATGCGGTTTGGGGCTAGGTCTTCTAGAGCGACGATGACTCTTTCAGAGCCGTTGATTAGAAAGTAGCCTCCTGGATCGCTTGGGTCTTCTCCGTGCTCTACCAGTTCTTCAGGGAGCAGTTCGGAGAGGAAGCATAGTTTTGACTTCAGCATCACGGGAAAGTTGCCTATGGGCACTGGTTCGGCTTCGAGTTCTCTTCCATTGACAACGGGGGTCATCTCTAGACAGAGAGGCGCGGCGTAGGTTAGGTTTCGAAAGCGAGCTTCCGTGGGATATATTTCGTGTTTCGTGCCGTCTACCTCTGTAATGTAGGGACCTGTGATCTTCGTCTCTTTCTCAACTATCCAGATTTGACCTAGTTTCACTTTATAGGGGCTTTCAGGGATTTCTATATCGATCTCCCCGACTTCGTCTATCACTTCCTGCAATCCGTGATCGATGAATTCGTTGTATGAGTCGAGATGTTGTCTCACAAGGCCTTTCTCTTTGAAGAACGATTTCTGAAGAAGAAGCAGATCGTCATGCGAAATTTCCAAATCCGATTCGGACCTCCAAAATCACATTTTCCAAAATAAGCATATTCGGGACAGCGCTGTATTTCCTCTTAATCGTGAAGTTTTTCCTCCAATGGGTCGGTCATCCGACCCGAAAACGGGCCTCCAAGGTTGCTTCCTATGTATTTTCTGGAAGCACCATCTTAAACCCTAATGCGCACTAATAAACTTTGCTTTTGGAGGATTAAGATTGATGAAGTGGGGGAAGGATGTTCTTGCCGCCGACGCACAGAGAGACTTGGCCTCGTCAAAAGCTGGGGCCCTAACGACTCTCTTGACGGTTTGGCTTTCTAATGAAAAATTTAAGTAGCTGCCCCATGTTCTAGAGATTCTGATGCCCTGGTAGTATAGTCCGGTCTAGTATGTGCGGCTGTCGCCCGCTCGACCCGGGTTCAAATCCCGGCCAGGGCGCCATCCTGCTTCTTGATGGTTAGCCGTGAAGCCCCGCGATCCTGTAGGCTCTTATTTGGAGTGAGTGGCCCACCTAGGTCTAGACCTGTGCCTGTGTATGAGAGTTTCTGAGACACCCGTAATCCCTTAGTCAACGGTATCGCTCTCAAAATGAGTGGCGGGCCCGCCGGGAATTGAACCCGGGACCCCCGGGTTAAAAGCCCGGTGCTCTATCCTTGCTGAGCTACGGGCCCTGTTGGTTAGATGAGATGTGTTTGTATGTTATATTCGTTACTTCTTTTGAGCGTTCCCCAATCTATGGAAGAGAGATTGTTGGCGACAGCTAGTAAGTGAACTTCTCTCCTCCAGTGAAGATTCGCTCAAGCAGGGCGTTGAAGTTGATGAGCGATTTCCAGCTTGTTAGGGTTAGCGGACCAGTCTACGATGCGGTTCAACTCCTCTGGCGGGAGCAGGTCACACTTCGATAGCACATGCGTTTGGGGGATGAAGAAACGATTGTAGAGGGCTGCGGAGAGGAAGAGGTTTGAGACATAGTTGAGAGGATCGGATGAGAAGACTGAATCAAACAGATACACCAGAGCCTTCGGCTCTCTTGTCAGCTCCTTGGCTATATATGGTCCACTGGCTCTGAAGGCGAAGATTTCCATCTGTCCTGGAGTATCTACAACAACGAAATCGGGCCTGTAACTCTCTATCTCTGTCCCAAGTCTCTCCGACTCCTCCGCAATAAGATCCGCAGCCATAACAAGGGCGCCATCCGGCCGAGCCGGTATTTCTCCATGATGCCCTCAACGCTGATGGAGTCGCGAACATCTATGTCAGGTGTATAAGGGAGGGTGAAGACGCCTGGGTCTAGGTTCACAGTTATCACATTCTGCTTCTGAGTCTTGAGCCAATTTGTGAAGGACGCAGTGAGGAGCGATTTCCCCGAACCTGCAGTTCCTATGAGAAAGGCCAGAAACACTCAAGGCACCTTTGTTGAATTAGATAAGCAGAGCATCTGACGGCTTATTTGTCTTCTCGTTGCCTGCGTTGGGTTCTGTTCGTGCTTGCAGGCAAACAAGCAACCGAAAAATATAATGATACAGAGTCTCTGCATACTTCCCGAGAAGAAAATGCCAAACGAAATCAGAAAGGACTATCTCTTAGATCGTTGGGTGATCATAGCATCAGAAAGAGCCAAACGACCGACAGATTTTCCAGCCAGAGCAATAGAGGCAACCGATACTGAGGCTTGTCCTTTTTGCCCCGGAAACGAAAAGATGACGCCCCCAGCGGTTCTTCTTTACCTTCCCTCCAATGGGAATATTGAAAAGGGAAAGGACTCTAATGGCGAAAGAGCTGAGAACTGGCTTGTCCGATGCATTCCGAATCTTTACCCAGCACTCAGCCCTCGAAAGCCAATCACTTCAACCGAAGACGCCCTTCACACGAGAAGGGATGGGGTCGGCGCTCATGAAGTCATCATAGAATCTCCCGTTCACAATGAGCATCCGGACAAAGCCCCGCTCAGCCAGATTCGATTGGTAGTGCAAGCATACTCAGATAGACTGAAGGCGCTTTCAAAATGGGAATACGTGTCCATCTTCAGAAACCACAAAAAAGAGGCTGGAGCCTCGCTCTCTCACGCCCACAGCCAAATAATAGCCACCCCAATGATTCCCAAATCAATCACCGACGAGCTTGCAGCTTGCAGGAGTTGGGTCGAAAAAGACAGCGGCTGTCCATACTGTAAGATCATAGAGTCTGAGCGGAACAGCCCTAGATTAATCTTCGAAAATCG
>SMTZ1_10007006_pt1 | contig 13103 bp, 10 predicted proteins | sample DeeMarSWOR136_30_FD_25667 | JGI IMG/M metagenome (IMG submission 25667) | reverse complement strand
CCAGAGAATTGTGAGCCGCAACGGTAATCCCGGTGGACCCGCAAACCCGGGAGATTTCTTCCACCGCTATCGAATAGCTGACGGTGTCATATCCCGTTCCACCGTATTCTTTGGGGGCCACCATCCCCAAAATCCCCATGTCTCCCAGTTTTTTCACGGTATCAAAGGAGAACTCCACTTTCTCGTCGAGGGAGGAAGCCTTGGGTTCGATTTCTGCTTCTGCAAACTCCCGTATCTTTTGGCGAAATCCTTCGTGTTTTTGGCTGAGCTTCATATAGTTCTCCTCCGATTAATCCTTCAAAAGAAGACGGGAGATAACGATTCTTTGGGCTTCCGAGGTACCCTCGTAGATTTCTGTCACCCGTGCATCCCGGAAGTATCTCTCCACGGCATATTCTTTCATGTAGCCGTATCCACCATGGATCTGAACCGCCTCATTCACTACTCGGTTTGCTACTTCCGATGCATAAAGTTTGGCCATAGCAGCTTCCCGGCTGCATCTGACGCCCTGGCTGTGAATGTAAGCAGCACGATGAACCAAAAGCCTGGCCGCATCTATCTGGGTCGCCATGTCCGCTAACTTGAATTGAATCGCCTGGAAATTGCAGATGGGTTGGCCAAATTGAACTCTTTCTTTGGAGTATTTTAAGGCTTCATCAAACGCAGCTTGAGCTATACCGATTGATTGCGCTCCCACTGCGATTCTGCTGGGGTCCAAAAGAGAAAGGGCGATTTTGAACCCTTCATTTTCCTTTCCCAAAAGATTCATCTTGGAAATCTTACAGTCTGAAAAGGAAAGCTCGCGAGTATCCGAGCCCTTCAGTCCCATTTTCTTCTCGTTAGCTCCTACGGAGAATCCTTCGGTCCCTTTCACCGCCAAAAGGCAAGAAATCCCCTTGGACTTAAGCTCCGGTTTGGTGGAAACGAAGACCACGAAAAGATCGGCGATCCCGGCATTAGTGACAAATGCCTTGGTGCCATTGAGTATATAGTGATCGTCCTTTGGCACCGCACTGGTTCGGAGGCTTCCGGCGTCAGTGCCCGATCCCGGCTCGGTCAGGGAATATGCCCCTATCTTTCCGCCCTTTGCCAAAATCGGAAGATAATCTTTCTTCTGCTCAGAGGTTCCGAATCTTAAGATAGCATCGCATACTAAAGAGTTATGCACTGAAATCGAAATCTCCAAAGCTGCGCAGGCCTTGGCGAATTCCTCCATTATCAGGATGTAGCTGATGAAATCGAAATTGGATCCGCCAAACTCCTCGGGAACCATAATTCCCATGTAGCCCAAACTGGCAAGGTCCTGATAAATCTCTTTCGGGATTTCCTCGTTTTGATCAAACTCCTCAGCACGAGGTGCCAAGGTATTCTTGGCGAAATCAGCGGCAGCCTCTTTTACCATTTTCTGTTCTTCAGTAAGTTCAAAATCCATAAAAGCTCCTTGTTTTATTCATACCTCACGCTCGACGCGTAGCAGAGCCTTCATGGCTCTGCGAAGGGGTAAACCCTCCGCTACGCGACCTTTAAGTTGGTTTGGCGAGAAATAATAAATCCTCCACCAAAACAAATTAAACGGAAGGTATACGTATTTCTATACAAATTCAAGAGAAGACTCGCGCAATATTGATCAACCCGCCTTTCTGCTGTGCGTGTGATGTTATCTCCTCACGGCATTCCCACCAAAGGCGGGACCCGTCTGTCCAGAAGGGCACCCGTATGGGTGGGCAGGTGGATGATAACATCCACCCTAAAGCGAGTTATCAGTTTTTATGCCGCTTGTCTGAATATCATAGCGGTCACGGTCCTATCGTTTCCGCCCATGCTGATCAGCATTCCATAGGGTCTGTCGGATTTTATTTCGACTTGGCAGTCTCCGGCCTTTCCTGTTAGTTGATGCAATAGATCCACAGCCTGCCTAACTCCGGTTCCTCCGGTGTAGTGCCCGAAACCAACAAGTCCGCCGGTGGCGTTGGTAGGCATTTCCCCATCAATGGCGGTTTTGCCTTCTGCCACAAACCCGGCAGCTTCGCCATAACCGACCACACCGGTTGCCTCCACATGAAGCAATCCGCCAATGGTGAAGCAATCATGCACTTCTAGAACGCCGAGCTCCTTGGGACCCAGACCACTCATCTCATATGCCTTCTCCACCGACTTTCGGGTGGTGGTGAGTCTGGTTCGATCCTCTGGCAGTCTTGTTACATCTGCCTGGGATTGACCGAAGCCCACCACTTCTACGGCATCTTTTTTGTCAATGCCTATCTTCTGCAACCCTTCCTCAGAGGCAAAGATCAAAGCGGAGCAGCCATCCGATACTTTGGAACAATCATACACGTTCAGATGATCGCAGAACACCTTTGGATTGGGAGGGGTCATCCCAGCCGCCACCAAATCCTCTATGCGGTTGTGGTATTCCTGGGCTTTGGGATTTTTTCGGGCGTTGGTAACAGCGCGAGCATACCAATGAGCCATTCCTTTCCTCATATAATCATAGCCGAATTTCTCATAACAGGTTCCAGCCCTGTCCGAAAACTGACCCGGGAAAAAATAGGCATGACCGTTCTTGCGCTGGGACTTATAGTGTCCAGCTCCAGCTAAAATATCCGCCCCATAGATTGCTTTAACCGTATTCTGCACCTCCACGCCCATGGTCAAAACCACATCTGCCAAATCCGAGCAAATGGTCTTGATGGCAGTATACAGTGCTAATCCCCCTGATCCGCACGCACCTTCCACTCTGGTGCAAGGCCTATACTCCAATGCAGGATCGATGAAGGGAATAAACCCTGGCAGGTTGCCCTGCCGGTTGAATCTGGCCGCCATGAAATTCCCAATAACCCCTTCATCAATGTTATTAACGTCATTGATTTGAGCGATTACCCCTTTACCAGCCTCAGATATGTACTCCTCCAAACCCGGACGCGGCTTCTTGGGATGAAATTCCCTTCTGCCCGAGCCAAAGGATACTGTGTTATAGCCTGCGGCAGCATAGACTGGCTTTCTTAACTTCTTCATTCTTTACCTCCTTGAGTTAAGTATCCTCGTATTTCGTTTATCGTTTGCGAAGCTCGTATGGTTCGACTTTGCTCACCATAAATCGACGCTCGCTTGTGGAAGCTCGAAGCTGGAAAAAAACCAACTTCCACTTACGAACCTCCAGCTTCCATGCGAGAATCGACACCGTCAAACGAGCCTCAAATGTGCATCAGATGTAATCGTTGATTGGCCCGTAAAGGTGATAGAATCCATTGAGCAAAACGCTGTTCACATCGTCGGCTGATTTTGCCACGCCGGTTTCAACCAGGAATTCCCCGATTTTCTTGGAATTCTTAAGATATGCTTTTGCCAATTTTGCTCCAAGGCTATCCGAAGCATTCAAGTTCTTAAAATATACGGAGAGTTTCTCATTCTTTTTCGGATCCATCAAAAGTTTCCTCCAGGGAATGGTGCCTTCAGGATAAGCTCCTAATTTTTTGTCTATCTCTCCGCTCCAGCCTTCTGGGTCAAACATCTCATACTCACCTTTATCCAGACCATATACCCCGGCAGGACGCCCCTTTTCATATTTCAAGAATCCATCTTTCTGACTCCCATCCGCGTGCTGACCACCCAATACCTTCTTCTCAACCATCTTGGCAAGCAAATCATCCTTTAGGTCCTCACCTTTTATATATCCAGAGACCGTCTCGGATATGCACTGGTAAACGTCCACACCCACATAATCAATCAGTTGGAAGATGCCCATGGGTCTGATTAAAAGGTCTTGGCTGACTTTGTTCATGATGTAAATCGCTCCCGGCAAGGTATATTCAGGAGCCAACTTTTTCGCTTCTCTTATGGCATATAAGCCATCTCTTAAGAAATGACCATTCCCTATAAAACCAGCAATGTCGTTGGCTGGAACAATGGTCTTGCGTAACCTTTTGGCAAGCTCCAACGACATGTCTTTCAATTCGGGGTTGATCCTATCTGCCGCGATCAGCTCTGCTAATCTCTGAACCGCCGGCGGATTGTAAAAGTGGAAACCGATTATCCTTCCTCCCAAATTTGCCTCATTGTTGAGAACGTGAATAGGAATAGAGGAGGTGTTGGTGAAATACACGGTGTCTTTGTCGGAGAGCCGATCCAGTTTCTTGAGCAGATCCACCTTAACGTTCTTGTCCTCCACTATGGCTTCAAAGATCATATGAGAGTTTTTCACCATATTTAGATCTGTCCCCAATCTGAGCACTGACATGGCATCATCCACAAATGCCGCTATGATGTCGTAATTTTCCACCAGATTTTCGCGGTCCCTATACAAGTCTCTCAACAAAACAGTTGTCTTCTCTCCAGCTTTTGTCAACTGAGCTCTGAGGTAACTCATAAGACCATCCAGAGCTATTTCGTTGATGTCTATCAAATTCAGGCGGTAGGGGACATTTTTGTTCTCTGGCTTGAGCTTCTGTTTTGCCATCTCCTGAGCCAAAAGAAGCGAAATACCGCTCCCCATCTTTCCAGCCGCCCCAATCACTGATACATTCCTAAGTCTCTCATCAAAAGTCATATACAACCTCCACAGTTCTTATTTTTAGTTTAAATTTAGTAATACATTCTTCACTTTGTTTCAAGCCAAAGAGCTTGTGAAAAATATAACATGCTTTTTGGAAAAAACAAAGGAATTTTTTAATTTTTTGCGAAAAAAACAACGCCCCTCCCAAAGATGGGACGCTGCAGAGATCATGCTCCTTATACCTTCTGCATAATCGCCAGCACCTAACTTACGTTAGATGCTGGTTTTTTCATTTTTAAAAACCCAAATCTCTGAAAAATGTTTCGTTTGTCTAATGTAGATTTTCTGCAATCGGATCAATTCCAAAACAGCTATAAAGGTGACCACCATCACCAATTTTATTGGGCTATCTGAAAAAAGCTCGGTGAAGACCATGCCGTCTTTTTGAGCCAAGCAGCTCAAAACATATTCGATTCTTTCTTCGATGGTAACCCTGGGATAATTTATGGTGTGGAATGTCTCCTTGGGCTGAGAATCGAGAATCTTTTTGAAGGCAGACATCAGGTCATATAAACTTGCCTCCACTAAAATCTCTTCTTTGGGCAATCCCGATAAATCGGGATCAGTGCGGGGAAACCAATGGGATTGTTCTTCCTCTTTTCCTTTTAAAATCTGGGCAGCCTCCTTGTACTTTCTATACTCTAATAGTGCTTGAACTAATTCCTCTCTGGGATCTTCCTCCTCTTCCTCATCCGTAGTTTTGGGGAGAAGCATCCTGGCTTTGATTCGGATCAGGGTGGCGGCCATGACGATGAATTCGCCGGCAACCTCTAAGTTCAAAACCTTCATCAACTCAATATATTCCAAATATTGCTTGGTGATATGAGCGATGGGAATATCGTAGATATCTATCTCGTCCCTTTTGATAAGGAACAAAAGCAAGTCTAACGGACCTTCAAAAACGTCCAGTTTAACCGAATATGCTGAACTTTCTTCTTGTAGTTTTGTTTCGATCGATTCCATTCTCCCCCTCTCAATTATTCACGAGCAATCTCCTGTTAGCATGCTTTTGTTTTATTAAGCTGGATCCTGCTTTAATTTTTTCACTTTTGCCTCTATTTTTTTTTAAATCATATTCTTACTCTGCTATTCTAACCAGAGATGTTTCCTAATTTGCCCATAAGCTACACCGCAACCACGTATGGTTTTTGATCCGGTTTTTGTGGCAATGCTGCCGTTACCTTCTGATCTTCAGCCCATAACCAAGCAGTGATAGCTTCCTTAATGTTTTCTAAAGCTTCCTCTTCGTCCTTACCTTGGGAAACACACCCCGGAAGCGCTGGGCATTCAACAACAATCCAACCATCTTCTGCCCGTTCAAGCGTTACATGGAAAATCATAATCCTTTCCTCCTACATTAAATGCAACGATGATCAGCAATTTGACCTATTGCATCGGGACTGCAAAATCTCGCTGCAACGGAAACCGTCTATTTCAATTTCATTGCCCCTCTCACTTCCTGCATGGTCTTTTGGGCTGTGGCTCTGGCTCTTTCTGCTCCTAAGTCTAATACCTTCTCCACATACGGCAGATTATTTTCCAACTCGGCTCGTCTCTGGCGGATAGGCTTTAAAGCTTTGTTGACGATTTCAGCACAGACCTTTTTACATTCCACACACCCCAATTTTCCGGTTGAACAGCGTTGATGAATGGTTTTATGATCCGGATTGTAAATCTTTTGCAGAAGATAAACCGGGCATTCGTCGGGATGTCCGGGATCACCAAGATGTACCTTGGTGGGGTCAGTATACATTATGGAAATCTTTTTGGAAGTCGACTCTTCCGATTCTCCCATGGTTATGTCGTTATTATAGGATTTGCTCATCTTTCGGTTGTCTATTCCCAGGATTCCCGAAAACTGGCTGAGTTTGGCTTGAGGCTCAGGAAAAACCTCACCATATAAACCATTGAACCTTCGTGCCACCTCCCGAGTGAGCTCAATATGGGGCAATTGGTCTTTTCCCACCGGAACCCAGTTAGCCTTGTAGATCAAAATGTCTGCGGCCTGAAGAAGCGGATAGCCCAGAAACCCATAACTATCCAAACCCAATTCCACGCTCTTTTCCTTATATGAAGGGACCCTCTCCAGCCACGGAGTGGGAACGATCATGGAGAAAAGGAGATGCAGCTCCGCATGCTCCTTGACCTGGGATTGGACGAAAATAGCACATTTTTCAGAATCAAGTCCTGCGGAGAGGTAATCTATGGTAACTTCTATTATTCTGTCATAAAGGTCGGAAGTATGATCGAAATCAGAGGTCAAAGCATGCCAATCCACTATGCAACAATACATCTCATAATCTTCTTGGAGCTGAACCCAATGTCTCAAAGCCCCTTCTAAATTACCCAGATGCAATTTGCCAGTGGGTTGCATGCCGCTTAAGATCACTTCCTTTGCCATCTATTATTCTCCTGAAAACCTTTCAAGGTTCAAAGTTCAAGGTTCGAAATTGCAAAAAACTAAGCACTGACTACTGATAACTGACAACTATTTTCAATCCAAAAACAGATACTGTTTCCATCTTTTATCTGAAATACCGATAAACTGCTGGATGAAAGTGATGTGATTGGGCCTTTTGGGACGACGCAAAAGTTTGAGTCCAGCCTGTTCCGGAGTCCGGTCGCCTTTGATGTTATTACATTTAAGGCAGGCACAAACCAAATTCTCCCAGGTGTCGTTGCCCCCATAGATTTTTGGAATCACGTGGTCGACGGTCATGGAACCGTGATTGACGCCGCAATATTGGCACCTGTGTCCATCCCTTTTTATGATGTTCTTGCGGGTTAAAAGTATCCTCTTGTTTGGCACTTTGATATAAAATCCTAACCTCACCACGCTGGGCACTGGGAAACTCAAGGAAACTGAGTGAATCATGTATCCGTCGTGCTTCTCTATGATTTCGGCTTTGCCCAAATATACTAAAATTATAGCCCTTTTCACCGTGCAAACCGAGAGCGGCTCATAATTTTGATTTAAAACCAGAACGTTTCTGTGTAACATATGCAACCTTGCTTTATAAGCCTTTAGTATCTATAATCTTATACAATTTAAGATATTTTTCAAGTATGTCAATTATTTTTTTATGGATTCCGACAGGGTTTTCAGGGAAATCCGGAGTTGGAATCTCCTGACAAAGAGAACCTGGAACGCCAACTTCATGTGATTGATCTTCCGGCCAAGGAGATTAAACAGGTTAGAAAAAGGAATCAGAAAGCAAGTCCAAAAGATTGGCGAATCTACTTTCTGGTGTTCCGGTTGATGCGATTCAAGCTTATCTGACTTTCACCTTTTTCCCCATGTCTCAAAGAACATGATCTCAGAAATAGGCCTACGCACTGGAGGTAGAGGTTCGTAAGCCGGATAACCGATGGCAATGACCGTCATTAGCCGGACCTGCGGTGGAACGCTGAGCGTAGTTTTAATCTCATCCTCCACGGCCAGACTAGCCCCAGCCCATACCGCTCCTAAACCTAAGGCGTGGGCAGCCAAAAGGATGTTCTGACATGCTGCGGATACCGACTGGGTGCTCCACAGCATTTGTGTCTTTTCGAAATCTTCCTCAATCTCAACCACACTCGTATCGCAGAAAGCAAAGATATGGACCGGTGCTGAGAAAATTCCAGACCAGAATGGTCTGATCTTGTCCAGCGGAATGCCATGACCTTCAAAATAATCCTTCATTCGATTCAAAAAAGCCTCCAGCACCTTTTCTTTGGTCTCTTTATTTTTGACCACCACAAATTTCCACGGTTGATCGTTATTGGCTGAGGGTGCCCAGCTCGCGGCTTTGAGAATTTGCTCTATCTTGGCTTGCTCGATATCTCTGTCCTGAAACCGCCGAATACTTCTTCGTTCCTTGATAGCTCTCAGCACTGGATTTGTTTCGAAAGGAGATTTTTCGCTCGGTCCGCCACCATCAGGATAGAGAAGCTTCTCCGCGACCTTGACCGCCATGGTCTCGAAGTAGGGCCAGTTCCCGGTAATGATGTTTCCGTCCACTACACAAACCTTGTTGACATATTCGCCACCAGCTTCTTGTATGTTTTCAATTACTTCTGGATGACCAGTTGCTTTGCAACCCTCTATTACTTCGGCAACCGCTAAGATCAAGGGCCCATGGCAGATGCCAGCCAGCACCAAGCCTTTCTGATGTGCCTCCTTTACCATACGAACTATACGTAAGCTCTCCTTCTTCAGAAGATTTTGGGGACTATTTCCGCCCGGGAAGAAAAGGACATGGTAACGGGACAGATCAACTTCTGGAAGGAGCAAGTCCGTTTTGATTTGCTTCTGTTCGGAGCGGTCCCATCCTTTTTCCGTTCTGTTCCAGAGATGTCCTGTCAGCAGAGTATCAGTGCCAGCGATGTCGGCTTTTGCCCCCCAATCCTCCCAGTGTTTCTTGAGGATCATGGTCTCGTGGTAATCGAAATCCTCTCCAAGCAAAATGAGAAAACGATATCCGGAAAGATCATAATCATGCTTCTCTCCTGTCCTTTCCCACCACATCTGATCACACATGGGACTTCCTCCTATTAAAGAAAATAACAGACTTAACATAATAAAATTCCCAAAATAACTTTTCAGTTTCATAACTTACCTCCTATGGGTATTCAAAGTAAAATTTCCAATATACTGGCTTTAGTGATACTTTTGTCTGTAAGATCACTCGCTTCAATTAATACAAACGCACTAAATGTTATTACATTGTCATTGCGAGCGATTGCGAAGCAATCTCCGAGCATTGAGATTGCTTCGTCGCTTCGCGCCTCGCAATGACATTTTATTTAATACGTTTATATTAGTCTCGTAGATCAACCATCCCCAAGGGAGTTTGACAACTCTCTCGTCTGTGATGGCTTTAGGTAACGGATTCACCGTGAACGGATTCATCCTGATCCCGCCTTAGGCGGGAGAACGGACAAGGTGTCCGTTACCAACAAGGAAGAAATTATTCATCCGCCAGAATTTTTTGGTAAATGCTGTATTCTCTTTTAAAAAACAAGATAGTGAACAAAAAAGCAATTCCAATTAGTACTATGTAATAATATGGTCTTGCTTCTGCATAAAATCTACTGTAATCCGAACTTATTATCAGAAACGTGGAAGAGGTGGAAATGAAAATACTAACGACAATCAGGGCTCTGGGCAAAACATATCCTAATAATTTCATCAGAGTGACTTTGTCTTTGGGAAATTTATAGATCATTTTGATCAAATTCTCTTTTTTCCCAAAATAGTAATACCTTATGAATTCTTTATAGGAATACCCTTTTTGTGAAGGATAACTGCTTTTTATCTTAAATAAACTGAGGTAGCTAAGGATAATTATAATAGAGACCAGTATTACTTGAAAAATTATCACGGCCACCCATCCTCGCCCGAAGATAGAGACCAAGGGATTGGTTTCTCTTTCCAGATCAGGTGTTACCATATAAGTTGTTATTACATCCCAAAAGCGAGTTAGGATAAGGAGCAAAGTTAAAAGGAAAAATTCTAATTTGCTTTTGCTCATTTTTAAGCGGGGTACTAAATATCGATTTGTAGAAGTTAACAACTGTGATGCTGGTTGGTAAATCTTTTTGTCAAGATAATTATTGAATATAGCTATTTGTCTTCAAAATATTCCTTTATGATCTGTCTGTGAGCTAGAAAGGCAATGTTTGAGGGCACTTGGTCTTTCCCAAAGAATCTTACTTCCTCTGCGTCATCTCCAGGCTTTATCTCTCCCCCTTTTACTTTGGCCCAATACATCACCAAAACCGCGTGTGTTCTTGGATCATCCTTTCCGGAGTATACACCAAATAGACCTTCAAGCTCGACATCCAAGTTTATTTCCTCTTTGGTTTCGCGAATGGCACATTTTTGTGGCGACTCGTCGTATTCCATAAATCCAGCCGGCAGACACCAATCTCCCTTATAGGGTTCATACTTTCTTTTGACCAAAAGAATCTTGTTATCCTTTTCGATCACCACTCCTGCTGCCGGGACGGGATTATGATAAAAAACAAACTTGCAAACTGGACATACTTTTCTTTGCTTGTGATCGATTCTTTTGTTGATCATCTCCGCCCCACACCTGGGACAATATTTATAAGTCTTTTCAATATCCCTGGTCAAATCTGTTTCATTCGCCTCATCCGCTGACCTTTTTCTTTTATAGATTTTCCCACTCTCTTTTACCTTGGTCACCGGACTACGCGTCCAGGTTCTTCTAATCTTAGGCTTCTTTATCTTTACTTGATCAGCCCGTTTTGCTTTTTTCATTTTGTGCTTTTAACCTCTTTCTCGAACACCCTGAGGGATACTGGTCCTACAATTCTCGATTCTAGTAGATCTTCAGGATTACTATGGTGAAATCGTCATAAGGAGGGATACCACCTGTAAAATCAGCTGCCTTCTCTATTATCCTATCTTTCAGCATTTCCGGATCAAGAGAACGATTCTTTAAAAGCAGTTCCAAAAGCCTCTTCTCTCCGAACTCTTCACCCTTGTCATTGAAATTTTCAGTCAAGCCGTCTGAATAGAAGAATATAATGTCATTCCTTTGAAGGGGCACCTCGCCTTTTTCATATACCGCCTCCTCGAAGGCTCCCAATATCAAACCTCCGGTGTCCAAAAACTCTATCCTGCCATCCTGATGGATCACCATCGGATAATTGTGTGGATCAAGTTCACCATAAAAAACTGTGGCAAATCTTTCTGGTGAAGTGGAGGAGAAGATCAACTGATTTATATTGGCTATCACCAGGGAGGGACACAATCTGTTTCTCACCTCTGCTCTCAACGAAGCGTGAACCAAAGACATCAGCATGGCCGCGGGTATGCCTTTGCCTGTGGCATCCGCAATGGCAATCCCTACCCGACCCTCCTCGGTTGCCACAAAGTCGTAATAATCACCGCCCACTTGTCGAGCCGGTTGGGTGAATGCGCAAATCTCAAAAAAATCCCCTTTGGGGCACACCTTGGGCAACAAACCCAGCTGAATCTGGCGAGCTAATGCCAACTCCTCTTCCAGTCTCTGTTTCTCCAAGGATTCCTGGTAAAGGCGGGCGTTGTTCATGGCAACAACCATCTGATTAGCCAACACTCCCAGAAGGGTGAGGTCCTCGTAACTATACCTGAATCGGGTGGTCTTTTTGGACAGGCCGATAAACCCTGCCAATTCATCTTGACTTTTCATCGGCACGACCAAGAACACCCCCAATCGTGAAAGGAGGCCAAAAAGCAAGCTCTTCTTTTCTGTCCCACCCAGGTCACTCAAAAGAACAGGTCTGGTTTTCTCCTTTAAAACTGGAAACATCGGGTCACTCTCATTAAACAGATGGGTCTTCTCATCTTGAAGATTATCAGAAAATAAGGCATATTCGCTTCTTCTCAATTCTTCGGATCTCTTCTGGTCAGCCGCGCAAAGATAGACGTTTTCCACTAACATCTCTTTTTTCAATACGTCAACCACCGTCTCTCTCAGCTCCCGGAAATCAAAAATGGTTACCAGCTTCCGGCTGAAGGTCTCCATCATGGCACGATAGTCTGATCTGTCCTTAATGAAAAATTTCTTGATCAAATCGTCCAACTGCGACATGATCGGTTGAAAGAAAATTATGGCTAAAATCACAAAGCCGATGTCAACGGCCGGGGTCTGTCTTCCGATCATGTTCTGAATGAGTTTTCCGAACTGTCTGATGATCAAAAAGTATGCTCCCACAAAAAGGGCCGTGGTCAAAGTATAAACCAAACTCTGCCTGACGATCAACCTCACATCCAAGAAATGATGTCTGATGATGGCCCAGGCTATGGATCCGCTCCCCACCACCAAAGCTACTATGGTCAAAAAATACCTTGAAGTATCGGATAAATCCAAAGGGGTCAGAACCGGAAGGATGAAGACGACCGCATAAAGTCCCACCGATGACCTTATACCCCAGATAAGTAACCGGACCTGCTTTTTGAGGGTGGGGATTTTGATCTTTTTATATCCTTGATACAGAAGCCAGACGGCCAAAATCAGATAAATCAAATCTATCAGGGAGTGAAACTGAACATGAATTTCATACAACACTCCAAAAAAGACTGCCACATATTTCAATATCGCAGAGATGGGATCTAAAAAAAACCGTGCCAAAGAGCCCATTTTTTCCACATCTAAGGAACTAATAATTCTGCTGGGCTCATAGAAAACTAAAACCAGGAAAAGGTGAAATGCGTGGGGAATAAAGATCAAATATTTAATTTTGGGATATCTTTTCAGATAGCGGTTCTCCTCGGGAAAAACCAAAGAAAATAATAGCAGAAAAGGGAAGAAAAACTCCCAAAGGTAAAAGATGTTACGAGTCAAAGGTGCCCTAACGAATTCATCCGGAACTCCTATGACTCTTATTATGGTTCCCAGGGAGGCTAAAAGAGGTGCCAGGCCTGCAAAAAGAAGCATCAGGCTGGTCACCCGATTGACCCGGCTTTTGGGGTTTTCTTTTAAGATTATTCCGCCCAAAAACAGAAGTATCGCCCCACAAGCCAAATAAACTGAAGCTACTAATATCTGTAAGTGCAAAG
>SMTZ1_10017873_pt1 | contig 13104 bp, 12 predicted proteins | sample DeeMarSWOR136_30_FD_25667 | JGI IMG/M metagenome (IMG submission 25667) | reverse complement strand
ACCAGCCAGGCAAAGAAAGCAGGTGCTATATCCTGACCACAATAGACCTCGATCTCGTCAACTCCTGTTGTCTCCACTTCGGCTTGAACCCCGACAATAGAATCAGCGACTCTACCCAATCCCAAATCTTCAGTTAGTCTTGAACCAAAACCGCTGGCAATTACTGCCACTCTTGCTTTTAAGTCCAGCCTCTCTCCCCCACGAACCGCCTCAATTCCAACGCCACCATCCTCGACAGCTATAGCCCGTACTGGACTGCCCAGCATATATTCCGCCCCCCTGCTCCGGGCTCGATCGGCCAGAGCTACATTCAGAGCCGAACGGTCGACAATAGCCGCCTGTGGCTCCTGCCGCCACAGCCTCAATTGCTTCTTGGAAGGTGAAAATAGATTAGCGCTGTTTACCCACCTGAGTACAATATTCTCGTCAATAGCAAAGGTTTGGACACACTCACGGCTAATTATACCGGTACAACAGACCACCTCATCCAGGCTCTCCTTGCGCTCCATCACAGCCACCTGATGTCCCATCCCGGCCAGTTGATAGGCTATCTGACTTCCCGCCGGACCAGCGCCGATAACTACGGCATCGTACAAATTCAATCTCCAACCTACTGGAAACCTGCTTAATAGCTTATCACTATTTTCGTCTTTTATCGAATAGAGTGGTTATATAGAGTTGCCGTTACTACTACCCAGACATAAACAGCGGTGAGGTAATAACCTCACCGCTGTTTTAACTACGCAGATAAATATTACCCTTTCGAACAATTCAAACTATGATAAAACTATTGACCGACACTAAGCGTTTTTATCATCCTGTAGTAGCACAGCTTCTGGCTCCCAGAATTGTCTAGACACAAGAGAAGCCTCTAAATCAAGGGTAGCAATCTTCTCCACCAACACTCTCCTCTCTAAATCCTGTACAATCAGTCTGCCTATGCCTTTGCACTGATGGAGCGGATTGACAAACACTCTTCGGATGTTTGTGCCAAACAAAGTTCCTGTTCCGAGTACGTCGCTTTCGCACTCTGCTACTACAGTATAGCCAGTGACGGCATCATTTAAGATGTGTTCTTCAGAATGATAATCTTTAAAGAACTCGATAGCCTCTTTGGGGTAAGCTTTGTGGTAAGAAATATCAATCGTATTCTGAATCAATCTATACACAGACTGCAGATCTTTTTCATGGAACTTTCTTATTTGAGTGTTTTGTACCACCTACTACCTTCCTAGGCTGTGTTGCACACAATAGCAAGGTTTAACACTACGATTAAGGCACCTTGAGTTGCTGTAGAATCTCCACAGCCACCTCAGCAGACCGCCTTCCCGAGAGAAGCATACAGGATAAACTTCCCTAGTGTTGTCCATTATCATGCTTTCGGCCACTTCAGCCCACATCGACTTCTCCCCCATTATTCCACCGCTTTCAGTTTTCAGCTTACCGCCGAGTTTATTGACCACTATATGGCAGATTTCACTGGCATGACCGGGAGCATCTATCACCACCTTTGACCTTATGGACAGCGGGTCCACATGCAGTCCAGCCATAGTAACCGAACTCCAGTTCAATACCAGCCCGGTTATCCGGTTGTTCTCACGGATCATCACGTCCTCAATACTCATCAGATTGAATATCTTGGCTCCAGCCTGGATTGCTTTTAGGCAGATGGCTGATGACGTCTCCAGAGAATCAGCGACATAATAGTTCTTATCGTATTCAATTGTCCTGACGCCAAACTCATCCAGTATTTCTTTAGCCTCCTCCTGAACTACTATGGTATTGAACATCATCCCCCCACCGGGCATACCGCCACCAGGCCGAAGGCTCTTTTCAAAAATGACAGTTCTTACCCCTTCTTTTGCCAGATAATAAGCCGCCGTCATGCCGGCTGGCCCGGCACCACCTATTGCCACCTCAATGTCCATCGCTCGCTGGAATTCAGCAGCGAAGGTTTCAGTTATTGCCCTTGATATGGTTACATCGTCCAGTTGCATTGGTTCCCCCATTTCTATTGAATTAACACCTGGTTGCTGAAATATTCAAATACTCCTCAACCAGCCGCATGGCACAGTAATCTCCGCACATGCTGCAGGCTTTGCCCTCCGAAGCATGCTTGCTGTGGACCCGTCGGGATACATCCGGGCTTAAGGAGAGCCTGGCCTGTTCATCCCAGTTGAGGCTCTTCCGAGCCTTAGACATATCCTTGTCCCACTGCTCAGCCCCTTTCACCCCTTTGACAATATCAGCGGCGTGACCGGCAATACGTGAAGCCATCACCCCCTGCCTGACATCTTCAGGGTCTGGTAGTGAGAGATGTTCAGCCGGCGTAACGTAGCACAGAAAATCGGTGCCGGCAGCGGCAGCAATAGCACCACCAATAGCCCCGGTAATGTGGTCATAGCCAGCGGCAATATCCGTTACCAGCGGGCCGAGCACGTAGAAAGGAGCCCCCTTGCAGATAGTCTTCTGTAGTTTAACATTAGCCTCAATCTGGTCCATGGGCAGATGTCCCGGACCCTCCACCATCACCTGAACTCCGGCCTGCCAAGCCCTCTCGACCAGCTGGCCGGCAATGAGCAGTTCCTCTACCTGAGCCCGGTCAGTGGCATCGGACAGAGACCCAGGACGCATCCCATCACCAAGGCTCAAAGTCACATCATACTCCTTTGCCAGCTCCAACAGACGATCGTAGTGTTCATAGAGAGGATTTTCACGCTCGTTATAGAGTATCCAGCCTATTAAGAAAGCTCCGCCTCGGGATACCACATCAGCTACTCTTCCCTGTTGTTTGAGCATATTAATAGCCGACTGTGTTACGCCGCAATGAACAGTCACAAAATCGACCCCATCACGGGCGTGCTCTTCAATCGCGGCGAATATATCATCAGCGGTCATTTTTACTATGGCTTCATACCTATCTATTGCATTGATACCAGCCTGATAAATGGGAACTGTGCCAATAGGTAGAGAGCTACTACCAATGAGAGCCCTACGAATAGCCGATATATCGCCGCCTGTCGACAAGTCCATAACCGTATCCGCCCCGGCCTCAATAGCTACCCGTAACTTCTCCAGCTCAGTATCAATATTGCCATAATCAGATGAAGTCCCGATATTGGCATTGACCTTCGTCCTCAGACCCTGACCAATACCGCAGGGAACAAGGTTTTCATGCTTTATGTTGGCGGGAATTACTATTGTTCCTTTCTCTACCCCCTCCCGAACAAACTCAGCATCCAGTCCTTCTTGTTGAGCTACCAGCGCCATTTCAGATGAGATAGTACCTGCTCTTGCCAATTCTAATTGAGTCATGGTCGTCTCCCAAAAAATTTGACCCAGGGTTTCGGCTGATTAATATTATACCCTGGGTTTACCTTATTGCCGCTTCCCTACGCTCGAATTACCGAGATCAGGTTCCCAGGGTTGGCTTCAGCCTCTCAGCTTTTTCGCACCCCTAGCGGTCATATTTATTATTTTAATTTTATATAAACATAAAATTGGCCAGAAGTCAAGCGTCTCCCTAAAAATCTCCTTTATTTTCATTTTGCTCGTCAAAAGAGAGGGGAAAAGTGTGAAAGATAGGCTCCGCCCCTCTTCCGTTCCCTCTACCGAGGCTTATATTGGTATAATACTATTGTGACTATGGAAAAGCTTATTGCCGGAGCCAGAAAACTGGGACTAGAAATCAGCCCAACAAAAATTGAGCAGTTTCAAATCTATTATCAAGAATTGGTAGATTGGAACAAACGAGTCAATCTTACCGCCATAACTGATTTGGAAGGCGTTCAAATAAACCATTTTCTGGACGCCCTCACAGTAACTCTGGCCTGGCAGCCACCGACAGGTAACGCCGAATCCCGATTCATTGATATCGGCACTGGTGCTGGCATACCGGGAATCCCCCTGAAAATTATATTCCCCAATATAGGGTTAGCACTGCTTGAAGCTACAACCAAGAAAGCCACCTTTCTATACCACCTCAGAGATAAGCTATCGCTGGAAAATGTTGAGATCATCGTCGGGCGGGCAGAGGAGGTTGCCCACATAAGCCAGTACCGTGAAATGTTCGACGTAGTACTCTCCCGGGCGGTTGCCCCATTACCAATTCTGGCTGAACTGACCCTGCCCTTTTGCGATGTTGGCGGTACCCTTATTGCCCACAAAAAGGGTGATATTTACCAGGAAACAAATCAGGCAACCAGGGCAATAACCATGCTGGGTGGCAGCCTGCGGGAAGTGAAAAGGATTGAACTCGAGGAGTTCCCCGACAGAAGATGCCTATTAATAGTAGATAAGACATCACCAACACCGAAAAAATACCCTCGGCGTCCCGGAATACCAGCAAAAAGGCCGCTGACTTAGTACCAAGTTGATAAGTGGTACATCACATAGTAGAATCATTCCATAATATCTGCGAAAGGGGAAACATGGACTTTACACTTAGCGAAGAACACAAGATGCTGCAAACGACGGTAAGAGATTTTGCAAATAACAAGCTTATTCCAGCGGCAGACCAATTAGACCGAGAGCAAGAATTTGCCTGGAATAATTTCAAAATGATGGCTGAGATGGGATTATTTGGCTTGAGTATTCCATCTGAGTATGGCGGCAGTGACGGCGGTGAACTTTCCATCGCCATTGCTGTTGAAGAGATTGCTCGAGGCTGCGCTTCAACAGCAGATATTCTGGATGTTCAGCTATGTCTATGTGCCGCACCCTTGTACCGCTATGGTAACGAGGAACAGAGGCAGAGGTTTGTGCTACCTTTAGTCAAAGGAGAGAAAGTAGGTGCCCATGCCATAACCGAATCTGAGGCCGGTAGTGATGTCAGCAACATACAGATGACAGCCGTAAGGGACGGCGAACACTACATCCTTAACGGCACCAAGATATTTATCACTAACGGTGATGTTTGTGATACGGTAATGGTCTTTGCTACTATTCCCGACCTGGGTTCTCGAGGAATGACAGCATTTGTGGTGGAGAAAGGAACTGCTGGTTACACCAAGGGCAAAAAATATGACAAACTAGGTATGCGCGCAGCGACCAATGCCGATCAGGTGTTTCAGGACTGCCGCATACCTGCTGACAATCGTATCGGCGAAGAGGGGCGGGGTATGCGCATTTTTCTGGAAATCATTGACCACGGGCGGATAGGTATCGCAGCACAGGCTTTAGGCATCACTCAGGCCGTTCTAGATAGGGCTGTTGACTATGCCAAGCAGCGGCAGCAGTTCGGCGCTGCTATCTCTTCATATCAAGCTATCGGCTGGCGGCTGGCTGATATATCCACTGAGCTTGAAGCAGCCCGATTGCTTGTTTACAAAGCTGCATACCTTGCCGACCAGGGGCAACCCTTCCGAACGGAGGCGGCCAGGGCAAAGGTTTACGCTACTGAGTTAGCCATGAAGGCATCAGTATTCGGAGTTCAAGTATTCGGTGGTTACGGTTATATGATGGACTCACCTATGCAACGCTACTTTCGCGATGCCAAACTTACCGAAATCTATGAAGGGACATCAGAAGTTCAGCGTTTAGTAATCTCCAATGCACTATTCAGATGATTCTAGTACGTTGAGGAGAGATAACAGCGTATGAGAACTAAGTTAAAGTAAACAGGGAAGGAGATAATATATTTATGTTAATGACAGCTAAAGAGTATATGGAGAGTTTACGCCAGCTTCAATTAAACCTCTACCTTTTTGGTGAAAAGGTCGAGAATTGGGTCGATAATCCCATTATCAGACCTTCAATCAATGCAATTGCCATGACCTATAAGCTTGCCCATGAGGCTGAAAATGAGCCTCTGGCAACTTCAGAATCGGTGCTCACTGGAAAGAAGGTTAATAAGTTCAACGCTCTCTTCAAGAGTACCGATGACCTAGTTAACAAGGTGAAGCTACAGAGGTTGCTCGGACAGAGAACTGCCTGCTGCTTTCAGAGGTGTGTCGGTATGGATGGGATAAACGCTGTATATAGCACCACCTATGAAATCGACCAGAGACACAGGACTGAATACCATCAAAGATTTCAAGAATGGCTGAAGTATGTACAAGAGAATGACCTCTGTATTTCAGGAGCCATGACCGATGTCAAGGGGCACCGCGGACTGGCGCCAAGCGAGCAGTCCGACCCAGATATGTTTGTCCACATAGTAGAAAGAACGAATGATGGTATTGTGGTAAGAGGAGCCAAGGCACATCAAACAGGAGCCGCCAATTCACACGAAATGCTCATAATGCCCACTCTGAGGATGCGGGAGGGTGACGAGGACTATGCGGTATGCTGTGCTATACCCAGCGATGCCCAGGGAGTAACTCTAATCTACGGTAGGCAGTCCTGCGACACACGTAAACTGGAGGAGGGAGACATTGATGTCGGCAACTACAGTTTCGGCGGACAGGAGGTACTCATTATTCTCGACGACGTCTTCGTTCCCTGGGATAGAGTCTTTATGTGCGGTGAGATTGGTTTCTCTGCCATGCTGGTAGAAAGGTTTGCCAGCTATCATCGGCAGAGCTATGGTGGTTGTAAGGCAGGCATTGGTGATGTGCTTATCGGCGCTACAGCATCAATAGCTGACTATAACGGTGTTCGGCGAGCTTCCCATATCAGGGACAAGCTCAGTGAGATGATTCACCTTGCCGAAACGATACATAGCTGTGGGCTAGCCTGCTCCTACGAGGGATGGAAAACGATAGCCGGTAACTACCAGCCCAACACACTCTTGGCCAACGTGTGTAAACTAAATGTCACCCGATTTCCCTACGAGCTCTGCCGCCTCTCCGAAGATATAGCCGGCGGTCTGCTAGTAACAACCCCCTCCGAAAAAGACTTCCGCCACCCGGTCATAGGTAAATATATTGATAAATATCTAAAAGGAGACCCCGAGGTGCCAACCGAAACCAGGTATCGCATATTAACACTACTACAAGCGATGAGCTCCGGTCTGGTAGCCCCCAGTTACCGCACTGAGTCAATGCACGGCGCTGGTTCACCACAAGCCCAGAAGATAATGATTGAGCGTGAGTCCGATATGGAGGGTAAACAAAAGCTTGCCCGCCGTATCGCCGGAATCGATGCAAGAGAGGACGTTCTCGCTTGAGTTAATGTTAGTGACCGAATAGCGTTAAAACCAAATCGATTAGAGATGTAAATAAATAAGATTGATAAACAGGTCAAACAGTAGTAGAATATTATGTAACAGTGATACGCCTACGGGAGAGTGAGGTGGAATAAATGGAAACGGGAACATGGAAGGTAAAGACTGGCCTCGCCCAGATGTTGAAGGGTGGGGTAATTATGGATGTGGTAACCCCGGAACATGCCAAAATTGCTGAGGAGGCAGGTGCCTGTGCAGTTATGGCACTGGAAAGGGTTCCAGCCGATATTCGAGCCGCCGGGGGTGTCGCCCGAATGGCAGACCCCACAGTAATTGAAGCCATCATGAAAACAGTTTCAATACCGGTAATGGCCAAGTGCCGTATAGGTCATTTCGTAGAGGCACAGGCACTTGAAGCCCTTGGTGTGGACTATATTGATGAATCTGAAGTACTTACTCCAGCCGACGAAGCGCATCACGTGTGGAAGCACGATTTTAAGGTTCCATTTGTCTGCGGATGTCGCAACCTCGGGGAAGCCTTACGGCGTATTAGCGAAGGGGCGGCCATGATCAGAACCAAAGGCGAGGCAGGGACGGGCAATATTGTAGAAGCGGTCAGACACATGAGGGCAGTCATGGATGGCATCCGCAAGCTGGTGAATATGCCAGAGGACGAACTGATGGCAGAGGCCAAGGAACTGGGAGCACCCTTCGAGCTGGTAGCTGAGGTGCGTAAGATAGGAAAATTGCCGGTAGTTAATTTTGCCGCTGGTGGAGTTGCTACCCCGGCTGATGCTGCCCTGATGATGCAGCTGGGTGCCGACGGAGTTTTCGTCGGTTCGGGTATCTTTAAATCAAGCAATCCTGAAGTCAGAGCTAGGGCTATTGTCAAGGCTACCACTCATTATCAAGACTCTAAGATAATCGCTGAGGTTTCCAAGAACCTAGGAGAGGCGATGCCCGGATTGGATATAAAGCAAATCCCCACAGAGGAATTATTGGCACCAAGAGGATGGTAGTATGAAAATAGGTGTCCTTGCAATGCAAGGAGCCTTTGCTGAACATATATCCATATTGCGCAACCTGGACGATGCCCGTCCGTTTGCCTCAGCAGCTTGTGGAACTGGACGGGCTAGTTATTCCCGGCGGCGAAAGCACAACCATCACCAGATTGTTACAGAGCTACGACCTAATGGATAAAATAAGCAGCCTGGCTAATAACGGGCTACCGATATTTGGTACATGCGCCGGCATGATAGTCCTTGCCAAGGAGATTTCAGATAGCACCATACAGCCTATAGGAGTAATGGCTATCAAAGTGAGACGCAATGCCTTTGGCAGACAGAGGGAGAGCTTCGAAAGCGATTTGTCAATTCCGGTGCTTGGTGAGAAACCGTTTCCAGGTGTGTTTATTAGAGCACCGGTAATTGAGCAGGCTAACAGTAACGTTGAAGTAATTGCAAGGTTAGCTGACAACCAGATGGTCGCTGCCAGGCAGGGCAATTTACTGGCCTGTGCCTTTCACCCCGAGCTGACTGATGATACGAGATTGCATAAATACTTCCTGGACATAATACATGGAGAGCGGTGATTTTAGACAAGGGAGGATACTTGTGCAAAAGGTAATCACTGACGACCTGGACGCACTACTCGAAATTCTGCCGCCTCACATTCAGCAACCTTTACGTCAGCAAGAAGACTGTCATGAACTCCTGGAAGTGGTTCTGGACCTAGGTCGAAACCCTGAAGCACGTTTTCCTCATCGAGAAATGGTCCTCGACCCCAAAGAAGTTACCGTTCAGGATATTCAATACGTGACCTCCCGCGTTAGCAGTTTCGGAGGGGATAACCGGGCAGGAATAGAACGCACCCTGCACCGCATCTCGGCCATTCGCAACCGGAAAGGTGATATTGTGGGGATTACCTGCCGTGTGGGCAGAGCCGTCTACGGTACCATGAAGGTTATAGAAGACCTTATCCAATCGGGCAAAAGTGTCCTGCTACTGGGCCGTCCCGGTGTGGGTAAAACCACCATGCTCCGGGAGGTAGCCCGGGTTCTGGCTGACGACTTCGGCAAACGGGTCATAATCGTAGACACCTCAAACGAGATTGCCGGTGACGGCGATATTCCCCATCCGGCCATTGGACATGCCAGAAGGATGCAGGTAGCCACTCCCACCATGCAGCACGCCGTAATGATTGAAGCCGTGGAAAACCACATGCCGGAGGTAATCGTTATTGACGAGATTGGTACGGCGCTTGAGGCCCAGGCAGCCCGAACAATTGCCGAGCGTGGAGTACAGCTTGTTGCTACCGCCCACGGCAATACCCTGGAGAACCTGATGATGAATCCCACTCTCGCCGACCTCGTTGGCGGCATCCAGTCGGTCACTCTGGGCGATGAAGAGGCAAAACGAAGAGGTACCCAAAAATCGATACTGGAGCGGACATCCCAGCCTACTTTTGATATCCTGGTTGAAATCCAAGACTGGGATAGCGTAGCCATTCATCGCGATGTTGGTGAGGCGGTCGATGCTCTTCTGCGTGGTCAACCGTCAGCTTTAGAGATCCGCCGATTGGATGAGACAGGAGAGGTGAGAATAGAAAGGGAAATGCCAGTCGCTACAACTGATACAATCACCAGAGGTAAACAGGCGGGTAAGGAAAGCAAACCGCCCAAGTTTTTTCTTTTCGGTGTAAATCGGGGACGAGTAGAGCAGGTAGCAAAAGAAATGCAGTTGAGCCTGGACATGGTTGACAACCTGAGCGAAGCTAATCTGTTTGTAACCTCCAAGAAGTACTACCGCCAGAAGCCGCAGAAGGTTAAGGACGCCGAAGCCACCAACCTGCCCATCTACGTCCTCAGAAGTAATACCCCGCCACAAATCAGACAGCTATTGAATTCCATCTATCCCGTCGAGGTGCCTCTCAGGAAGAGCCCTTTCAAATCAGCCCTTGCAGAGGCAGAAGAAGCGGTCCAGCAGGTGAAGAACGGTCGGCAAACAGTAGAGCTCAGTCCTCAGAGTGCTTATATCCGACGTCTACAGCACCTTATCGCTGAGAGAAACGCTCTTCTCTCACAGAGTACCGGCAAAGATCCCAGCCGCCGGGTGAGGATTTTCAGGGAATAGCACATATTTCATGTCTCTATCTACCACATCTAAGAGAGAAATACTATTGATAACAATTAAGTATAATGGTCAAATCTCATGAGCTGGGATAGAGTGAGGCAAGCCAGGCAGTGGCTTTCCCAAGAACAGGGCACCATAATCAAAGACTGGGGAGGCAGAATCCCCATCGCTCTCATCTATCCGAATTCCTACTACGTTGGCATGTCCAACCTGGGAATACACGCCATTTACAGCCTCCTCAATAGCTATCATGATGTTGTATGTGAAAGAGTCTTCTGGGAAAGAGACAACAGCACTCGGTCTCTACCTGCATGGAGTCTGGAATCCCAGCGTCCGCTTTCGGATTTTGCTGTAATCGCTTTCTCCGTTACCTATGAACTTGATTACTTCAACGTAGTGCAAATTCTTAAAGCCAGCGGCATTCCCGTTCGTGCCGCTGACCGCAACGATAGCCATCCGCTTGTCATAGGCGGTGGCCCCTGCATTACAGCCAATCCCATGCCTCTCTCCCCATTTTTTGATTGCCTGTGTATCGGTGAAGCCGAGCCGATACTGCCCGCCATATTACCCGTTTTGATCAGCGGTATTAGAGATAAGCGGCACAAGTTATTAGAGGCATTAGCCTCACTGCCCGGCCTCTATGTGCCCCACTACTACACGGGAACTCCAGTCGTTCGCCAATGGGCGGAAAATCTCGATAACGTTCCGGTTGCATCAACAATAATCACTCCATTTACTGAACTGGGCAACCTGTATCTTATCGAGGTACAGCGAGGTTGTAACTGGGGTTGCCGATTCTGCCTGGTCAGCACTGCCTTTCACCCCATGCGTTTTCGTTCCGTAAACAACCTTTTAGCTCAAGCCAAAACAGGACTCCAGTATAAAAAGCGAATCGGGCTGGTGGGACCGGCGGTCTCCGATCACCCGTACATTGAGGAACTGGTTACCAATCTACGGGAACTTGGAGCTGAACTCTCCGTTAGTTCGTTACGAATAAAACCGCTTCCGGAGGTATTACTGGAAGAAATAGCCAGAGCGGGAGCACGAACCATTGTTTTTGCACCTGAGGCTGGCTCTGAGCGCTTACGCAAGGTTATCAGAAAGGGTATTAACGAGGACGATATTCTTGCCGCAGTAGATAAGGCAGGCAGGCAAGGTGTGACACAGCTCAAGCTCTACTTTATGATAGGTCTACCATCGGAGACCGACGACGACATAGATGAAATTAAGGAGTTGACTCTTAAATGCAAGAGTGTCGTTGACAGGCAGCAAACTGGCTGCCGCATCACTCTGAGTATTTCTCCATTCGTACCCAAGGCAGGAACGCCCTTCCAATGGTTTCCTATGGACTCTGTCAAAACGTTGAGTCAACGCCTGTCGATGCTCAAGAACGGTCTGCAGCCAAAAGGTATTAAAATCAAAGCTGAGAGCCCAGCCTGGAGCGAAATACAGGGTGTCTTGGCACGAGGAGACATTAGAGTGGCTGAGGCGTTGTATAATATAGAAAAGGTGTCTCTATCTGGCTGGCGTCAGGCTATTAAAAAAAGCCACCTATCTACTGATTTCTATGTTCACAAAAGATGGGATACCCACGAAATAATGCCATGGGCAATAATTGACTCAGGCACCGGGCCTGAAAAATTGAAACAGGAGATGGATAAAGCCTTACCTAATTTTTAATATGAGGAGGTCTAATATGTTTAGGGGTTACTTCTCAATACTGGCGGCAATACCTGGATTCTTCTTGAGTTCTCTTATTCTTATGGCTCTATGGGGAGTCATTGCTCCCAAGATAGGAATAGAGACGATAGACTATCTTACGGCGATGCTGATAAACATCACCCTGTGGCTTGCAGTGGCGCCTCTAGCTGCCGCGGCTGGCCGGAGAGGAAGGACTTAATAATTAATCAGTAGCAACGTATTTCCCGCCCGTAATACACCAAGATATCAACTACCTGGACGGCTCATCTTTCGTTAGTAATTATGGCAGTAAATGCTAGAAGGAGGCCAAAGGTGCTTAGAAAAATATGGTATTTATTGATGGCAATTTTGTGCCTTGTCATCCTCCTACTGGCCGCGTGTAAGGGCGAACCAACACCTTCGACAGGTCAAGAGGTGAAAGATGCGACTGGTGCTCGCGACGCAGCTCTAAGCTATCTGCAGGAGCGCAAAGCTCAGAGTGTGCCAGGTGCTGACACTAAATGGGAAGATGGAGATGTCACTCCCCCCGGTCTAATAGGGAAAGCAATCAGAGAGTTTACCTCGGACGGGTGGACGGTCAAGGTCTCTTACCTGATAGTATCCCCCGAACATATGCAGTATCAGGTTGCGGTTTCCAGCGTGCAGCTAGGCTGGCACTGGGAAGGTACTGTGAAACCTGATGGCAGTGTGCAAGAAGTTAGTCCCCTCAAACAGATGTCTCAAGAAAGCAGCCGAACAATAGCCGAGGAGTTTGTTATCAACAGCCCCACCTTTGCCTTTGATGGCATCAGAGACACTCTGGAACTTACCGAAACCTTGATAGCCCGTTGCCCGTACTGCTGGTCGTTTGTCTTTGAGTTTGACTGTCGGCAAGCCGGTTATGGAAACCGGACCGGGATGATGCTTGCCCAGGTGATTACTCATCATCGGGCGGTAATTGCAGTTGAACAGCACGAGATTATGTCGGCGGTAATGGACGAAAAGTGGGACATGCTGACGCAGGCGGAAATAGAATCCCAATAGTGTAACAGCCGCTGAATCCGCACATATGAGGAAAATAGCATTAATTCTCAGGGAGTCATTGAGAAGCACACCCGCTTCTACATTTGCTAGAAGCTAAATAAATGGCGCTCTATCACCCTGGGAAACACCTGATTCCGGCACCTA
>SMTZ1_10005178_pt1 | contig 13104 bp, 11 predicted proteins | sample DeeMarSWOR136_30_FD_25667 | JGI IMG/M metagenome (IMG submission 25667) | reverse complement strand
TATCTTGCCCGCCTTGATGGCATATTTTGTCGGCTCGGCTGCCTCGGCGTTACACAACCGGCAAAAGCACAGTAAAACCAGGGTAGTGAACAGACAAACTATCCACCCGTTACCTTTTCGAACAGGTAAAAGGCCGTTTCTCAAACAAAAGTTTTGCCTGTTATTTATTCTCATAGACGACTTTTCCGTTTACAATAACCTTTTCCACCCGGCTTTGAAAATCAAAAGGTCCGCCGGACAGAATCACCAGGTCCGCGTCCTTGCCCTGTTCTATACTTCCAATCCTGTCGTCGACGTGAAGCATCTTGGCAGGGTAAATGGTTATCGCCCGAAACGCCTCTTCTTCATCCATTCCATAACGCACGGCATAAGCGGCGTTCATCGGCAAATACTGCGTTCCCGAAGTCGCGCTTGTGTGGAAAGCAACACAAAGCTTCTCTCGAGTTAAAAGGTCGGCGTTGTTTATGGGCCTGCCTTTTTCATAGCGAATGATTTCTGGGCCTATAGCCACGCCAACGTCATATTTTCTCAATTCATCAGTGACACGGAAGCCATCGTCACCGCCGAGAATTATGACATCGAGATTGCATTCATCCTTAAAGACTTTCAACGTCGTACGGATTTCATCCGCACGATTGGCATGAACAAGTGCAGGCATTTGCCGCTTAAAGAGCCCGCGTAACAGCTCGAGGTTTGTATCACGACCCGGGCGGGCAGGCTCTTTGATTTCCTGTCTTTCTTTAGGTTCTTTATCCTGCTCGTATTGCCTGCGCCGTTCGTATTCCCCGTACTTTTGCTCGTAATCCTGCCACTTCTCGGCATATTCTTTTGCGCTTTTCAGTTGGTCGCGTGCATCCCAGATTCGTGCCATTCTCGCCCGGTCACCAAGCATCGAGAATTTAACAGCCGCGTATTCCTTGATAACAATTTCTTTTGTGTTGTCACCGGCAAGCTTGATGAGCGCGGCATTTCCGCTTATAAATCCGCGCGTCTGGGGAGCAAGCAGCACCGATGTCACGCCGGAACGCAACACTTCTTGGAAAACTTCGTCATTCGGCCTGATGGCATTTGCGATGCTGACCAGACGCATATTACCTGAATCAGGCCCGCTGGTCGGTGCAGAAGGATTCATTTTGACCGGTTCACTTTCGAAATGCAGACCGAGATGTGAGTGAATATCAACCAGGCCCGGCATGACAACGCTTTTAGCTGCGTCAATAACCGTGGCCTGCTTTGGAACCTCTTTGGAACCGCCGATGTAAGTGATTTTACCGTTTTCTATCAGGATAAGTCCATCGTTGATTTGTCCACGACTTGCCGTGAGAATCTTACCTGCTCGAATAGCGGTGATGGAAGCTTGTTCTGTTTCTTCTTTCTTTCGTTCCATCTCCGGGCGGGCATATACAACCTTGCCATCGATGAGCGTCCTGTCGACAATCGAGCTAACGTCAAGCGGGTCTCCTGTCAGGATGACAAGGTCGGCATCTTTACCTTCTTCGATACTTCCGATCCGACCGGCAAGTCCAAGGATTTCAGCCGGCGTGATTGTAATTGCTTTCAGGGCTTCTTCGGGTGATAGTCCCCGCCTGACTGCATAGCCTGCGATGAACGGCAGATCGGGAATGGTTTCGTCGGTGGGAGAGGCAATTGCAAATTTTACACCGGCTTTTGCCAACAGGGCGGGATTCGCGGGATTGACACGCCCAAGGGCTATATCGGTTGTGTAGTCTTTTAAATACTGCCGACCGGGTTCAAAGACTCCCGTAACCACGACCGGCGATTTGCTCGATTTAATCTCATTTATGACTTCGTACGCCTCTGTGGCACCTTCTATAATGAGTTTTAACTTGAATGTCTCAGCAAAGCGAATGGCGTTACGAATATCCTGGGCGGTATGACAGTTAACACGGACGGGTAACTTGCGCTTAAGGACGGGCAACAGGGCCTGAATTTTAGAATCAATTTCGATTTCTTTTTGTTTAGCGGCCCATTGAGCATCGGTAAAAACTTTTCGCAACAGCGCCATCTCAGCCATACGTGTAGTGGGAAGCTGCTTCTCCACAGGCAAAAGGGGATGACACGGATCAGGTGGAATGGGCGGCTTAAAAATGGCAGGCGGGTTCTTGGGAAACTCCCCGAGCGTGACGCGAAGCGCCGATGAATCTTTAAGACAGCGTTTGTCAATAGAATCACCTGCAAGCTTGACAACAGCACCCACACCGCTGATTAACCGCCTCTGGCCGGGCGAGACATACACTGTTGTTACACCACCCGCCAGCAACCGCCGATATTTGCCGTAGAAATCAAAGGCGTCTTTTGCCAGAATATCCGGCGTCACCGACTCTTCATCATCCCGGCTTCTCTCAGCAAGTGTAGTAAAGGCATCTATCAAGCCGGGGATGACCACCTTATCCGTTGCGTCAATTACTTCTGCTCCCTCCGGTACTTTCAGGTCTTTACCAACAGCTTCTATCTTGCCGCCCCGAATAATCACGATGCCGCCCTTAATCGGCGCCGATGTCACCGGCACAATCGTGCCTGCCTTAACCACCACAACGGGGGACTCCTGCGCCAAGACTTCCGGTACACTCAACACGATGATGAGGATTGAAATCGTAACAACATAAACTGCCCATCGATTATCAAAATGTTTATAGCGTCTATTCATAGCCAAATCTTGTTCCGGACTATTATGCGATTCGGTCCTTATATCATTTAACTATTAATCAGTGTCCTTAGGCTTTTGAATTTCTTCAGGCTTTTCAAGAAGCTTTTCCAAACGCTTATCTTTCTCTTTTTCATAGACAATTTCGCCGGCAATCATTACCTTGTCCACCCAGGCCTGGGCGTCCAGCGGGTCAGACGTCAGGAAAAGAAAAGTTGCTTCTTTGCCGACCTGAATGGTTCCGAGGCGGTCACTAACGCCGATGAACTGCGCAGGATAAAGCGTTATGGATTTCAGGGCATCTGTTCGCTTCATCCCATGCCTGACCGCCGTTGCAGCCTGATACCACAGGTACCGGCTGCCATACTGGGAAGTGTCCGTTTGAAAAGCGAACTTGACGCCGGCCTTGTAGAAAATCATCGGTACTACTTTCATCTCTTCTTCATTTGTTTCCTCGTTTGTTTCCCAGATAATAAGCTGAGAAGGCAAAATTACGGGAAGCTTTTTCTGAGCAATCAAAGGTGCGGCTTTATAACAAGCGGGACTCAATACCAAAACAGTGTTAAATTTATGCTTTTCGTGGATCTCGATTGCCTTGAGTACATCAGCGGCATTATCACAATAGATAAATGCGGTGAGTTTTTTATTCAAAAGGTCTACCATCGCCTGCTTGCGAGGATCGATTTCCTCATCGAAGGGCTTCTTTTCTTCTTCGGCATCGGCCTTTCGCTGCTCGTATTCCTCGAGATAATCTTTCAGGTCGGACATATACCTTCTGAATCGCTGCATATGTCCCATTCGACTTGTGTTGCCGGTCGGTCGTAGGGAAATCTTCAGCCCTGTGTACGGCTTGATAAGCATGTCTTCGACGGTGAGGCCGTGAGGCCTTACAACGGTTCCCGTTCCACCGAGCAGCGTGTTATTGCCGGGAAGTACAAGTATCGCAACCACACCATCCCTTAGAGAATCCTCAAAGTAAAAGCTGACCGGATCGACAGAGTCAAATGTCGAAAGGAAAGGAACCTCCGGGATGTTCTCATTTGCTCTATCCAGTCCACTTGAAGTGTGAGCCAGCACAAAACCGGGCATGATGACCCTATCCTTTGCTTCAATGACAAATGCATCCCAGGGAATCTCCACGTTCTTTCCAACGGCCTTTATAATTCCATCCTCGATTAAGATGGTACCGTTCTTGATATCCGCTCCTGATATGGTAATAATGCTGCCCGCTTTAACGGCGAGCTTTTTACGGACCGGGGCCGCACGTGCCGATGCATTTATGATACTTGCCATCAGGAACATTGCAATTAAAGCTATATAAAACTTGGATTTCATAGCTTCCTTCCTCGCTCTGCTTTATAAACAGTCTTGCCATTTAAAATTACTTGTTCAATACGCGTTGTCACCTTTAGCGGGTCGCCGCTGAGAATCAGGATATCGGCGTCTTTACCTTTTTCAAGCGTTCCGACTTTGTCGACTACGCCGAGTATTTCAGCAGGCGTAATCGTGACGGCTTTGAGCGCTTCATCCTGCGGCATCCCGTGCCTGACGGCGAAAGCCGCCGCTGTTAACAGGTCAATTGATTGGGTCTGTGCACCTGATGTCAGTGCGACTTTGACACCTGCCTTTGTCAGGATTCCCGCATTGTTCCAGTTTATATCTCGCCCTTCATACTGGCCCAAATTACGGGGGTAGTAATAGAAAGGCCCGAGAATAACAGGAATCTTCTTTTCGGCTATTTCTTTGGCGACCTTGTAGCCTTCTGTGCATTCATCAAGAATAAGCTGGAAATCATATTCTTCTGCCAGTTTTAAAGCGGTACGGATGTTAATCGCACGTCGTACATTGAGGCGGACGGGAATTTTGTCATCGAGCGCAGATGCCAGAATCTCCAAATCCGGATCATCTTTTTCATTGGATTTGGCATACTCCTGCGTATCAAAGAAATTCTTACGCAGCATCCAGATGATGGCCATCCGTGTTGTCGGTCGTCTATAATAAAAGTTATAAGGCGGTTGACTTCGCGGTATCCGATTGCCATACGCTGAATCCATACTCATCACGACCATCAGCGCAGCATCTTCCTTGATTATCATTTCCTCCGGCGTTTTGCCTGTCGGCTTGATAACTGCACCGAGTCCTGCGATGACATTGCGCAAGCCCGGGGATACATATAACGTCGTAATCCCGGTCTGGACCATACGCTTTAGTGCTTTGCTCTGCGAATCGAGTGCAGTTGAAATCCGAAACGTCGGTGTTATCTCTTCAGACTGCTCATTAAGGTCACCGCGAACCGGAGGCACAGCACTTGCATCGACAAGGCCCGGCATAACGATTTTTTGGCCGGCATCAATGACAAAGGCATTTTCGGGTATCTCAATCCCCGTCCCAATATCTGTGATTTTTCCATCTTTTATAAGTATGATACCATCCGCTATAGGAGCACCTGAGATTGTAAGGATTTTGCCGGCTTTAACAGCCGTGATCTCCGGCTGCCCTTCCTCTGCAGATGCAGGCATTAATAGCAAAAAACTCAGTAAGATAACACACGCTTTCATATTTTCTGCCTTTGATACACGATATTACCGTTGATAATAACCATTTCAACGGTGGATGTCGGTTGGAGCGGGTCACCATTTAAAATAACAAGGTCGGCATCTTTACCTCTACGGATGCTGCCTATACGTTTAGAAACACCAAGTATTTCGGCAGCATTGATTGTAAGGCTCTTTAGCGCTGTTTCCTTATCGAGCCCATATTTAACAGCCGTTATGGATGAGGTCCTCAAATCGCTCAAGGCGGTTTCGGGAGCGGAAGATGAAAATGCAACCTTGACTCCATTTTCAGCCAGCCTTACAACACGTTTGAGGTCCTTGTCCCTGCTGAAAAGAAGAAGAGGAGAATATATGACAGGAATATTCCGCTCGGCAATTAACCCTGCAATCTCATCACCCTGCTCGGCCCCAACGAGTACCGCGTTGAGGTCATATTCATCGACGAGTGTCAAAGCGGAGGTGATTTCATCAACGGTATAAGCTGAAATATAAACAGGAAAGTTCGCATCCACCACGCTTTTTAAAACCTTCATACGCAAATCGGGTTTATCATCCTGATATGCCTTCGCATTACCCAACTCTTCTCTAATCAGCGCCAACAAGCCGGACCGGGATGTCGGCCGGCGGTCGGACATCAGGGCTTCATCTCTAAGTGAAAACTTAACACCGGCTGTGCGTTTCAATACCCTGTCTTTTGCTTTTTGGCCATATAATTTCACAACAGCCGTTTGACCGGCAATAGGATTTTTATTGCCCGGCGCCAGCAAAACAGTTGTCACGCCTGAGCTTAGGGCCCTTTTGACACCGTCAGCAAGTGGACTGAAGGCATCGATAATCTGCATATCCGGAGTGACGGCTGAAACGGTCTCATCGATTTCGCCGAAGATATCCAGTGAGAGACCCAAGTGGCAGTGTGCATCAATCAGACCCGGTATAACATCTTTGTCGGAGAAGTCCAGAACTTCAATCTCAGCCGGGATGTCCGGCTTTTTTCTAACGGTCTGGATTTTGCCGTTTTTTATAATAATGACACCATCTTCAATAACACCATCAGTTACCGTCCAAATCCTGCCCGCCCGAATGGCAAGATTTTGTGGCGCATCCGCAGCCCTAACCATGTAACACGGCAAACTTACCAAAATCAGTACACTCAATAATATGGTTTTTTTCACTGCTGTGATTTCCTCTCAAAAACGACTCTGCCCCCTATCATAACCATTTCGACTTGGGTACGTGCGTCCAAAGGATGCCTGTTCATAATGACCACGTCGGCATCTTTGCCCGCCTGGAGGCTGCCGATTCGGTCGGCTACGCCGAACATCTCCGCAGGGGTCAGCGTGATCGCCCGCAGGGCGGCGTTTATATCCATACCATTGGCTGCGGCCATCGCTGCGGCCAGTGTTATGAACTTCGAACTTGCGCCGTCTCTTCCCGATACACCCAGGGCTGCTTTCACACCTTTTTGCGATAAGATTGCGGCATTACTCATACTATGGTTGCGATACTCCAACCTCGGCATGTCGACAAAGGACGTGGAAACAGGCCCGACAATGACGGGTATCTTTCGACGGGCAATCTCGTCGGCTACTAAATAACCCTCTGTACACTTATCTAATATCAGATTAAAACCAAACTCATCAGCTAATCGCAGCACATTCAAAATATCGGTGACACGGTGCGCTTCAACCTGAAGTGGAATCTCTTTGCTAAGGACCTGAGCAAGAACATCGCTGGAAGGACTGGACCTGAACCTGGCCGGCCTTTTTGGCTTCTCTTTTTTCTCTGCCGCTGTTCCGCTGTCTTTCTTCTCGTATTCGGCCTTCTTTCTATTGTATTCAGCCATCTCTCGATCGGCCTTTTCCTTTCTCTGCATATATACCTTCGTGGCAATCAAGGCCTCACGAATCGCCGAGTAATGTCCCAGGCGAGTAAGCGAAGCGGATTCGTTATTCGCAGAGACACCAACGGCTGCTTTGACAGTGGCATCCGCCTTCAAAACCATCCTGTCTATATTTTTAGAGCCGTTAAGTTTCAAAACCGCGCTTCTTCCGCCGATTAAACCACGACTGCCGGGAGCAACACACACTGCGGTGACACCCTGTGCCAGCACCTCCCTGTACTCTTTTATGAAGGGATCAATCGCATCGAGAATATTAAGCTCCGGCGCGATGGTCCGGCTTTCATTTAACTCGCTGTCCATCACGAACAATTGGGATTGGGCGTCAATAAGACCGGGCATGACGAACTTGTCATTTGCATCAATGAGACGAACATCCTCCGGTAAAACCACATTCCGTCCGAGTGCTTCAATCTTCCCATTCTTTATCAGGACTATGCCATTTTCGATGGGATTATCACTGATGGTAAGAATATGGCCGGCCCGAATTGCGACAACTTGTTCGCCAAATGCGCTTGTTAAAATGAATAACAAAAGCAAAAATGAAATGATAATGATATTTCCAAATCTCATCATCACCGTATTCTCCATAATATTGATAAGAATCGTTATTCTAACACGATTTATATGCTATGTCAACAAAAGATTCCATAAGATTACCCTTTTTAGGACATCCAATAAAAACGGCTTTAACACCTTTAAAACGCAATTTTCCCAGTATAAAAATATGATTTGGCAAGCCGGAAAAGTAAATCTGATAAAATTGGCCCGAATCTACATAATTCATCCCAACCAAATGCCTCACAGCCGGTACCATTTAAGAACCTAAGCCTGCCAAAACACATGCTGAACTTTTTAAAATTGCCGCAATAAAAGCCCATTTCCGGACGTCTTTATGGTGTAGACGTGGGTAATTTAAATGTTTCTTTTTAACCTGTTTTTGGAGGACTTTATTATGAAAAAGCAGATCTGTTTAGCCCTCATTGTCGTTGTGGTCCTTTCGACGGCCTGGACCGTATTTGCACAACGCGAAGGAGGAACCTCCGGACGTCGCGGCGGAGGTGCGGGAATGTTTATGATGACTCCCGAACAACGAGAAAAATGGCGGGATATGTCTGAGGAAGAAAGGGCAAAGCTCAGAGAAGAAATGCGACAAAGATGGGAGAATATGTCAGAAGAGGAAAGGGAAAAGCTCAGGGCCCAAATGCGTGAAAGATTCAGCGGCAGGGGCCAACGCTTAGGACGTGAAGACCAGCTCAAAGCAATCGAGGACATTGAAAAACAGCTTGCGAACCTGAAAAAAGGCATTCAGGCACAATCAACCGAGCGAAGGTCGTTTAGAGACATGTCCGAGGAAGAAAGAAACAAAATGCGGGAAGAATTCACGAAGGCCCGAGAAGAGCGAAATAAAGCAATCCAGGCGATAGTAACACAGATTGCCAGACTCCAGGGCCAAAGAGAGCCGGCAGAGGGTGAGGAACTCCTAATAATAAACACCGCCCAGCTAAAGCCCATTCAGGAGCTTGCAGTAAAAGAAAAAGCCAAGGAAACGGCCCAGCGCCTCGAAAGGCTCATTAGCAGAGGCCGGGGGAGTTTTAGTTTCTTTAGAGGCAGGGAACCAAGGCCGGAGGCAACGACTGGCACAACAGAACGTCCACGAGGTGAGCGCCGTTCTACACGATAGGAAAGCAAACGTTAAAACAGCCAGGGACCAGAGTTTACATTACAAAACTTTGACGGCTGTGTAGTTCATAATAATGGATTTACAGTCTTGTTCAAGCGACCTGCTCCGGTAACTGCCGGAGCAGGTCGTTTTCGCAGCGAACAAACCCAACACCGGCAAGTATAAAATAATTATGGCATACACTGATCAGCAGGAAAACCGGCCCTGATATGACGGTTTTTGTCCTTGCTTGATTAATCCGGGCCGGTTATAATATGGTGCTGATTTCCAAAATATAAAATAAACCAAATTGTGAATTCCTAACTTTTTTGGAGGTACATATTATGAACAGAACCTTAATATTAACTGTCGTCGCTGCGACGGTCCTGCTCTTGGCCTTCCCTGTGCTTGGCCAGCAGGAGGACCGTGAAAACAGAGGCATTCTCTCGCCCGAAGAAAGAACCAAACTAAGAGAAAGATGGCCCACGATGTCCGAGGAGGAAAGGCAGCAGTTCAGAAACCAGTTGCGTGAAAGAATGGGCACATTACGCCCGCCTACCGGCCCCGAAAGCCGGATGAGTATTGCCGAAAGATTTGAAGAGCAAATTGCCAAAATGAGAACCGAGCACGAGGAATTCATCGGAGAGCTCAAGGCCATTCGCAAGCTGGCAGAGACCGAGAAGGCCAAAAAAACAATCGAGCGACTCGACAAGCTGATAGAAAAGCACGAGAAACAATACCAGGAGAACATAGCACAAATCAATCAAAGACGCCAGAGAATGGAAAGGGTGATGGGTGACCGGACACGCCCACCAGGAAGAGAAATACCAGAAAGACCGGCAGTCAAGCCAGCTATGCCTTTCTCACTGAGTACTTTTGACGGTAAAAAAGTAAACCTTCCAGACTACAAAGGTAAAACTGTGGTGTTAGAGTGGCTCAATTTCGAGTGTCCCTATGTCAAATACCACTACGATAAACCAAAAACGATGATTAAGCTTGCCGAAAAGTACAAGGATAAAAACGTCGTATGGCTCGCTATCAACAGCACAAGCCATACAACGCCGGAGGCAAACAGGGATTTTGCAGAAAAGCAAAAGTTACCTTATCCGATACTCGATGACAGGCCTGGGCGGATAGGTCGTGTTTACGGCGCCAAGACGACACCACACATGTACATCATAGACCGCAGGGGCCGTATAGTCTATGAGGGTGCAATCGACAATGCACCACTTGGTGAGGTGCCTGCAGGGCAGGAACTGATTAACTACGTTGACAAGGCTCTGGAAGAGCTGACCACAGGTAAAGCGGTAAGCACTGCCAACACCAAACCTTACGGCTGCTCTGTAAAGTATCCGTAACAGGGCAGGTTTTTTACAAAAGGGAACAAAAAACTATGATATAACAAAGGGCCGACAGCAACACGCTGCCGGCCCTTGTTTCTTTCCTTATAGTCTTATAAAACAACAAAATGGATGGCCGGAAAATCAGGCCGGCCTGGCCCGGAATTTCTGAAGTATTATCCCACCCACAATAAGGACCAGACCTATACCTGTCGAGAACAGAATCTTCTCATCGATAACAAGAGAAATAATTACAAGGGCAAAAAACGGAACCAAATAAATCAGGTTCGTAACATGCGCCGTTGTCTTCGATAGTCTTAATGCCTTCAGCCACACCAAAAAAGTAATCCCCAGCTCAAACAAACCAACATAAACGGCTCCCAAAAAACCGTTGCGATTCGGGATTCTCAGATCCGAGAAAAGCAGGATTGCCAGAAATATAAAAACAGTCCCGAATGCAAAATTAACAAAAAGCCTGACGGCCTCATCATGCCTGTCTTTTACATTATAAATCCAGAATAGCGCCCAGATCACCGAGCTTCCTGAGGCCAATAATACTCCAATAGGGTTCGTAAATCTGAATCCTAAGACATCTCCTTCCGTTGCAATGACAAAAACGCCGAGAAAGCTGATGATAATAGCAAAGATACTCTTTAATCCAATTCTCTGGTGAAGTATCGGTATCGACAACAAAACAAGCATAATCGGCCAGATAAAGTTTAACGTCACGGCCTCCTGGGCCTTCAATATCGAATATGCCTTGAGCAGAACAGTATAGTAAAGGAAAGGATTCAGAAAACCAAGAAGCGCGGAACGTAAATAATCCCGTCTCGTGAACGCCTTAAGCAATTTCAGCCTGTTAAGAAACAGCAAATAAAGAAAAAGAAAAACACATGCTACAACTGAGGCGTAAAACAAAAGAATTAACACATTCTTCTCATATCGCAGGGAAATCTTGAAAGCCGAAGCAATCGTTGACCACAATAAAACCGCAACGCATGCATAAAGATAGGCCCTTGTCTGTTTTTCCATATTCAATCGTATTATATTTACGTTAATAGCACTTATTTTGTAGGAGTAATCAAGAGTGAATAAAAGCAACTATACTCATCAGTAGAAGGAGTGTGCAACACACCAAAAGGTATATTATACTGCGTTTAGCCTTTGTTGCCCGTTCGGCTAGTTCAGGATCGTTGGCAAATTCCCTCTTGACTAATGCCCTTAGCGTTCTTGCTTGTGTGGACCAGGGATAATTTTGCCACTGGTGCGATCGAATGATCTTGCCGTCTTCAGGGTAGTGCCTGTCAACGTATTTTTTGAGTCGCTCCTGGAGGTACGCAGACCTAAACATAAAAAAGATAGTGACTCCAACGCACACAAATTCCATGTAGTTCATGCTCAAAAATCCTTCTACTTAATGTGGACCCAAGCAATCAGTAAGAAATAATCCTATTCTAAAGACCTAACTTCTCGGATATGCCCTGCATCGCCTTCAGGACCGTATCTATGTGCTCGGTCAGCTCGACGCCAAGCTCTTCGGCCCCTCGCTCGATTATTCCCCTGTCCACGCCGGCGGCAAAGGCCTTCTCTTTCCATTTCTTCTGTACCGACTCGACGTTGACATCGGCTAACTTCTTCGATGGCCGAACAAGCGCCACGGCCACAATCAGGCCGGTAAGCTCATCTACGGCAAAGATACACTTTTTAAGGTCCGTATCGCGGGTTGTACCCGTGTGCTCGGCGTGGGCTAAAATCGCCTCCGTCAATTCGTCACTGTATCCCTGCTCTTTCAGGTATTCCACGCCCTTGAAAGGATGGTCTTCCAGAGTGGGATACCTTTCATAATCGAAGTCGTGAAGAAGCCCCACAACGCCCCACTTCTCCTCATCCTCCCCGAACTTGGCGGCGTATGCCCGCATCGCCGCCTCTACGGCGTATGCGTGCTTTCGAAGATTCTTGTTTTTCATCCAATCCTCTAAAATGCGCTCCGCTTCGCCTTTATCCGGCCAATTATCCATAATGCAACCCCTTACTTATGTTATTCTTGAAAATAGTGCAAGCTGGGGTAATCCTAACGCACGAACACAAGGTTTACAATCCAAAATATTATCCCCTAACGAAGTATATGAACGTTGCCTAATCGCACACATTTCAGTCCCGCGTTCTTTGCAGCTTCAAGGCACTCCTCAGCATGCTTTAAAGAAGTGGGTGGCAAGTCCGTCATAAGAAAGGCGCCGTGGAATCCGAGCAGGGCGTAGGGGATATTGGGATCCAATCCGGCAATGAACGATGCTATTGCCTTGACCTCCCGCTCATCGATATAACCGGGCACCAGCAGAGTACTGGCAACCAAAGGAGGCGGCTTTGGGCGTTTGGGGATGTTTTTGGCTGCTGCAGCAAAATTTTCCAGGGTCCGGGTGTTGTCTACACCGCAAAGGGCATAATGGATGTTTTTGTCCATCGCCTTCAAATCGAACTTCACACACCCGCCGCTTTCCAGAGATAAACTCATCATCTCCTCAAGCAGCCCCGGGTTCATAGAGCCGTTCGTCTCCCAGCAGATTCGCAGAATCCGATTCCTGTTACGTTCACGTGCCAGTCTCGCAGCCGCCAAAGCATGAGGCAGTTGAGGTGTCGGGTCACCGCCGAAAAAGCAGATGCACGAAGTTTCTGCACTTACACTTTCTGCAAGCTCTTCGGCTGTCCGCGCCTTACTCGTCAGCGAATGCTCTCGATAGTGCCAGTTCTGGCAAAACAGGCAGTCAAACGTACAAGCCTGATAGAATACCGCCAGATTCACGTAGCCCTGTTCCGGCCCCCGCCGGTACGACCACTGCGGGTACCCGGCGCCGCTGCCACCTGCACATACCCAGTCGGCAACGCAGTTGGTCGGCAACGGGTCAAAATACCAGGACACGGCAGCTCCTTCGGCAGTTCCGCCCACTATGTGTCCCTGCTCATTTCTACGCACACCGCAGTAGCCC
>SMTZ1_10006753_pt1 | contig 13108 bp, 11 predicted proteins | sample DeeMarSWOR136_30_FD_25667 | JGI IMG/M metagenome (IMG submission 25667) | reverse complement strand
CGTGCGGTCCTTGATGTGGTGTCCGATCTGAATATTTTGTACGGTAACAGGATGCTCGAATGTGGTGGAGATGTAATTGTGATGTCCGATCCCGCAGCAGAAGGGCTTACAGGTGAGCGGTTCGCGGAGATACTTCTTCCCGTATATCAGAAGATCGCACGCTCCATCAAGGCTCCAAAGATCATTCACATATGCGGGCGGACTTCGAAGATTTCGCCACATTTGGCCGACTCCGAGTTTCACGGGTTTTCATTCGATTATCCCGGCGTGGAGGTTGAGGATCTTCAGGAAAAAATTGGAGGGAAGATGGCGCTCATCGGGTCCGTGCCAACGGTCAGCCATCTTCTGGAGGGAACGAGACAGGAGGTTATTGACATCTCCCTGGAAATGATCAAAAGGGGTACGGACATACTCTCGCCTTCCTGCGGTCTGCCGCAATACACACCCCTTGAAAATGTACAGGCCATTGCTGATGCGATCGGGCAGTGGAACGTGGGAAGAGTAGATTGATCACGGGCGGGCGTATGTTTGCAGGCGATGTGAGGTTTCAAAAGGATAGGCTCTTGAGGTGATATGATTTTAGATCAAAAACCAAGGAAACTTCTTCAGAACATGCTTGCCGGCGAAGATGTGGGAGCTTTCCCGAGCATCATTCCCATCAATCCACCGGTAGTGGCTGTTATGAAGGAATGTGGTGTCTTCTGGCCCGGGGCGCACCGGGATGCCCGTCTCATGGCTGAACTTGCCGCTGCATGTCAGGAAACGTTGCGCTTCAACGCCGTGAATGTACCCTTTGACATGACCGTTGAAGCGGAAGCTCTGGGCTGTAAGATCCTGTGGAAAGAGGGGAGAGGGGCAACGCCGCAGATCAGGGAAGGGCAGTGTGGAGAGAGCCCTCTCGATGTCGACGAGATGGTGCTGGAGCAGGGCAGGATACCCACGGTGTTGCGCGCCATATCGCTACTCCGGAAGCGGTTCGATGACTCGGTCCCGGTCATCTCCTTTTTCGAAGGCCCCTTTACTCTTGCCGGGCTCGTCACAGGTGTGAACAGTATGTACAAGTACCTGCTCAAGGACCCGGGTCGGGCACGGGAGGTACTGAACGTCATGGCACGTGTCGTTACTCTTTACGCCACGCACCAGCTGTCAGCAGGGGCGGACACTGCCATCATGCTCGACCCGAACGTTATGGGACTGACGGAAAAGCAGTTCACCGAATTCGTGCTTCCCCTGTACGGGGAAATCACTGCAGCCATTGACAGGCCGCTCATTCTGCACATCTGCGGTGATGTAAACTCCATACTCCACAGTCTTCCCCATTCGGGATTTGCGGCCTGGCAGTTCGGAAGGCACTGGGCACACATATGAAGATCATCGGCAGTGTGCCCACCGTGACACACCTTCTCCAGGGGACGAGGGATGAGGTCTTCACGGTTTGTCTTGAACTCATCGAGCGTGGGGTCGATATACTTGCTCCCTCCTGTTTCACACCGCCCGAATCCCCGTTGGAAAACGTGCGTGCCATGAAGGAGGCGATAGAGCACTGGAATAGAAATAATGAACTAACTCTTTCAGCTGCCCGCTGCCCTGAATTGGAGGGCAAGGTATAGGAAAGAGCAAGAGGAAAGGAGGAAGGTAATATGAAAGTTCAGGAAGTAAAAATTGTTCCTCTGGAAGAGGTGTCTGCCGAGGAGTTTGCACCCTACGGCCAGATCATGGGGAGGGAGCACGGTGAACCCTATGAGACCCTGGAGATTTTAAAGTACTGGACCAGGGATGCAGACCTGGGCCCTGAGGGAGAGAAGGTGGACGGTGGTCTGCTGGTCTGCAACAAGACGGGCAGGACGATCAGGTACCTTGAGCGCCACCCTGAAACTGCTGAGAACTTCGTGCCTGTCGAGGGAGAGTGTATCTTCCTCATGGCCCCTGCGGACAATTCGAAGAAAATGCCCGATATCACACGGATGAAGGCATTCTATCTGAACGGAAAATTGGGAGTTGCCCTGCACAAGGGGACCTGGCACTGGCCGCCCATACCCCTCGGGGAAACGGTGAAGCTGGTACTCATTCGGAAAGGAACCTTGTGGGAAGAGACGGAGATCCGGGATCTGAAAGAGCTTGGTATCCAGGAGATCAAGATCGTTCTGTGAGCACCTGAACAGAGTGCATGTGTAAAATTTATGTGCTAATCCCATGGATTTTCATTGACTTAAAGTGCATTTTATGTTGTAATGGATTACAATCACATAGAAGGAGGTAGTACATGAAGAAGAAGGTTCTCATCATTGCAGTAGTCATTGCAGCTGCTCTCGCCTTTCTTTTCCTGATTGCGAGCGGAGAAAAAGAGGGTGGGGGTAAAGAGCCGAAAGGACCGGTGACGCTTTCCGTTCTCACTATGACGGGTCCTTTCATCAGTGGACCCATTAAGGCACACAATCCCGAATGGTCGGCGATGCACGACGGCAAGTACAACGTGGAGGCCATAGAGGTCTCATTTGGAGACATCTTCCCCAAGGCAAAGCAGGCGGCTATGACCAAGAGCGATGCCTTCGACATGCTGCTCGCTGCGAACATCTGGATGGCGGATTTCGTGGGTTTCGGGTATGTTATTCCGCTCGATGACTACCTGGCCACAACGGACTGGTATCCGAGCGATGTGCCCGAGGGTATCGTGAAGAAGAACACCTTTCACGGTAAGACCTACGGTCTGATCTGCGACAACGACAACCAGTACCTCTTCTACCGGAAAGACATACTGGGCGATGCGAAGAATAAGGCCAATTTCAAGAAAAAATACGGCTACACCTACAACGTGCCACCTCAAACCCTGGAGGAGCTCGTCGACGTCGCAGAGTTCTTCACCGGGTGGGACTGGGACGGCGACGGAGAGGACGAGTACGGCTTCGTGCGAAATACCAAGCGCGGAAACCAGGCCTACTGGTACTCCTTCTCCTGGGCATCTCCGTACGCAGTGATCCCCTCAGACAAGATCGAGAATCCGGGCATCTTCTTCTTTGAGCCTACAACGATGAAACCAATGGTCAACAACCCCGGCTGGATCAAGGGTCTCGAGCTCTACGCCGAGATAGGCAAGAAGGGATGCGCACCGGGTCTGGATTGGATACGGGCAGACGTGATCAACGAGTTCGTGCTCGGCCATGTGGCCATGGCGATCGACTGGGGCGATATCGGGCCACACACCTACTCCGACGTGTCCGTGGTGCAGGGCAAGACCGGCTATGCCCTGCCGCCCGGCTCCAAGGAGTACTATGACTGGAGGACCAAGAAGTGGGTGAAGACCGACAAGGTAAACTACGCCCCGGTGCACTGCTACAACGGCTGGTCCTGGTACATCACCTCGACCACCAAGTATCCAGATCTGTCATGGGACTTCATTAACTTCATGCTGAGTGCCAAGATTAGCTCCATCGACGTGGCGACGCCTGACAGCGGGTTTCAGCCCTGGAGGATATCGCACTCAGAGAACCTGGACACCTGGATCGAGAACGGCTGGGACAGAGCGGATGCGAAAGCCTACATCCAGAACACCCTGGACGTGACTGACCATCCCAACTCGGTTATCGACCTTCGCGTTCCTGGTGCGAGCGACTACTTCGAGGGCATCTTCGAACCCTATCTCACCACCATTTTGTCGGGTGAGAACACAGCCAAGGAAGCGCTCGATCAGGTGGCGAAGGAGTGGGATGAACTGACCGACCGTCTCGGCAGGGACAAGCAGATCGAGCAGTACCAGTGGCACCTGAACTACCGCTAATGGGGCGGTATTCGAGAAGTGTGACCGCCTTTCCCTCCCTGGGGGGAAAGGCGGTTTTGTTGAACTGTTCTTGATTTCATGCTATAAAGAATGAAATGCGCTCGACATGTTGACGAACCGGAAAGGCGGTCCGTTTACCCATGTTCAATATACCGTATCGAGGATGCCCGCAATGATAGGTAAATCCGACAGAAGAATGAAGTATACCCTGATGGTGCCGGTGGTATCATTCATACTGATCATCGCCATATTTCCGCTCGTCTTCTCTCTGTTCATGATGCTGTCGCAGTGGCAGCCGGGATCCGGGGGGCTCCAGTTCGTGGGTCTCAAGAACTTCAACTACATGATTCACGACAAGAGGTTCTGGCACGCCCTGTGGTTGAGCTTCGCCTACGTGGCGATTCTCATCTTTTTCGAACTCACCATAGGAACCCTCATAGCCCTGGTACTGCAGCGCGACGTGAAGGGAAAGAACTTCTTCCGGGTAACCTACATGCTTCCCATGCTCCTGGCACCGATCGCCGTTTCCTACATCTGGAAGATGATATTCGACTTCAACAGAGGTCCCGCCAACCACTGGCTGACCCTGCTCGGCCTGAGGCCCGTGGAGTGGCTTTCCGGGGAGTTTTCCGCGATTATCTCACTGATCATCGTGGACGTGTGGCAGTGGACTCCCTTCATGATTCTCACCATACTCGCGGCCTTTGAAGCCCTTCCCGAGGAGCTCTTCGAAGCCGCGGTGGTGGACGGCGGCTCACCCTTCAGGATCTTTCAGAAGATTACCCTGCCGCTGGCCCTTCCGGTGATCGTAACCATCGTCCTGCTCAGGACCATCGACGCTTTTAAGGTGTTCGACACCATATTCATACTCACCGGAGGGGGCCCGGGCACGGCAACCGAGCTCATGAACTTCTACATATACCTGCGGGGGTTTAGGGCTTTCGATCTGGGCTACGGCACGGCTATGTCGTGGGCCCAGCTCATCGTGATCATCGCCATGTTCATGTTCTTCATCAGATCACTCAAGAGAATCGGAGCGTTACGCTAATGGGAACCTATTTTAAAGTACCGACCCTTTCAAAAAAGATCGTGATCTATCTGATACTCATCCTGTGGTTTCTCTTTGCGATCTTTCCCATATACTGGGCTCTCACCATGTCCTTCAAGGACTCACCCTCGGTATACGGGAAGAAGCCCACCTACCTGCCCTTCGTGGATTTCAAGCCCACGAGGAAGGCGTGGACCCATCTGATAGGCAGGTCCCTGCCCGGTGAGGACGAGTTTGTGCAGATGCCTGTGCTGGGGGAAAATCTGCGGTACCTGCGCAACAGCATCGTGGTGGCGCTGTGCAGCTCCATACTCACGGTTATCTTCGGGGTGATGGCCGGCTACGGGCTCACCCGGTTCGAGTACCGGCGGTGGAAGAACGACGACATCTCCTTCTTCATCCTGTCCCAGAGGATGTTCCCGCCCGTTGCGCTCGCCATGCCCTTCTTCCTGCTCTTCACCTGGATCCGGCTCATCGACAAACTGCCCAGTCTCATCATCGTGTACGCCATCATGAACATGCCCATCGTGACCTGGATTGTGAAGGAGTTCTTTACCGACGTACCGAAGGAAATGGAGGAGGCGGCGCTCGTTGACGGCTGTACCCGGTGGCGGGCACTGTTTCGAATTATCATACCCATGGCAGTGCCGGGTATCGCCGTGGCCTTTCTCTTCTCCTTTATCTTCTGCTGGAACGAGTTTCTGATCGCCTTAACTCTGACCTTCAAGAGCGCGAAGACCCTGCCTGTAGGTATGTCAGGTCTCACTACGCTGCGAGGTCCCCTGTACTGGGATATTGCCGCGAACTCCCTTATCATCATGATCCCGCCGCTTATCGTCACCATATTCGCCAACAAGTACATCATCCGCGGACTGGCTCTTGGCGCGGTGAAGCAGTAGACACGGGCGTTTAAGAAAGGATATAAATAAAAAAGGGGACACATTACTTAATTCGAGGAATTAAGTGATGTGTCCCCAAGTACACATAAAGGTATGTTGAACGCAACGAAAACCTATCACACGAAAACCTCGGCACCGAGCACTTTTCCCCTGAAACCCGACCACCTTCTCGAGCCTGGGACGGCGGCGTATGAACGGGGTCAGCGGCTTCGCAGGAGGGTCATCACCGTCGATCCCCATCTCTGCATTGAACGGGCTCGATACGTCACTGAAGTCTACCGTAAAACCGAGCATGAGCACATCCTCGTGCGCCGCTCAAAGGCGTTCGACGCTGTATTGCAGAGCATCAGGGTGTACATCCTCGACGACGAGCTCGTCGTCGGGCACCAGGCATCCAGGCAGCGAAGCGCCCCCCTCTATCCCGAGTTTGCCGTGGAGTGGATCGCCGATGAGATCGATCTGTTCGAGACCCGGCCCCAGGACCGGTTCGTGGTTCCCAAGGAGGTAAAAGAGGAGTTCCTGAAGGAGATATACCCTTACTGGAGGGGCAGGACCCTGAGCGACCGGGTGCGCTCCTACATGACCGAGCAGATCCGCCTGCAGCGGTTCGTGGGAAACGTGTTCAACGTGAGCGGCCATGAGGACAACGGGCTCGGCCACGTGGCCCTGGACTACCGACTCGTGCTCGAAAGGGGCCTTGCAGGGATCATGGCTGAGATAGAGAACCGGCTCCGAAAGCTCGACCTCTGGAAGCGGGACCATTATGAGAACAAGCTCTTTTACGAGTCCTGCCTGAGCATGGGCGCGTCTGCGATCGCATTTGCAAACCGCTATGCTGAGGAAGCCTTGGCGCGTGCAAGGGGGGAGCGGGATTCCAAGAGGAAGCATGAGCTCAATGTAATCGCGGAAACCTGCAAACGCGTACCAGAGCACCCCGCGCGGACCTTCCGTGAGGCCCTGCAGTCGTTCTGGTTCATGCAGCTCCTTCCCCAGATCTACGACAACGGCGTCTCCATTTCACCGGGACGTTTCGACCAGTACATGTACCCCTACTATGTGAGGGATATCGAAGAGGGCAGGCTCACCAGGGACCAGGCACAGGAGCTGCTCGAGGCGGTGTGGGTGAAATTCACGGAACCCATCAAGATCTACCGGGCAGCGGATGCGGCCTTTCATGCTGGTTATCCCATGGGCCAGAACCTCTGCGTCGGTGGCATTGGACCTGACGGTCTCGATGCAACCACTGATCTCAGCTACCGTTGTCTCGAGGCCCACTCACATATGCTGCTCATGCAGCCCAACTTCACGGCACGGTTTCACATGGGCACGCCGCACACCTTTCTCATAAAGGTGTGCGAGGCGATTCGCCTGGGCAACGGCATGCCGCAGATCACCAACGACGAAGTCGTGGTTCAGGCGCTGACGGGCATCGGCATATCGCTCGAGGAAGCTCGCGATTACGTTCCAGTCGGCTGTGTTGAGACAGCCCCGCCCCATGTGTGGGGCAGGCTGAACGGCGGATACCTCAACCTGGCAAAGATCGTGGAGCTTGCCCTCAACAACGGGGTGTGCAGAATGACCGGTGAGCAGGTGGGGCCGCGGACCGGCGACCCGGGAAATTTCACGGATTTCGACCAGATAGTAGAGGCTTGCAGGGTGCAGATCAATTACAGCATGCAGCAGCTCGTGACGTGGGACAATCTCATCGATCGAGCACACGCGGAGTTCATGCCCACGCCCTTTACCTCGATCATGGTGGGTGACTGCATCGAAAAGGGGAGGGACGTGACCTGTGGCGGAGCCCGGTATAACTACACCGCACCCTACGGCGTTGGGATCGCCAATGCGGGGAACTCCCTCTGCGCGGTGAAGCGTGCAGTATTCGATGAGAAGCTCGTCACCATGGAAGGACTGGTCGAAGCACTGGACGCCGACTTCGATGGATACGAAGAGCTCAGACAGTACCTCATCAACAAAGTTCCGAAGTATGGGAACGACAATCCCGAAGTCGACATTTTGGCAAAGCTCATGGCTGACCTTTTCATGGACTCCATGAAGGGGTACGAGACCTTTCGGGGAGGCCCGTTCGTCGGATCCTTCATTCCAGTTGCCTCCTTCGTCGCTCTTGGCATGACTACGGGCGCCACACCTGACGGAAGGAGAGCAGGGGAGCGGCTTGCAGACGGAATTTCACCGAGCAACGGTACGGACCTCGAGGGTCCGACTGCGGTGTTCAAGTCGGTGTGCACTCTCGACCACCGGAGGATTCCCAACGGTGTCATTTTCAACCAGAAGCTGAATCCCCAGGTGCTCGCCACACAGGAGGGGATGCAGAAGTTTGCGGAGCTCATCCGAACCTACATCACGCTCGGGGGCTGTCACGTGCAGTTCAACGTCGTGTCGGCTGAAACCCTGAGGGACGCACAGCGCAACCCCGAGAAACACCGGGGACTCGTGGTGCGGGTTGCGGGCTACAGCGCCTTCTTCCACGAGATTCACCGGGACGTCCAGGACTCGATCATCACGCGAACGGAACAGATGCTCTGATCGCAATCACATCGTCCTCTTACAAGTTCTTCCTGCATTACACATGCCTGTAATGAGCAAATTCATAGGAATTATAGGAGAATTACAGGGAAGGCATACTTCTATGAATTATAAATTAGCTAAATGTGTGGCACACCATTTTATAGTATTTCTCTTAAAAGGCAAAACATAAAGAGAAGAGTTGTTGTCATTCATGAGGATTATAAAAAAGTATAGTAATAAAAAATCCTATCTCAAGGTAGGCTTTCCCTATAACTCATATTTCCAAATTAAGCTGTCCCCATAATTACAAATAAACTGTCCCCATTATCCATTTTATCTCTTGTCAATGGGCACGAAGGGGAGGTCGGTTTTCCCCACATACAGGCCTTTCGGGCGGTAGATTCGGTTGTCCTCGCGCTGCTCCAGTATATGGGCGAGCCACCCTGCAATGCGGGCAACGGCGAAGATCGGTGTGAACAGAATGGTCGGGATACCGAGTAGGCGGTACACGGCACCGGAGAAGAAGTCCACGTTCGGATAGATGGGTTTTCCCTTTTCTTCCATGCGGTCGCGGAACACCTGCTCGATCTCTTTCAGGATCTCGTAATCCCGCCAGTTGTTCTTCTTCTCTGATAGCTGTTTCAGGTACTCCTCGATGACCTTTGCCCGCGGGTCTTTGGCCTTGTACACGCGGTGGCCCATGCCCATGATTTTCTGCTTCTTGCTCAGGGCGTTGTCGACCCACTTTTCGACCTTCTCCTTCTCGCCGATTGCGTCCACCATCTTCAGCACCTGCTCGTTGGCGCCTCCGTGGAGGGAACCGTACAGCGATCCCATGGCTGCCGATATGGAGCTGTAGCAGGTTGACAGGGTGGAGGCAACGACCCTGGAGGTGAAGGTCGATGCGTTGAATCCGTGCTCCGCATGGAGGATGAGGCAGTTGTCCATGATCTCGCCCTCCATGGGATCGGGCTCCTCACCGCGAAGCATGTACAGGAAATTGGCCCCGTGGGAGAGATCGTCCCTCGGTTCCACATGGTCCCTGCCGTCACGGTACCGGGCATAGGTCGCGACCACGGTCGCGATCTGAGAAACCTGATGCAGGGTGTCTCTGCAGTTGCAATAGGCCGAGTGCTGTATCTTGTGCTGCACGTAGCTCGACAGATAGGCCATGACCGACTGCAGGAGCTCCATGGGATGGGCCCCCGTGGGAAAATTATGGATCATCTGCTTGATGGGATCGGAAACCGGCCTGAAGGAGCGCATCCTCCTGCTGAAACCCTCAAGCTCCACTGAGGTCGGCAGATTTCGGTACAACAGCAGGTAGACGATTTCCTCGAAACTGCAATGCTCAACCAGATCCTCGATCGAGTAACCCATGTAGTAGAGCCTGCCCTTCTGTCCGTCGATGAAGCAGATCTGACTCTCCGCAGCTATTACTCCCTCGAGTCCCTTGGCATAGGCTGGCTTTTCCATCGATATTTCCTCCACGCATTAAGGTATGTTCAGTATGGTTCTACGATCACCACTGTTTGGAAGCGTATTCAATTTAAAAAAACTGACTTTGTAAAGAAAAGTACTACAAAGAATGAATCGACCTCCCGTCCACCGCAAGAGCTGCCTCTTTCACAGCCTCCGGGAGGGTGGGATGGGCATGAACCGTACGCGCGATGTCTTCCGCACTTCCTCCGAATTCCATGACCGTGACGGCCTCGCTGATGAGCTCCGAGGCGCGCGGCCCGAGTATGTGAACGCCCAGCACCCGGTCCGTTTTTTTATCGGCCAGCACCTTGACAAAGCCTTCGGATTCCCCGAGCGCCAGAGCTCTTCCATTGGCTCTGAAAGGGAACACGCCTCTTTTGTATTCGTGTCCAGCATCCTTGAGCTGCTCTTCGGTTTGTCCTACACTCGCCACTTCGGGAGAGGTGTATATGACGCCGGGTATGGCGTCGTAGTTGAGCTCGGCCGGGATGCCCGCCATCCCCTCGACGCAGGCCACTCCCTCCTCCTCGGCCTTGTGTGCCAGCATGGGACCTTCGACCACATCTCCAACGGCGTAGATGGCAGGCACGCTGGTTCGATAGTTTTTATCAACCGTTATGAATCCTGTCTTGCGGTCCCACTGGATACCGTTTTCGTCCAGCCCGACTCCCTCGTGAAAGGGTTTCCGTCCCACGGAAACGAGGATTTTATCGGTCTCGAAGAACAACTCCTTATTGTCCGCGACTCCTGCAGCCCTGATCCGGAGCCTGTTTTTCTTTTTCTCCAGCTCCTCCACTCTGGTGTTCACTATCAGGTTCAGACCCTGTCCCTTCAGAATATGCTGCATCCTGCGCGAAACCTGCAGGTCCCACCCGGGCATGATCTGTGGGAGAAGCTCGATAACCGTGACCTCACACCCCAGCCTCGCCCACACCGAACCGAGCTCCAGCCCGATGGCACCGGCTCCGATCACGGTGAGCTTTCCCGGTACCCTGTCGAAGGAGAGGGCCTCCGTTGAGCTCACCACATCCTTGAAGTCGAATGGAAGGGGAGGGAGCTCAACGGGAATGCTGCCCGTGGCAATGAGTACCCTTCGGGTGCTGATCTGCCGTTTCTGTGTACCCGGTCTCACAATCTCGACCCGGCGGACCGGGGCGTCATCCTGTTCAGCGGGAAGAATGCGTGCCGAGCCGGTGAACACCTCCACACCGTTTCCCTTGAGCAGGGTGCCGACCCCTTTGGTGAGCTGCTCAACGACCTTGCGCTTTCGTTCCATGATCCTGTTCAGATCGAACTTCACGCTACCAGCCTGAATCCCGTGGTCTTGAAAATGGTTCAGAGATCGATAGTACAGCTCGCTCGATTCCAGGAGCGCTTTCGACGGTATGCACCCGATGTTGAGGCAGGTGCCGCCGAGGCTCTTGCTCTTGTCCACAATACCGACCGCCATACCGAGCTGTGCCGCCCTGATTGCCGCCACGTATCCGCCAGGTCCAGCTCCGATCACGATGAGATCGTACACACTGTCTTCGGCCATCCCTATCCCTCTCAAATATCTATGAGCATTCTCTCGGGGTCCTCGATGCACTCCTTGACCCGGACCAGAAAGCTCACCGCTTCTCTACCGTCAATGAGACGGTGATCGTAGGTCAGCGCCGTGTACATGACAGGCCGCACTGCGACCTCGCCGTCGACCACAACCGCTCTTTCCTTTATGGCGTGCATGCCCAGGATGGCGGACTGCGGCGGGCTTGGAATGGGTGTGGAGAGCATGGAGCCGAATACGCCCCCGTTGGTTATCGAAAAGGTCCCTCCCGTCAGGTCGTCGACCGTGAGCTTCTTCTCCCGGGCCCTCGTGGAGAAGTCCCGTATCGCCTTCTCGATATCGGCAAAGCTCAAGCGGTCTGCGTCGCGTATGACCGGCACGATGAGGCCGCGGTCGGTCGATACCGCAATGCCTATGTTGTAGTAGTTGTTGTACACGATGTCGTCCCCTTCGGTCCAGGCGTTGACCACGGGAAAGGCTGCAAGTGCATTACAGCACGCCTTGACAAAGAAGGACATGAAGCCGAGCCGCACGCCGTGACGCTTCTCGAAATGGTCGCGGTATGCCGTGCGCAGGGCCATCACCCCGCTCATGTCCATCTCGTTGAAGGTGGTCACATGGGCTGCGCCCTGCTTAGCCTGGAGCAGGTTTTCAGCGATGCGTTTCCTGATGGTGGTCATCTTCACACGGTTCTGTCCAGGGCCTGCCTTTCTCTCTGCACGGGAGGTTGCGGGTCCGGCGGTTGTGGGGGCAGGCTGTTTCTCGAGCACCTTGAGCACGTCGCCCTTTGTGATGCGTCCGTCCTTTCCCGTTCCGTTGATGGTCTTCGGGTCCAGATTGTACTGCTTGACGAGCAGACGCACTGCAGGAGACAGTGCTGCTGACTCCTCTTCGTCTCTCTGCACCGCCTCGCGCCCCGCAGGAGTGGCCTTTCGTGCGGCGCGTGGCCCGGCAATTGTTTCGTCAATGTTGATTTCGAAGTCGATGCTGGTTTTTTCCTTGCTATCCTTTCGGCTCGCTGCGGGTGCTTTTGGTTCACTCTCAACGGCCGCACCCACGGCAGCCTCGATCGACGCGACGACCTGCCCGACGGCGACCTCTGCGCCCTCCCGGGCCATGATGGAGAGGATACCTCCGGCCGGTGAAGGAACTGCCAGTGTGGCCTTGTCGGTTTCAAGCTCGAAAAGGTCTTCCCCCTCGTTCACGCGATCACCCTCGTTTTTCAGCCAGGCTGCGATAACGCCCTGCGCCACCGATTCACCGACTTCCGGTACCATAACCTCTGTTTTCATTCTTTTTCCCGTTTCCGCACTAGATTTAAAGAAACGTATATTGGAGGCAACGCGAATGTCCTCCTTACAGAAAGATGGCTATTTCTTTCCAGAAAGGCTTTTTCTTGGAACGCTTTTCACCTGAGCCTGTGTTTTTCGTATTTCCTCAAACACGTTCTGCAGGATCATCTCCTGTTCCTGCTGGTGCCGGCGGTGGGAACCGGTTGCCGGCGAGGCGCTCGCGTTCCGTCCGATAAAAGCCACGTTACAGATACCCAAACGCTTCTCCATCTGCTCCTTCATAAAATACCAGGCGCCCCGGTTTTCGGGCTCCTCCTGCACCCAGAATATATCCTGTGTATTCTTATAGTTCCGCAGCGTATGTTCCAGTATGTCTGCGGGAAAGGGGTAGAGCTGCTCGATCCTGATGATCGGGATGTTTCCGGCATCATGCGAGCTACGAGAGGCGAGCTCCGATTTGCGCGCCGCGAGCTCGTAGTAGATCTTGCCCGAGCAGAGGCAGAGCTTTTCTGCAACCGGCGGATCCTTCACAGGCCC
>SMTZ1_10005177_pt1 | contig 13108 bp, 8 predicted proteins | sample DeeMarSWOR136_30_FD_25667 | JGI IMG/M metagenome (IMG submission 25667) | reverse complement strand
CCCCTATCTGGTTATAGATACTCATAAGAGTCACAGCTTCAAAACCAGAAGATGGATCTCCGATTCTATCTCTGGAATCATATCCGAGTTTAAAATCCACCTTGGATAATTTTACATTGGTTTCTAAACCCGGCAGAGAATAAGCATCATATAAATCTGTGCTTGATGGGATTTTGGAATTTTTTCCTGGAAGGACATTATTTAAATCAAAACCGGCAAAAATCTCAAAGGTCATTTTTCTGAAGGGTTGAGCTCCAAGTGCCATATCTAACAAAACTCTCTCTCTGGTATAATTCGTTTTATTTTCCCTTTCCGATTCCGGGCCAATTCCATAAAACGATTCCGTTGTTAATTTGTCATAACGGATACCGTAATTGGAGAAAAAGAATTTTTCTAACAGAGAGACTCTCTCAAATGTTATTGCATATCTTTGTCGGTTGTATAATCCAAACATCATTAAAAAAGATAGCTTTGATTCGGGATTCAACAGACCGTACTGTTTATATTTTATTCCCACTCCAATGCGCGAAGTATAGGTAGGGGTTGCAGCTCTTTTCCCATCATCTGATCGTAAAAAATCATGTGCTTTAGGAATAATTTTAGTTTCATCCACATAAACAATGCCCTGTTTCACTCCTAATAAAACAATCTTAAATGGAAAAAATATGACTTTTCCCGGGAAGGCAAATATTCTATCGATTGTTGTTTTATTTTTAAAATTTGATCTTTGAATTTCAGCGATTTGTTTCAAAGCAAGAGAATCTACATTATTATAGACTGGTTGTTGAGCAAATAGAAATCTGGATGTGGATAGAAGGAAAATAAAGAGATACAATAAAAACAGGAACAGGGATACTTTTCTTTGTAAATTTTCCCATATACTTAGTTGTAAAGTTATAACAGTGATATCATTATCCCCTTTATGGTTTCAAATACATACTTAAGTAATAAAATTTGTATGTTTGGGTTACAGCCAGTGCAATTAATGTATTTCTCATTCTACTAAATTTCAGAATTTTTCTTGCTACCCAGGATCTAAAAACTGCTGCAAAAGAAACCTACAAATATCTTTCCAGCCCGGTAAATATCTCAAGGGATATTTTGATTAGCCTTCTTTGGGTTATAATAAAATTCAGCATTCTTTCTAAAATGCATATTGCCGGATGGTGAGAATTTAAATCTTTTATACACTTTTTGCAACGTTGGCATCTGATTAATATTGGAAAAGAATAAATAATTATCTGAAGACTCGGGAAAGAATATGCTGTTTGAATTATTAACATAATCCGCAGAATAAGTGTTTTTATTCCTTACGATAACTATAATGATAGAAATAGGTACAACTTTTATAATAAAGTCTGATTCACCTATTATTCGTTTAAGTTTAATCAATAAGAAGTATTTTACTTACTTTTGGCTAATTCTCTCTTCCAAATCAACCGGTAAAATAACAGTAAAGGTTGTTCCATGACCCACTTCACTCTCGACTTTTATTTCACCATGATGATCCTGAATTATCTGATAGACAATTGATAATCCCAGCCCGGTTCCTACACCTACACCTTTGGTGGTATAACCGGGATCAAAAATTTTAGCTAATTTTGCCTGAGGAATTCCTTCACCATTATCCGAAAATTCAATATACACTTTGTTATCCCTGATATAGGTAGTGATGTTAATTTCACCCTTCTCTTTTATGGCCTGTTTCGCATTTATTAATAAATTGAGAAATACCTGATTTAATCGGCTGGGATAGCATGAGATTTCCGGAATTTTCCCATAGTTCTTTTTTATGGTAATATGATGTTTCAACTCATGATGCACAATAGTTAGGGTATCTTCCAAACCTTCATGGATGTCTACATTCTTTAATTCTGCTTCATCCAATCTGGCAAAGCTCCGCAACCGTCTTACAATATTGGTAACACGGTCTGTAGCAGAACTGATCACTTTATTGGCATCTTCGATAATATCAATAGTAGTACTAATCTTTTCATCATGTTGATAGATTTCCTGATATTTTTGCTTAAAATCAGCTTTTAATTTGTCGATGGCACGAACCAGCGTATCGTGCATACTGCTTATCGCTCCGACAGGTGTGTTTATTTCGTGGGCAATTCCTGCTACCAGCATACCAAGAGAAGCCATTTTTTCGGATTGTACTAATTGAAATTGCGTATTTCTTAATTCATCATTTGTTTTTTCAAGATTTTCCATAATATTTTTCATCTCCGTTACATCATGTGCGATTCCAACTGTTTCCAGGATAGCTCCCTGATCATCTTTTATGGCAGTTGAATGTGTCTTATACCAGCGCCATCCGCCATCTTTATGCTTCATTCGGGTATCATATTCTATATCCGATTTTTGTTTATCTTCTTTCGTTTTAAAATAATCTTCTGCTTTAGCCAAATCCTCTGGGTGTATTAATGGATCAAGATTTTTGCCTATAAAATCCTTTTCATCGTAGCCGGTGTGTTCCTTAAATTGTGGGGATAGATAAGTAAAATTGCCTTCAGAATCGGTAGAGTAGATAATATCATGCGCATTTTCAACCAGAGAGCGAAAACGTTCTTCACTCAGTCGCAAGGCTTCCTCGGCTTTCTTACGTTCCGATATATCCCTGGCGATTCCTACATAACATTCCAATTCCTTATTTTCATCAAATAAGGGAAATACTGAAACATCAACATCACTTTTTTTACCCTTCTTATTCTCAATGGTAAGCTCCCCACGATAGCTTCTGTTCTTTTGTAATGAACTAGCTATTTTTTGGGCATTTTCTGCTCCAAGCAGGTCAGATATTTTTTGGCCTTTCATCTCAGCCAATGAATATTGAGATTGTTTCTTCTGGGCCGGATTTCTCTCAAGAAAATACCCCTTCTGATCGTATATGGCGATGGGATCATTTGAATTCAAAAAAATCTCGCGGTACAACCTCAATTTATCCTCAGCAGCTTTACGCTCGGTAATATCAATACCGGTCCCAATGACATATTCTACTTCATTACTATCCCCCACTACAACAGTATTGGACCAGGCGATCAGACGGCGCTCGCCTTTTTTAGTAAGCCAAAAATTTTCATAGATATTAGGAAAATTCCCTGATTTCAGATCGTCAAAAACAGCCTTTACCTGTTTCATTTCTTCCGATAAAATAAATATTTCCCAAAATGGTCTTTCCATTACTTCCTGAAATTTCCAGCCGGTCAGATTTTCACAAGCCCGATTAAATTGTATTACCCTGCCACGAGGATCAAGTACTATTACCAGCGCACCTAGTGTTTCTAAAATAGTTGAAATGAAATTCCTTTCCCGTCTCAGAGCCTCTTCAGCCATTCTACGTTTATTTATATCATATAAGGCACCAATGATAACAGGTTGACCTTCAATTTCACTACTTGTCAAGGACATAAGCATCCAGAATACTGTACCATCATACCTTTTAATTCGTACTTCATAATCCTTGATAAAACCATCTGCTTTAAATTTTTGTAACATCTTTGTGCGATCCACCGGATCAGCATAAAAATCAGGTGTTTTTAATCCTATAAGTTTTTCTGCTTCCAAACCAATAATATCACCTAACGGATTGTTGGCATACAATATTTCTCCGGTATCAACACGCGATATGATAAAGGGTAGCGGAGAAGCTTCAACAATGGCATGCAATATTTCATTGGCCTTTTTTACAGCTGTAATATCAATAAAAGACCACAATCGACCCAGGTTCTTTCCATCCTCTGCCAGCACCGATTGTGATACAAAAGAAATAAATCGGTTTTCAGGTGATTTTATCTTCACAGCCCGTTCATAAATTTTGGGGGATTTAATTCCCTCATCCTCGATAAGATCAGGCTTTTTTTCCAAGCCCCCCACTATTTCCAGGAATCTATTCGTATCTTCAAATTGTTTCTTTATTTTGGTAATTAATGAACTGAAAGACTTATTTATTAAGGACTCAGCAGAGACACCAAAAAAATCTTCGATTATTTTATTGGTTACAATTATTTTATCCTTATTATCCACCATGAGCAGAACATTCGGGGATGAATCCAATACAGATTGAAGTACTTTTTGATTCTCAGAGATCTCCTTCAATAAATCTGCCATTCGGGCGTTCTTCTCTTCCACTTCCTCTTTAATAATAAGAAGTTCAACGTTGGCATTTCCCAGTTCCAGACTTGCCTTTTCCAGTTCTTTTGCTTTAGCTTTTAGCTTTAAATTGGTATTATTTAAAGATATTGTTCTCTCCTCAACAATTTTTTCAAGATTCTGATAGGCGCGAATATTGTCTAATGCCAAACTAACCATATTTGCAAACATTTCAAACCGCGATACATCCTGAACATCCATTTCTCTTTGCTGATAAACCCTGTCACCCTCAATGAGTCCAATTGTTTCCCCTCTTACCATAATGGGCGAAAGAACCATCGATTTGATATTCATTTTTCGTTTCTGTGAATCTGATAGTTCTAGAAATTCATCAGCACCAGGAAGAAATATTGTTTCATGGTTTGACACACATTTTTTCAGATGTTTGGGAACTTCATCCGGATGGCGATTAATATTCTGTATAAAATTCCGATAATATTGCAGGGATTCCTTATCAAGATTATGAGATCTCAAACTATAGTTCCCATTTTCAATGAAATAGACCACTACCCTTTCGAAATCTAAGCTTTTAGTTAACAATTGGGGAATTTCTTTTAACAAGGTTTTTTCATCAGATATCTGCGCAAAGCGATATGATACTTTGGTAAGTGCCTCTAATTGTTGATTTGCATATTTTAGTTTTTCGGTCCGTTCCTGCACGCGCCCTTCAAGTTCCTTTGAATATTGAGCCAATTTATCTTCCAAAATCTTTCTTTCTGTAACATCCCGAGCAATTCCGTCATTTCGAACCACCTGGTCATTTTCAAAATATAATTTTCTGCTAATCTCAAAATGCTTCACTTGGCCTGATTTACTGACCATTCTAAATTCTAATATTCTTTCTTCTTTCTCGCCGGTCGCCACGGCCTGTTTGAATCCACTGAGTACTCTTTCCCTGTCATCCTGGTGGATAATTTCAAAAACTGATTTACCTAACATCTCTTCCGGTTTATATCCCAATACATTAAATGTGGAAGGGCTCAAGCTGATAAATTTACCCTGGGCATCGAGTGAATAGACTATATCCGGTACGTTATTGATCAACATTTTCATTAAATTTTCTGATATTTCCACTTTTTTCTGAAGTTCATGACCCTCGATAGTTTGAGAAATAATTTGTACAAGTTGATCTACCTCTACAGGTTTCAACACAAAATTATTAGCCCCCTTTTTAATAGCACCGACCGCCTTCTCAATTGTACCATGAGCTGTAATGATGATGAATGGTAAAATTTTATCTCTTTTTCTTATCTCAGTTAAAACTTCATATCCATCCATCTTGGGCATATTTAAATCACAGATGATGCAATCGACGTTTTGCCTTCCAAGGATATCAAGTGCCTGCAGTCCGGATGCCGCTTCAATGATGGTATAGTTTTTTTGCCGCAACTGCCGGCTGAGCACCTGGCGCTGATTGGCATCATCTTCAACATAAAGAATTCTTTTAGTACTCATGACAAGTGATTACTTCCTATATATTTTGATTAAGAATTTCATTTAATTACGGAAATTAGTAAATCTCAGTCGTTTAACGAGGAAACAGTGACTTTAATTTTTGATGAGAAATTTAAATTCATTCTCCTACAGAGCGTGGTAAAACCACCTTCTGTTTATCGAAATTCATGGATTGACATTTTGAAAAAGAAACCGATTTTTCAATTTATTGATATATATATATGCCATTAACAAATTACAAATTGAATTTTTCAAAAATGTTTTAAATCTGAAAATAAAAAACTTCACAGATATTTTGAGAGGTTTATCTTTATGGATAGATGGTAGAGATATTTTTATACAAATGTTTTTAATATTTCATTCTGTATAACCTGAAGTTCTGAGTAGGCGATGTTTATCTCTTCAGCTTTTTCCTGCAATTTTTTTAACAATTTTTGTTTTTCCAAACCGTTACGAATGATTATTAAGAGATCATTGTTGTCCCAGGGTTTTTCAATATAATGAAATAATCCCACATCATTTATCGCTTTTATTGCGTTTTCTTTATCTGCATAACCAGTTAAAATAATTCTGGGTACCTCAGGTTTTACCGCTTTAACTTTACCTAAAAAGGTGATTCCATCCATTTCGGGCATTAAATAATCCGAAATAACCAAATCCACATCATTATTTTTTATATAGGTTAATGCCTCCCGTGCTGAGGTAAATGTAAAAACATTGTATTCTGTTTCAAGATTCAAAAATGAATTCAGACTTTTCAATACCATTTCTTCATCGTCCACCAAAACAATATTAAAATCAGTGATCATATCATTCATAAACTTATCCTGTCAAATTTTACTTTATTAAATCCCACTTAACTAATAATAATGTCTTATTACCCTAAAGAAAGTCATTGATGATTTTCAATTTAGTTACAAAGGACATATTGCGCAAATAATATTTAACGGAATTAACACAAGAATAGCAAGAAGATCATTATCAACTATGAATAATTAATTTTGCTAATAAAAAAAGAACTAATGCAGCTTGGATCCGCCGCGGGTGGCGCTAACACTTTGCTAACCGGTGCGAACATAGGAAACACTTCAAAAATGTTCAGTCCAACTTCCGTTATGTAGAAATCAATCTGTCCAAATTTTTTGTCTTTGATTTGAAATGCCCGAAGTTACCAATCAGAGGGTGCAATTCCTTGCGCAGAGAGATTTTAAACAAGCCAAAGTGAAACGAATAAAGTAATAATCTTCATATTAACCTCATGAGACATAAAATAGAATGATTCATTAATATACTCCCGAACTAATACTACCAGCATCCCATTTAACAGAATACTGGCCAGCGTTCTTACGTTCGTCTACTAATGTCGCTATCACCTTACTTGTTACATCGTAAACTTTTAATGAGACATAAGTTGCCTCCTGAACATTAAAGCTTATTGTTGTTGCCGAATTGAATGGATTTGGATAGTTTTGAGAAAGCTTGAAAATCGTTGGTGTCTCCGGCATATCATCATAAATTTCAGTAATTAAGTCATTTCGAAGAATATATAATCCGACATTCCCATTCGCCACATAAACATGATTACCACTTATGGCAATACCTTTAGCCATATCACCAGTATCAAAAAAACCAGCTTCCTTCGGGCTTTCTGGATTGGAAATATCAATTATACGCAAACCGTCAAGGCCATTTGCCACATACCCATAATTGCCACTGATAGCAACGTCCTCAACTAAGGAAGGCAAAACGATTTTCCCTAATTCTTCAGGATTATCAGGGGTAGTAAAATCAACAATCTCAAGATAACCGCCATTTCCAAAATAACCTATATTACCATTAGCTGCGATAGCTTTACACGGTCCATTTGCCCACCTGCCAATGAGTGTTACACTGCTGCTTTGAGCATAATTGTTTTCCGAAGTAATAAGAATTGAAAAAAGTAGTACCACCCTAAATAGTACGTATACTTTTTTCATCAGAATACTCCTGTTTTAACAAAAATTATATTTTTATACTTATATTCAGCAACATAATTACAATATCAACCTCAGACCGAGTAGCGAGCTGTTAATTGTATGTACTGTTGGGCTTCGCTCCCCTGATGAAAGTACTCAATGCCGCTTGCTGTAATTCTTGCCCACCTCGAATGCTTTAGCAATAAAATCTCCTGCCTTAAAGTAGGGGCCGTCGGGCATGAAGAACATCATGGGATCCATTTTCTTATAATCAGGTTTATTCTCAGAGAGATATTTCTCCTCGCAGTATATCTCGACAATCTCTCCTATGATCAGATCCGTAGTGTTTAATTCTTTGGAGTCCACCAGCATGCACTCAATGTTGAGTGGACATTCCTTCACCATGGGGGCGGTCGCAAGTTCACCGTAGAAGATATCGAAGAGACACGATTTATCCACTTTCGAACCTGAGTAGAGTCCACAGTAGTCCACAATCTCTGCCATGTGTGAAAAAGGAATGTTGATACTAAAGGTCTTATTATCCTTTATGCCCTGCCTGGTGTAGTGCGTCTTGCTCATGCCCGCACCGATGAGAGGCGGGTTATCTTGGAGCATGTTGAACCATACGATAGTAAAGAAGTTTGGCTTTCCGGATACGGTTGCTCCCAAAAGTGCCACAGGCAAACACAAAGGTGGTAATTTCCATCCTGTTCTTATTTTTTCCATCGCCTATCTCTTTCCATTTTTATATTGAACAGTTAAGTCTCACATTTTGGTCTTTATATTGTGTAGACCTACCGTGAAACTCAGTAGACGGAATAAGCTTCAGCTTTTTCCGGTCAACCTGCGGTGATATGTTAGCACATGTCATTGATTGGATAGATGTTCTTTACATGTTACAACCTGACCCTTTTGGGTCTCCATTTATCAGTTTGGCTAGTCTCGGTCAACTTTTTCTTTCCAATACGCATTACTACCATGATTCCGAATAATTGTGTTGGGTGGCAGTTTAAGAATCGTGCTTGTAGAAAAAATATCACCGCCAGCCAGATAAGCATTCAGGATGGTAATATAGACTACCCATACATTGAGGACTTGGCCTATCGCAGCAACGAAAATTGGAATGATGCTGATCATAATAAAAGGCATCAGTAAAATGGCCAAATATCTGTTTCGAGTAATGTCTCCATCATAGGTTGCGTATAGGAACATTCGCGATGGCCAGAATCCAAGAATGGAGCGAGGCGAACAACCCGCCATCGGATGAAGCGCTGCATGAATCAGCTCATGAACAATCAACACACTTATAAAGCAAATCAGGAAACCTTTAAGGGGGAGTGGAAAGGAAATATCCCTGAGCATCCCCTCCACCGGTGTTAAAATGATCCAGATGAGCATAATGACACCCATGTTGATGATCGCAATGGGAAATGCTTTTAACTGCCAAATCCAGATTGACTGCTCTTGATCCTCAAATGACCGCCACGAGGTATCAGGGATGAAGTCTGCTGATTCTGGAAAACTGCCCAGATGGAATCTCATTCTGCTAATACCTGTCCTCAAGCACAACAGCGTTCAAAAAACGCAAACGCTGATGTGATCTTGTTTATTATTCTTATCATTGTATAGACAACCATACACTCAGTCTTTCGGATGCTTAATGCTCAGCTTGAGTAGTATTGGCCATTATGCTTTCATATTTGTGAACTAAGAATGAAAATAAAAATCGCCTGAATTCCAAAACCTATCGATATTAGGCGTTTGAGTCCAAGCATATTTTAAGCAGTACCCCTTTTCAAAATGGTAGTTCATCTTTTTTCTCAATTTTGGTAATCACTTTCATACATAGATTGTGCGCCCAATACCTTTGTAGTGGTGAATATTCGCCTATATCGAAGCAATATCCATGTTTTCCAATTATTAGTTCATTATTCTTTTTACATCCAGGTCGCAATTGTCATTTTAGGTCTGTCTTATGTTTGCTTTAATTTATCAATATCCATTTTTTTCATTTGCAGAAAAGCTTTGGTTACTTTATCTGCCCGGGTTGGGTCGCTCATTAATTCAGGAAGTATGGTAGGAACGATCTCATTCATTCTGTTTGTTTTCATCTTGACTTATTTCCTCATTATTCGGCCACCTAATACGATGTTGAGTCACCGAATGGGGAATTAATTTCATTGATGCTTTTAATTCAAACGATAACTTACAAATGCGAGACGTTCGCTGTCCGGTGACCAGGAAGGAACATTGATTGTACCCTGTCCGCCAAATAATTTTGCCATCACCTGAATCTCTTTTGTCTCAAGATTCATCAAGCGCAGCATCACATCTTTGTTTGGAGGGTGTGAATTCGCGGGCACATCTGTGCCGAATGTAATATAGGCAATCCACTTACCATCCGGGGATGGATGAGGAAACCAGTCGTTAAGTTCATCGGTTGTGATTTGTTCCTTTTCACTGCCGTCCGCCTTCATTCGCCATATCTGCATAATCCCTGTCCGGACAGAATTAAAATAGATATGCTTTCCATCAGGTGAATAATCCGGACCATCGTCCAGTCCCTCTGCTGTTGTCAGCCGTGTTTCTGGACCTCCTCTAAATGGGATGATATAAATATCATAGTTTCCGTTTCGCTCTGCGCAATAAGCCAGCGTCTTGCCATCCGGTGACCATCCATGCCAATAAGAAGGACCGAGTGGGGTGATTTTCTGCGGAACTCCGCCTTCAACCGGAAGCGAGTAAATAAGAGATTTACCGGTTTCAGTTTGGTCGCTAATCACTATCTGTTTGCTATCAGGTGAAATACCGTGATCGTTGTTAATTCTTTTAGCAAAACCAGTCGGGATAAGTTCTGGTATCCCTCCCTCAACAGGGATTTTGTACAGCAAACCGTTACTGTTGTAAATCAACGTTTTGCCATCAGGTGACCAGTTAGGAGCTTCTATATGACTTTTAATATGGTAGACAACTCTTCTGTCAAATGAAGCGATTTGGATGGTTTCCAGAGTGCTTTCGATTTTCTTTAATGAATCCGGCTTTGGATTTATAGTTTCAATCACAACATTGGAGAATATGGCCGTTTCAATTATATCGGCATTATGCGAGCAAACTCCCAAACCGACATAAAAAGGTTCTTTAAATGGAAGTTTGATAGTGCCACCTGATGATTTGAGCTCCCCATCATCAAAAGCTACGGACATGGAAAGATAATCACCTTCTTTTTTGATTCGTACTCGCTTTGGCGCCGAAACATTGGATTGGATCTCCCGGGTAATATCTCCAAGGACTTCTCTATACTGGATGGAGGTCAGTCCATCTCCATGTACAGCGGCATCAGCGTATGCCGAACCGGGATCCAGACTTTGGCGAATAATCAGGCAAGCTTTTCTGTGAGGGTCAACGCCTTTACCTACCCATTCAATGTCAGCGGCAATGGAAACGTCACCTGACATTTTTTTGCAGACATAATGTAACTCGTCATTATTGAACCACATGTTGGTACCACTACCAGAAATGGAATACGTTCTAGCAGAAGGATCAAACACAACCGATCCGGCATACTTGACACTACCGATATCATAGTTCCTCTCGAATACGCCCAAATTAGGTGTGGTTTCACATGATACCAGGACTGCAACAATAATGCTATACACAAGGCAGTTAATTGGATTTTTCATAAGTTATCAATTTATCCTTTATTATTTTCATTTTTTCATAGTGCACATAATGCGGTGCTGAGCAGTGGTACGAAGGATTACCGTCTGAGTACTTGCTTCTCCCGCAGCGGAGCCAGGAGAGAATACTATGTTAACCAGTGCGAAATATTAGAACCTCTTTAAAAAAGTTCAGTCCAAAACAGTCCACAATCACTAAAGTAACCCATACACGATGTGGTTCATATCCGGTTGAGCAATATATTGGGTTTAAACTTGAAAAAAAACAGACACTGCCCTTTCGATTGAAATAAATATTACTGCCTCAATAGGACCAATACCTAGTACATCTTTATAATCTGGTATTTTCGAAAACAATTGTTAGAATGATCGTTAACCATGCCTGTCGCCTGCATATGGGCATAACAAATCGTTGAACCCAAAAATTTAAATCCTCTATCTTTTAAATCCTTGCTTAATTTGTCTGATATTTCCGTTTTAGCCTGATAATCATCCAATTTGTTGATTTCGTTTATTATCGGTTTGCCATCAACGAATCTCCAAATATAGGCATCAAAACTACCAAACTCATTCTGTACTTCCAGGAATCTTTGGGCGTTATTTATCGTTGCTAATATCTTTGCCCGGTTTCTGATAATTCCTGGATTTTCTAAAAGATGATTTAATTCTTTGTTACCAAATTTTGAAATTTTCTCAGGATCAAAGTTTTTAAAAGCAATTCTGTAATTTTCTCTTTTTCTTAAAATTGTATACCAACTTAATCCTGCTTGAGTTAATTCTAACGTTAAAAATTCAAAAATTGTCCTATCATCATGAATTGGCACTCCCCATTCATGATCATGATAAGAAACATAATCTGGTTTTGTAAGGTCAACCCAAGGACATCTAGATAGTTTTTCTTTTGTTATCATTTAGTAATCCAAGTTTTTTATTTTAAAAAAGTACTTACCTAATAGGTCTTTAAGCCGCCGCGGTCGAATCCCTGGCTCTTCAGTGCTAAAGGGTTGAAAGCGATTGGCTCGAATGGCCAGATTAACAATGCCGATGGCGACCCTAATGATTGGTTTAAGGTGCCGAAGGTGGCAGTGCATCCAACGCTCGGGTTTCTAAAAGAACTAATGCGAAGCTCTGAGCGTTCAATTTCACAAGTGGTCCTTAGATCGCCTTGAAACCGATATTAAGGCTTTGCAAATTATGAACACGTTAGTATCTACATAATTGATTTTTGTATCAAAAATTAGTTAGTTCAATGAAACAAACACTGGGATAGTGCCCTGCCCAGATTCTAACGATCCTAGTGCCCGGCCAATGATGGTTCCTGGACGGTAAAACTCAATGCCATTCACATTGACCGGCTGTGCTTTCATAGCATATCCCGGATTAGGGGAACTGGTTAATAGATCACCCGGATGAATGGCACCGTAGCTGGCATCGACCTTTATAGCCTGATAAGCGCCGAGGGTGACCACACTCAGGTATGAACCAGGAGCAATTGTAATCTCCTCCACAAGAGATCCGTTTGGCTTATGTTGTGACGTGTCTACTACTTTCGTCCCGTGGTCAGATACAGGTTTTTCATGAATTCGATACAAGCGATCGACTACACCAATAATCTCAGTTGCTCCTGCTTTCGATATCTTCCTTACCATGGGTACAGGAATTGTGCCGAGAACTGGTTCCGTCGCCCTAGATATCACCACCACATCGCCTCGCTCGAGGGATGTGCCCTCATCATTCAAGCAGATATCTACTACAAATCCGCTTTTGGATCCGGACACAGTGATGTCGCCATTGACCCCAAGGTCTCCCTGGCTGTACACCCCCCATGTATTGCCACTACCTTCAACACCAGTACCATAAGTGCCA
>SMTZ1_10006060_pt1 | contig 13109 bp, 10 predicted proteins | sample DeeMarSWOR136_30_FD_25667 | JGI IMG/M metagenome (IMG submission 25667) | reverse complement strand
AATTGCCATACAAAAGCCCTGTACCCTGGCAAAGGTGGTGGCCCAGATTCAGGCCTTTTCGATCTCGGCGAGATTGATTGCCTACCACATAGGTTCAGACGGGAGAAAGAAATCATACGGAACCGGAGCCCTTCTCATTTGAGGCATACACTACGCCGGGCTTGACCACGGCCAGGCGATCCTCAATGCTTGTTCTGATAATGTTGTTCATAGGCCGCAATTCAAGGACAACACCGCCTTGTTCAGGCACGCTCAGACCGGACAGAGAGGTTCCCGCACCAAAGGCAGTTACGGGGAATTTCTCCTTATTGGCGAGCTTGAGGATTGCCGAAACCTGCTGAGTACTCGTTGTCCACAACACTGCATCAGGCCGGTGCTTAAACTCCGAGGCGTCCTTTGCGCAGCAGACCATATCGACCAGACTATCGATGCCGTTTTTTCACCTACGAAACCGATAAGCGCCTACTTTATTGTTTCATCCAAGATTTACTCGTTTGGTTGCAAGAAGATGTGCAATCTCTCGGCGGTCGAAATGTTCTGTTGGCAATCTAGCCCATCAGGTTCGAGATCAGGTTGCCTTTCCGGTCGAATTGCAGCTCCACATCCTTGTCCTCGATCTCTATACCAGGCCTACCCTCCAGATCAGCCACACAGCCGTGGGAGACTACCAGCTTCTTGAGGTCCATGGTGTTTTTGATATGGACGATCCGTACGTCTTCTGTCGAGCAGGGCCTGAGCGTCATCATAGCCGCCGCAAGGGCCTCTTGGTCATTCGGATACGCCAGGGGTATCCTTCCGGATTCCGGGCAGCAGGAGGTCAGGCAATTGATCGCGGTAACCTGAAAGTCGATCTTATCTACCAACCGCTGGGTGGTGAAATCCGCCTGGCCGACGCCAATGGCACTGCCTTCCGTTCCCTTAGTTAGATCGATGGCGGGCGAAGGCCTACTAGCACCATAGGAGCAAACATCTCGGCCAACCACGTTGGGATCAATACCCTCTCCACTAATATCCTTTCCCATCTCATCGACAATGAGCAGGTCGATCTCATTCAGGGGCAATCTGGGCATATACGAGCGTGCCTTAGCGCAGAGTTCGGTTTCCACGGCCTCTATTTCATCGGCGGAGGCCATCTTCAGAATCGCTGTTTCATGCTCCTGATTCTCGACCAGTCCTACACCGAAGAGCACCTTAGAGCGTTTGATCAACTCCTTTCCCGCTGTGCTGATGATGTGGTACTGATCTCGAATGAGAGATAGACGATGGTAATGCTCGGCCCCGATCTGATTGCCAAGGCCGATAGCGATCATCTTGATCCAACCGCTCTCGGTGGGGCCAATAAAATTGGTATGAGGTTTGATCCGGTTCACGAGCACGATGCCATCTGCCTCATAAGCGAGGCGATCAAGAAAGAGGGGAATGCTGTCGATCTCGCCCATAGGGACAACATCCATTGTTGCACGAATGGGTGCGCCGACGCTCTCTTCGGTGATGCCTCGGGTGGCAAGTACCTCCGTCTGACCTTCCAGTGTGGCCCCCCCATGTGAGCCCATAGCCGTGGTGATGAAGGGATTGCAGCCTGCCTCCTGTAACATGGTCACCGCCGCACGGACCACGGTTGTTAGACTGCTAATGTCGCGGCTTCCCACGCACACGGCAATATTCATTCCTGGAGAGAGATTGAGGCGATCCTTCAGCCGATTCCATTCACGATCGAGTTCGGCCGACACATCAACGGAAGATGGCATATCGAAATGCTGGTGGATTATCTTCATCCAGGGCAGGTTAAGTTCACGAACCAAAGTGGAGTTCATGCTCAGCTCTCCTTTTCCCATCTCTTACGTTTTCCCTTTCCATCTGTATCTCATTGCTGAGGTGAAGAATTCTTGCCTTCAGCTATGAGTTGTTCTCTGTTTGGAGGATTGCTTTTACAGTTCACCATGTTCTGAGGCCAGGTGAGAGAGGAACCTCTTTTCGGTAATCTGAAGGTGCTGCTCCATAGCTGCTGCCGCACCCTCCGCATCGTGGGCTTTGATCTTTTCGGTAATGGCCTTATGCTCTTGCACTGCTTCAAACGGACGACCCTTGAGCTGGTACACCACGGTAGCCACCCATTCACAGAGATCCCATAGGTTTTCAAGCGAATCGGTTATGTATCTATTATCAGTGTGGGAGGAAAGGGATCGATGAAATTGCCTATCGAGCTTGATGAAGGCCTTTTGATCACGGGTTGCAGCGGCCTCATGATTTATGGCTTCAATGGCATGGATAGATTGTTCGGATACGGTAGGGGTGATATGCAGCACCACGGCCCTTTCCAACGCGCGCCTGAATTGGAATATTTCCCGGATGTGTTGCTCAGTGAGGGAGTTTACTTTGAAGCCTTTCCTGGGAAGGATCGTCACAAATCCCTTTGAGGCCAGGCTAATAAGGGCCTCTCGAACCGGTGTTTTTGAGATCCCCAGCTCTCGAGCTATTGCCTGCTCGCTATAGACGGCCTTTTGCCTAAGCTTATTGGCGATCACGGAATCCTTAATGGCCCCATAAGCTATCTGTTTTAGAGAGGGTGGAACGCTGATACTATGAAAAATTGGAATATCCTGTGGCATGGTAGCTTCTCGCATGTGTGATTTGAAATCTAATATATTAGATACCAAACCTTTTCCCGCTGTCAATTAGAAAGCAGCAGGGAAAACCGAAAGCCAGAGTTCAAGCGCAACGGAAGGAATTACACATACAAAGACTAGTGGCTCCCTGCCGGTGTTTTTGAGCTGGTGGTTTTGCCCACCTGAAAGAAGAATAACGTTACCAAGTTCCAAATCAGACCCCTCTGTTTTCATCGGATAGAGGCTGAAATGCCGGCAGTATCCCCTCGTGATGAAGCTGCAATCAGACAGATCATCAAGTGTAACCTAAGGCAGGCCAACTACAACATTAAAGATGGTAGGGGCTCAGCAAGAGGCTGAAGCGCCATAAGAATAAACTGTTCACCCTCCTGGAATATAAAAAGCCAGCGCTATAATAATCATGCCAGGGAACTGATGCGAAAACCAGTGCTTACCAGAAACAGGTATCTCAGCAGAATCGATCAGAACGGGCGAGCAAAACTCAAGCTATATTGATGAATGCGTTTCGGAACCGCTGAACTCCGGGAAATGAAGGGCTTTTGAGACCGTTTTGTTTCATACTAAAGTATCTACTAAAAAAAAGATAGTACCAGAACAACACCTTGAACTGGCAGCATAATTTTTCAAAGAGCTAGCGTTTTACCTTCTTCTTAATTCCATCCTATATCTTCCCGAGCGCTTTAAGGACCTTATCTGGAGTGATGGGGAAATCATAGATCCACACGCCGATAGCGTTATAGACGGCGGGTGACATGAGAGCAGGAACCACGGTAGCGATATCTTCACCAATGCCGACTATGCCATAGGGGCCGTATCCTTGCCTGGTCTCAACTAGGTGTGTATCGATGGGTCCCACATCAGCCATTGTGGCAATCTTATAGTCGAGAAGATTGCCGTTCAGCATGACTCCAGTCACTGGATCATGGATGACTTCCTCGGTTAAGGCCCTGCCCACGCCCATATAGGTGCCACCATATTGCTGCCCTGCACATGTCTCAGGGCTTACCACTTTACCAACATCATTGACATTCACTACATCCGTCACGAATATCTGGCCTGTCTCGGTATCCACTTCAACCTCCATGAAATGCGCCTGTCTACACCATTTGGGACGAAAGCCAGCGTAGCATCCTATCTGGACCTGGTAACTGTGCGCGAAAAGCGGAGCACTAAATGGGTGTCTTTGGGCGCCGTACAGTTCATGAAAGGCTAAGGGGCCTGCTTCGCCCGAAGGCCCAACAAGTTCTGCAACGCGCAATGTTTTTGAAGGATCTTTTTTTACATAAATGACACTGTCCTTTATGTCCAGGTCTTCAGGCGCACAGTCCGGAAAAAAAGGAGGATAACTCCCTCGCTGAGTGACAGCCCTCGGGCTAGTAGCCGCTTTCAAGATCTTCGCTTTCAATAACCTGGCGCAGTGTCTAACAGCCCAGCCATTGACGCTCATGTTGGTGGAGGAATCTGGACACATCGGATAAAAAGGTACATCTCTATGTTGGCGATAGAACACATCCTCGATACGCATCCCGATTTCGTCTGCTGTAATTTGGCAGTAGCTTGTGTCCGAATTCACGCCGTTGTCACACCGTTGACCCAAAATATTGATGGTACCGTCATCACGTTCAACTCGCATGGCAATCTCTCCTGATCCGCAAGAATCGTCCCATTCATGGGTCCAGGTAAAAGCGATTCCATGCATTCTGCCATTGGGAAGTTCTTTCGTGCCCGGTTGGTGCCACTTGTTATCCCAGTCTATGGCCCCCTTACCTTCCTCTATACATTCCCTCAGGCTATTTCTCGGGGTAAACCCCATTTCTTTCTTTCGCTCCCTGACCCAATCCATATTGTATCCTTTGGCACCATCATTCTTGAGCGCAACCTCTACGGGATCCATGCTCAACTCGGCGGCAACACGATCAAATACCAACGTAAAAGCCAACGTATTTGGAAGTTGTTCACACCGGACTGCTGTATTAGGACCTTTATTTATCTTTACGACCTTTCTTGGGGCATGAAGATTAGGGATAGCAGTATTATCCTCAAAATGGGTGCCAGGACCAAAACCCTCCCACTGGGCATTGGGAAAATGGCCTTCAGCTCTTACAGTGGTGATGGTCCCATCATTCTTGAACCCCACCTTCAAAAAGTAAACCCCTTCATCCATGGAGCCGCCATAGAAGTCGTCTCTCCTAGTAAATGCATATTTTACAGGCCTTCCAGTGCGTTTGGCTAAGAGTGCAGCACAGTAGTCAGGTCCCTGCTTCCAATAAAATTGGGTCCACCCTCCAAAGGTTGCCCCCTGATAGAGAAAATACAATTGAATTCTATTCATTGGTATATGGCCGAACCACGACTGAATAGCTCGTTTGGCCTCGTGAGGGCGCTGATGTTTTTGCCAAAACTCTGGATAATCACCGTTCCACCTGACCACGCCACAAGGACGTTCTGGTGAAACATAGGTGTGAAGACGTCTTTTTACGATGAATTCAATCATCCGATCCGCCTCCGCAAAACCTTTTTCTGTGTCCCCGTGCCCTTCCACATGCTCCACCTCAAGATTGCTTTTTGGAAACTCCTCAGGCCACGTGAGCGGTGCATCGGGCTTTAAGGCGTCCTCTACGTCCAGAACAAAAGGAAGTTTCTCCCATTCCACCTCGATCATCCTGACCGCTTCTCCAGCGATATGCTCTGTCGCCGCCGCTACAGCGGCACCCACCGGCTCACCCTGAAAATGGGCAATGCCAGAGAGAACCTTTATCGCCGTAGGTCCATGACCGCCAAGATCCGCCATTTCCGGTAATTCCGGATCATCATATCTGAGTATGGCCCTCACGCCAGGCAGCGCTTCAGCCTGACTCGTATCCATGGTTTTGATCTTGGCATGGGGGTAGGGCGAGGTCAGGAATTTTAGATAAAGCATACCCGGCAACTGTACATCCATGGTATATCGCGCGCGGCCGCTTGCCTTCTCTAATCCATCCAGTCGCTGGATATCCTCTTTGCCGACAAAACTAAATTCCTTCAGAGGGTAACGGTCCGCCCCTAGATTGTCCTCCATTTCAATCATTCGTTCGTATTCCTCTTGGACCCTCATCTCAGTTTCCCTCCTCTAGCTCTTTTGTAACCTCTTGTACCTCCACCACATGCTCACTATAAGTCAAACAACGACAAATGCGTCATCAAGCCCATCTATACCTTTTACTGTCTAGGCTTGGGATTTCTATCCTACAATTCTTTCTTGGAAGTGGTTATGAAATGAAATCGCGTGCGGTGATGATCGAAATAAAATCACTACTAAATGCTCTGTTTGTCATCAGCAATTCTCTCTGAGGTGTTTCAGTCGATCAACTGAAAATTCAACACTCTACTTACAGCTCAGAATTGTTCTCTTCACCATGGTTTTCGCAATCTGGACCATATAGGCATTATGCTCCAAAGGCCTTGCATCTGACACAACGGCATCACCGGCTGCTTGGGCAATGTCCTCGGAGATTTTCTTTCCTAATAAAACCTCCTCTGCTTTCACTGCCCTGTAAGGTTTGACAAAGACCGCATTAAGACAAACCCTGGCAGCTTCAACTTTTCCATTAGACCTCGTAATCATTGCCGCGCAATTGACGATGGGAAAATCTATCGACGATCGTAAGGTAAATTTCAAAAATGCGCTCTTGGTACCGGCAGGGGGTGCAGCAATCTTAATCTCTTCAACTATCTCATCATCCTCCAGGACTGTCGTTTTTTTCACCTCCACCTGGAAAAAGTCTTCTGCCTTAATGGTCCTTCTGGATGTCTTGACCTTTGCATCCAAAGCTATCAATGCTGGTGCGATATCGCTTGGATGAACTGCAATACATCCTTCTTCCACACTCCCCCCAAAAATCGAATGATACCGATTATCACCCTCAAGGGCATAGCACCTGCCGCCCCCCTTTCTTAGACATGGAAACCGGTTCTCCGGGTGCCTGTAATACCAGCACCGGATATCCTGGCAGATGTTGCCCCCAATTGTCCCCATCTCTCTTAAATGAGGGGAGGCAGTCCTGCGGGCCGCCTTAGCCAGGGCGGCGTATTTCTCATTTACAAGGGAATTGTGGGCGATATCCTCGAGGATGGCGAGAGTACCGATCTTCAGCACACCTTCCTCTTGCTCGATCCCGGCCAGACCAGGGATGGTCTTAATATTGACAAGCGCTTCCGGATAACCGGGCAGAATCCGATCCTTCATTTTACCAAGAAGATCAGTCCCTCCTGCAATCAAACATGCCTTGCCACCATAGCGCCTCAAAACTTCAACCGCCTCACCGATCGTTGTCGCATTGAAATGTGAAAAAGGCTTCATCCTTTCTTCTCCTATATTTTTCCCAAGGCCTTCAAGACCTTTGCAGGGGTGATAGGGAAGTCATCCACCCATACCCCAATCGCATTGTGGATTGCAGGGCCAAGAAGGGCCGGTACCACTGTTGCCGTGTTTTCGCCTATCCCTGTTGAACCGTAAGGGCCATGCCCAAGACCAGTCTCTATGATGATGGTATCGACAACAGGATAATCATTCATTGCTGCGTACTTGTAATCCAAAAGACCCCTATTTAGCAGCACACCAGTATTGGGATCCCAGACCATCTCCTCAGTGAATGCCCGGCCCAATCCCATATACGTACCGCCATACATCTGGCCCTCGACCGTTTCAGGAGAAATGGCCTTTCCCACATCATTGACATTCACCACTTTGATAACCTCCATCTCTCCGGTCTCGGTGTCCACTTCAACTTCTATAAAATGTGCCTGCCGGCATAACCGGGGGCGGCCCGTCTCTGTTGCCTCACCCCAAAGGCCCTGGGTGTGCCAGGCCCATGCAATTACCGGGGGCTCTGTCCAGATAACCACGGCGTTCATCATGGGAGTTGCCATCGTGACAACTTCAGCGACAGTCTTCTTGTTTTCGGGATTCGCCTTCTCGAATATGATGCCTTCCTTGACGTCCAGTTCGTCGGCCTTCAGATCAAACTTTTCAGCGGCCAGATCAAGGAGCATGCTTTTGGCCTTTTGGGCTGCCTTTTTGACTACATACCCATTACTTCCCAGATTACAGGAACCATCGGGTGACATCAATGCAAAGCCCTGATTCAGATCAAAGGGATTGATCTCAACATCCTCGTACTTCACCCCCAATTCATCTGCCACGATCTGGATATATGCAGTCCATGGATTTACGCCAACATCGGAATGCTGAGCAATAATGCTGACTGATCCATCATTCTGGATCATTACCGCTGCCGAGCCTGTGCCTCTAATATCGTCCCAATCATGGCTCCAGGTGAAAGCCATGCCATGCATTCTGCCGTTGGGGAGTCTTTTCGTGCCAGGCGGGTGCCACTTATCATCCCAGTTCATCGCCTTTTTGCCAGCTTCGATGCATTCTCTTAGGCTGTCTCTGTCTGGGAACCCTTTTTCCCGCCTATACTGGGAAAGGTAGCTCATATCATGGCCCTCGCAACCATCGTTTTTCAATGCCACCTCTGTTGGATCGAGCCCAAGCGCATCGGCCACATGGTCAAACACCATTGTGAGGCAAAACGTATTCGGGAGTTGCTCGCATCGACACCACCAGGCAGGCGGTTTGCTTACATCTACGGTCAGGCCCTGACATTTAAGATTCGGGACCCTGGTGTTGTCGACAAAATGGTCGATTCCAGGGGTGCACATGAATACATCGAATATATTTTTCATCTCCAGGGCTGTAATGGTTCCGTCCTTTCGGGCACCTACTTTAAAATAGCAGACCATGTTGTCCCCAGAAAACCCATAGAAGTTTTCAGCCCTGTTCAGTACGAGCCTAACCGGTTTGTCAGTCTTTTTTGCCAATAACACAGCTAGTACGTTCATACCGTTCTGATGCCAGTTGGACGGATTGTCCCGCTCGCCGAAGGAACATCCATTGTATGGAGAATGCGTGTTGACCTTGTTCATAGGGATATCAAGCTGTTCACAAAGCATGAGTTTGCTCAGATACGGTTGTTGTTCATGCACCCACATTTCCAACTTGTCACCGCTCCATCGTGCGATCACGCTGGGCAGCTCTGCTCCTGCCCAGAGATGGGCGTCGCGTTTCGCTTTGAATTCGATAACGACATCAGCTTCCTTGAAGCCCTTTTCCACATCTCCTTTCTCGACCAGTTCTCGCGCGTCCTCGACCTTATTGTTTTCCGCGCCCGGACACAAGATCAGGGCATCGGGCTGCAAGGCCTCCTCACCGTGTAAAATAAAGGGCAGTTCTTCCCATTCGATATCCACAAGCCTCAGGGCTTCAGTGGCTATTTCTTCTGTGTCTGCCGCCACGGCTACCCCGACCCATTGTCCCTCAAAATATGCCTCGTTACCAAGAATGGTTTTCACCGGCTTTAGTGCCCAACCGGCAAATTCCTCTGCCATGCGATTTGGGCCCACGATGCTGCCATTCAGGATTCTGCCCTCTATTTCAGGGTCATCGTATCGCAGGACTCCCCTCACGCCGGGTAATGCCTCGGCTTTGCTCGTGTCCATTGTAATGATCCTTGCATGGGCATACGGGGATGATAAAAGCTTGGCATAAATCATGCCGGGAATCTGTATGTCCCTCGTATACAAGGCCTTCCCGCTCGCCTTTTCATACCCGTCATATCTCCGAATGCCACGCTTTCCGACCTCATTGAATTCCATGGTGGGGATATCCGGACCAACCTTGTACATACCCTCCGATTTTAATGTTTGATATGGTCCTCGTGCGTTGCTCATTTTACTCACCTTTCTCCCTCAGCATCTCTGCCGCCTCCATTATAGCCTTAGGGTGCTGGGGATACGTGCCGCAACGGCAAAGGTTACCGGCCAACGCCTCCCGGATCTCTTCTTCAGTCGGATTTGAATTTCGGTCCAGCAGTGCCTTGGCCGTGGTCACAAATCCGGGGGTACAGTATCCGCACTGCATGCAGTGATGTTTCACATAACTCTCAATCAACGGATGGCCCGCATCTGCGATTCCCTCGGCCGTCTCGATGGTTTTCCCGTCACATTCTATGGCCAAGGTCATGCAGGATAGGATCGGCCTCCCGTTCATAATAACCGTGCATGACCCGCACGCTCCACGGTCGCAGAACATCTTGGGTGAGGTTAGCCCCATCTTGTCGTGGATGAGATAATTCAGCGTCCACTCCGGCTTTACCTGAATCTCATATGCCTCACCATTCACCGTTATCCTGATCATTCCCTCGGGCAACGGCACCGGTTCACCCTTGTGCGCTATCAAGGCATGTTCCTTTAATGCCTCAAAAGTGTCAAACTTCGTATGGCAATAAGGGCATAGATATGTACTCTTTTCCTCTTTCACTTTCACGACCTCCTTTAGCCAAAGAACTTAACCAAAAGACATGCCTACCCCGTTGTTTTCGGCATGAGAGTCCTAAGAAATACCGACTGATTGATTCGCATTTCATACTCATTCCTGAAATACTTCAGAGTATCTAAAACAGGTACGGCAGCCGTTTGTCCAAGACCACAGAGAGATGAGAACATCATAGCGTTTGATAAGTCTTCTAGAAGCTGAATGTCTTCCTGCACACCCTCGCCTTTTACCATTCTGCCCAAGATCTCCACCATCACCTCACTCCCTTCGCGACAAGGCGTACACTTGCCGCAGGATTCCTCGTTCAGGAATTCCATGGTTCGGTAGAGAAAATCAATCACATCTCGGCTCTCATCGAATACCACGACAGCTCCGGACCCCAACACCGTCTCATAGGAGAGCGGTGTGGTGAGCATACTGGAGGGCACAATGCCGCCGGTCGATCCGCCCACCTGAACCATTTTGATCCCATCAGCGCCAGCCAGGTCCACGACCAACTCCTTCAATTCGCAGCCCATTTCCATTTCATACACACCGGGCCTTTCCACATCGCCGCTCACCGCAAAGATTTTCGTCCCCTTGCTCTTTTCCGTGCCCATTTCTTGATACCACTTGGCACCCCTTGAAATGATATGAGGAACATTCACGAGCGTTTCCACGTTGTTGATGACAGTAGGTTTTTGAAAAAGACCGCTTGTTGGCGGAAAAGGAGGTCGGAAACGGACCTCTCCTCGTTTTCCCTCAAGGGAGTTCATCAGAGCGGATTCCTCACCACAGATGTAGGAACCTGCTCCTTCACGAATCTCAATCTCCACGCCATCTAGGTATCCCTTCTCCCTTGTCTTTTCCACCGCGTTCTGTAAAACCCCAAGCAGATAATGATACTCTTCACGGAGGTAAATGTAGACATTCTTCGTGCCAATGGCATAGGCCGCTATAGCCATGCCCTCGATTAGCTTAAATGGATTGTTTTGGATGATGTACCTGTCCTTGAAGGTGCCAACCTCCCCTTCATCGGCGTTGCAGATTAAGTATCTCTCTCCATCATGGCTCTTGCTTGCGAGCTCCCATTTAACCCCGCAGGGAAAGCCCGCGCCCCCTCGACCTAACAGTCCAGAAGCCTTCACCTCTTCAATTACATCTACCGGGCTCATCTCTTTTTGGGCCTTCTTCAGCGCCTTGAAGCCCTCGTGGCCCTCATAGGCGACGATATCTTGAGGATCTAGCTCTTCACAGTATTTCAATAGAATTCTTTTTTCCGGCACGGCAACACCTCTAGATTTTTATTCAAAGGATTTCAATATGTCAGATATCTTCTCCCGGGTCAGTTGACCATAAACCTCATCGTTGATCAGCATCGCCGGTGCCTGGTCGCAGGCCCCAATGCAGTTGGTCAACTCAAAGGTGAACCGACCGTCTGGTGTGGTCTCACCGGGAGCGATTCCGAGCTCCTCCCGTATCCAATCGATCATCGTTTCCGCATCTTTCATGCAGCACGGCACGGACTTACAGATGCGGATAACGTTCCTCCCTAAAGGCTTCGTTGATAGAAAACTGTAAAAGGTTGTCACACCATAGACTTCGCTGACAGTCAGCCCCATAGATTCTGCAATACTTCCAATGGCACCCTCGGATACATAACCGGACTCCGCCTGCTCATCCTTGAGCATCCTTAACAATACATCTCGTCCCCTGCCTTGCGCTCCCATCATGCCACCCCCTTCCTGGGCTTGGTCAGTGCGGCCGTCGGACAATAGTCGATGCATATCCCGCAGTCCTTGCACGCCTCCTTGTTCAACGCCACGTCACAATCCACAATTACCTTGGAGCTGAAGCCGCGATAGGCCGTGCTGAAAATATCTTTCTTCGCGATCTCGCTGCACGCACGGATACATCTGCTACATAAAATGCACTTTGACATATCTCGTGTCACATACGGACTGATCTCCTCTAGCGGATAATTGCGCGGTTCCCTCACCTTGAATCTCGGCGGACCCACCTCAAGCTCAGAGGCCAACTGGTGAAGCTCGCAATCACTCGCATCTATATCCGTCACACAGGAGCCTGTATGGGCAGTCATTAGCAGTTCAATGTTCACCTTTCTGGTAGCGATTACCTTGGGAGACCGGGTATGCACTACCATCCCTTTGTTGATCGGTGTATGGCATGAGCCAACCAGTGTCGGTGATCCCTCCACCTCCACCACGCAAACCCTACAATTGCCACTCGGGCTCAAATCCGGCTTGTGACACAGGGTTGGAATTTTGATGCCCGCCTTTTCGGCGGCTTCAAGGATGGTCATCCCTTCATGACCGATCACTTCAGTATCATCAATCATTATTTTTATTTCAGCCATTTTTGCTACCACCCTAAGAGATTGTTAATATGTAACAAGTCACCCTCATCTTAAAACATTACTATTCCTCGAGCCCATGGGAGTTATTTTCTCTTGATAAGGCCACTTTCCCACGTTTCTAAGGCGAAACACAGATGTACTAAGGCTTCCTTTGATGCTCTATCAGGATCATGGTCCCTGATTGCATTAAACATATTCTGGTGCTGCAGTAACAATTTTTTCCGTTCGTCCTTTTTTCTGAAGATATCACCATAAGCTATGCGAAGCGGTTCCTGCAACAAATCATATACCGTTTGCATTATATGAAGGTAGGCCTCATTGTGTGTTGCCCTTGCGATAGCAGAATGGAAATCAAAATCAGACTTGGCACCTAAACGATTTCTCTTAAGGTCTTCCTCCATCTCTTTTAGAAGCTTATCAAGCTGCTGGATTTCATCACTCGTTGCGCGTTCAGCGGCCAATGAGGCCGTACCTATCTCAAGGTATTTTCTGATCTCCAACAACTTCAAGATATTCGAGGGATCATTTTTGCTAAATGCTGCTAGTGGATCGTGTATAGATAGGGTTGTGATTGGCCGCACAAAGGTTCGGTTCCCCTGCTGGATTTCCAATAGGCCCATTCCTTGGAGGGTATTCAGGGCTTCTCGAAGGGAAACCCTGCTCACATTTAAAGTCTTCGCTAATTCTCTTTCCGGTGGCAGTTTCTCGCCAGGCATCAGTTTTCCTTCGAAGATCATGCCTTTCAGCTGGT
>SMTZ1_10007029_pt1 | contig 13110 bp, 13 predicted proteins | sample DeeMarSWOR136_30_FD_25667 | JGI IMG/M metagenome (IMG submission 25667) | reverse complement strand
GCTGAGCTTGGAATTCCGGTTTATTTAGTAGAACAAGAATCAACCATCGGTGGACATATGACTCGCTTGAATAAAACTTTTCCTACAAATGAATGCCCTCAGTGTAGCATCTCACCGCTAACGAATGGTGTTGCTAATCATCCTTTAATAGAACTCTACACTATGGCTCAAATTAAAACTGTGGAGGGAACGATGGGGAATTATGAAGTAGAAATTGAGATTAAACCTCGTTACGTTAAAAGTAATTGTACTTCTTGCGGAGAATGCGCTGCAAATTGCCCTGTAGAGGTTCCATCCGAATGGGATAAAGGGATGTCCATGAGGAATGCCATATATAAGGCTTATCCTCAAGCTATACCTGCAACCTATGTGAGAGATAAAAAGAGTTGTATTAACTGTAATACATGTATTAATATTTGTCCTGTAGAGGCTGTTGATTTTTCAATGGAACCTGAAACAAAAACGTTCAAGGTCGGATCTATTGTCGTTGCTGCTGGATATGAAGAATATGATCCATCAGAAATTGAAGCTTATCACTATGGTCAAGAGGGATACGAAAATATAATTACACAACTTCAATTAGAGCGAATGCTTGGACCGACATCAATAACTAATAGTGAAGTACTGAGACCGTCTGATGGTAAAATACCAAAGCATGTCGTTATAATTCAATGTGTAGGAAGTAGAAATGAACAAGTTGGAAATAAATATTGCACAGGAGTTTGTTGTAAATTTGCCACAAAAAATGCTGGGATAATTAAAGATAATTATCCGGATACGGAGGTGACTATTTGTTATATTGATATAAGGACACCCGGACTAAATTTTGAAGAGTATTATATGAATGCTCAAGAAAAAGGGGTTCGATTTATTAGAGGTCGACCATCAGAAATACTCAGAGATCCCATATCAGGTGATTTAACGGTTATTGTTGAGGACACCCTTTCACAAACCCCTATGAAATTAAAGGCAGATATGGTCGTTCTTTCAGCAGCAATGGTACCACCCCAAGGTATTGGCCCATTAGGATCAAAACTAAAGATTTTAAGATCAAAAGAAGGATTTTTTAAAGAATTTCATATTAAAATGAATCCTACGCAAAGTAGTAAAGGGGGTATTTATCTTGCAGGAGCGGTACAAGGTCCAAAAGATATTTCTGAAAGTGTCGCTCATGCCGGAAATGCTGCCGCTTTAGCAGCTCAACCGCTTGTTAAAGGTTATATTGAGAAAGAGATGTTGATACCGAAAATAGATTATGATTTGTGTATGAATTGTGGAATGTGTATAACCGCATGCAATCCCGCTGCAATTAGCTGGAATGAAGAGGGTCGACCAGAAGTTAATGAGGTGGCTTGTAGATCCTGTGGTATGTGTATGCCTGTATGTCCCACAGCTGCAATTCAATTGCTTAATTTTAGGGATGATCAATTACTTGATGAGATTATCCCAATATCTGGTGGAGGTGTAGTTTGTATTGAATGAATGCGAAGTTAAATGTGAGGGATATGAAAATATAGTCGTATTTATGTGTAATGAATGTGGACAAGGCTCAGCGAACACCGCAGGAGTCGGTAGAATGTCCTATGATCCGGCAATTAGGATTGTAAGAGTACAATGTACTGGTCAAGTTGGGCCAATCCAAATAATGGATGCGTTAAATAATGGTGCTGATGCAGTCGCATGTATTGGATGTTGTATTGGAGCATGTCATTTTTTTAATGGAAATCTGTTATCAATGCGCCGAATAAAACTAATGAAGAAGCTTTTTAAAGAACTTGGTTATAGCGATCAGACTATAAATCAGTATACTTCACGGGCTGCTGAGGGAGAAACTGCTGTAGGAGATTTCGAAGATATAGTAGAAAGATTATGTACTGCAATAGAAGATGGAGGTACTTTCGAAAATGTCTGTTAAAATTTTTCAATTTAATGGATGTAATAAATGTTTTCATGAGACTATACTTCTAAAAAAAGAATCGGACTTGGATATTGAATTAATTTCAAATCCCACAGAGTGGAAAGAAATTAAAATAGATACCGCAATTCTTACTGGTTATATTTTACCTGAGGATAAGGATATTCTATTCAAAATTGAAAATAATGCTGAAAAAGTTATTGCTTATGGAGATTGTACCACAACGGGCGGTGTTTTTGGATTGAGCAATCAACGAGGTTCCAAGATTACCCCTATAAATAAAATTTTATCAAATTCAATCAATATTAATGGATGTTTAGCTGAGATTGAAGAATTAATTGCTACTTTAAAAAGAGAAAAAAAGGTGAAACTGAAGCCTTTATGTAATGTATGTAAAAGACGTTCAACTTGCGAATATTTGGATGCTGTTCAGAGACAGATTGATCCCCTTGAAGATGAGGAGTCTTGTTTTAACGATTTGGGCTTTCAATGCAATGGGTATATTGCAACAGAGTGTAAAGAACGTTGCGTAGATTATGGAACACAATGCCGAGGCTGCAAACCAATAGTGGAGAGATCTGGTATCAGAATGTTAGGTATGTTTGGAACGTTGATGGGAAATGTTGAAGTTGCGACTGAAGCCTCCAAATATGGGGCAACCGATAAATTAGCTGATCAAGACGATGACATGACTGAGAGTTTACCAGATATAGTTGGAAACTTCTTTAGATTTACTCTTCCTACTTCAGGATTACCACCGGGAAGGATTAATTCAACGGGGAGTGTAATAGAAGATGTGTTTATGAATAGACTGATAGAAGAATTACCTTTGATTACTGGCTTGCTTGGGGGGGATCATTCAATTTCCATGACTTTAAGTGTGATCGAAGCATATGAAAAAGGTGCAGGAATTGAGGTGAGTGAAGAGACGGTGAAAATCCGAAACCAATTAAGAGATCTTGAACAAGAGCTAAAAGCTGCAGTTGATGCCCAGGATGCAGATAAATATAAGGATACTACAGAAAAAATAAGGAAAATTGCGGGGAATATGAATTTATCAAATGTATTTTTTGGAGGATTTAAAACACCAATAGAAGGTTATGATAATTTTGAAGATTATAAATCACAAATTTTTGAAGTGGTTGAGGGATCCTATAAGAATGGTTTAATAGGATTTACCCTTGATACAAAAGGCATTATAACAAAAATTAAAATCAAGGAGGGAAAATAGTTGAGTTTTTCGCTATTAAATGAAGAAATTATAGAAGTAGGGCTATGCCAGGGATGCGCTAAATGTGCTGGAACTTGTAAACATATAATTATGGAAAATTTACGTCCTGTTCTTAAAGACTATTGTATTCTTGAACGTGATGGAATAGATTGTGGCAAATGTTATGAAGGATGTCCGCAAGTTATTCAAAAACAGTTTGAAGAAATCCAACCAAAAGGGATTTATTCACTAAGGAGTAAGAATCCTGAGATCCTTAAAAAGGCCTCGAGCGGAGGTTTTGTCACAACCATAGCCGAACATCTATTAAAAGCCAAGAAAGTATCTAATATTGTAATGGTCCAAAATGAGGATGATAAGCCGGTCGCTGCAGATGTATCTAATCCTGACGATGTTATCCAGAAGGCAGGAGTGGTTTATGGACGTTCGGGAGTGTTAAAAAGATTGGTCGAATTAACAGGCGAGACTTCTGGACCTATTGGAATAGTGGGGGTTGCATGCGAAATGCGAGGCGCAGCAGAAATCGAGGATAAAATGAAACGAGACATTCTAAAATTGGGTTTATTCTGTAATTCCAATATGAGAACGGAATATAGCGATCAAGGTTTAATATGCTCGCCGTGTTGTAGCGGATGTCCATCAGGAGTAAATGCTCAAGGATATATTAACCATATAAGAAATAAAGAATATCAAGAGGCAGTAGATCTGATAAGAGAAAATAATCCACTCCCGTCTATATGCGGTAGAATCTGTACAAATGAATGTGAACATAATTGTACTTATATCGGCACGGATCACCCAGTTGCTATTCGGGAATTAAAGAAATTTGTAACGGAATGGGAAATTCAAAATGCTAATAAAAAAATAACTCCTGGAAAAAGGGATGGTAAAAAAGTAGCTATAATTGGTTCTGGTCCTGCAGGTTTAACAGCGGGGTATTTCTTAGCAAAATTAGGATACAGTCCAACTATATTTGAGAAATCCGATCAGATAGGAGGCATGCTAAGGTTTGGAGTACCCCAATTTAGATTGCCGAATTATGTCTTAGATTATGATATCGAGATGATTAAGAATTCTGGTGTTGATATTCAATTAAATAAACCCTTTGGACCGGAAATGACAATATCTGATCTGAAAAATGATGGTTACGATGCAGTTTTTATTGCAACAGGTCAATACAAGCCTAAAACATTGAAGCTGGAAGGAGAGGATTTGCCAAATGTTCATGTAGCAATCAATTTCCTTATCGACAGAAAATATCGTTACTGTGATAACACAGAAGAATTCGAGGGCAAAACAATCGGAATCATTGGAGGCGGACCAGTAGCTGTTGATGTAGCTCAAACAGCTCTAAGATTAGGAGCCTCAAAAGTCCACTTAGTAGATATTGCAACAGAAAAGGAACTTGAGTTAGCTATAAAAGAAATTCCAGAAAATGAATTCGAGTTTATGGAATATCATTTTACTACATCAACCTCTAAAATAACACAGGAAAAAGATGATAAATTAATTTTAAATTGTTATAAGGTAGAATGGAGAGAAGCTGATGAATCAGGTAGACGGGTCTTAGATAAAGTGGATAAATCTGATTATGAAATCCCAGTAGATGTAATTGTTATTGCAATAGGACAAGCAGTAGATTTTGGTCTGATTGACACAGCAACTGATAATAAATTAGCAAAAGAAAGAAATAAGATTACTGTAAATGAAATAACTTTCGAAACCAATATTCCAGGTGTTTTTGCAGGAGGTGATATTATCACAAATTCGAAAGCAGTTGCGATAGCTGCGATTGCTCATGGAAAAGAAGCAGCAATTTCTATAGATCGATACCTTAAAGGAGAGGAGCTTGAAGCTGGAAGATACCTACAAAAACGAATGTTTTTTACAGGGGCAAAGGTACCTCCGAAGGATTATTCTTTAAAAGCATGTACAGATGATGAATATAATCAAGAGTCTGTGTGGAATTTTGAAGAAGTTGAAGCAATGTTTAATGAAGAAATGGCCTTACACGAAGCAAGACGTTGTTTAAGCTGCAATAAGTACTGCGCCCACTGCCAGGATTTCCCTGCAATTTATTCAGATATTACCGCTGGTGAAGTCGGTTCAGAAAAAGGTTTCACAACAGTTCTCGCGTGGACTGAACGAGGAAAAGGAATTGTTGAAAGCGCAATACAAGAAGGTCTTTTTGAAGAAGGAAAAGTTGATGAAGAGGAACTTAAAAAAGCGATAAACCTAAAATCTCACAGGGAATTATTAGAATTTCGGAAAACTCCAAGACAGATGATACTTGATTATATAACCTTACAGGGTCCAAATACAATATCAAGTTTATCTGAAAAACTTGATATGGAACCTAAAAAAGTAAGATATGAAGCCTTACGATTAGTTCAACAACATAAACTTGAAATGAAAGTTGAACCTGATTATGAGGAACCTATATTTAACGTTATATGTGAATAAAAAATATGGAGGAATGAAAAATGAAATATGATATGGAGTTAAATGTATGTGGTCTCGTTTGTCCCGTACCCGCTTTAAAAACCAAAAAACAACTGATGAAAATGAGACCAGGTACGGTTTTAAAGGTAATTACCGATTATAAACCTGCAAGTGAATCAGTCCCAAGAGACCTTGCTAAAACAAAGCATAAACATTTGGGAACAGATTATCTTGATGATGACGAGTTATGGCATATCTATTTTGAATGTGTCAAATAAGTACAAAATAATTTTATCTTTTTTTTTATTTTTCTTATTTTTAATAAATAGGATAACTTGGATTTAGGATTAAATATCTGTTTTTAGGTATTTTTTAAGACCAAAATCATCTTTATATTAAACAAGAGTTTAATCATAATGATAAATTTAATTTCAAATCTATAGAGCAAGTTCATCATGAAGATATGCATTATTCTCTATAGCTTATAAAATATAATCAATTGGCTTATGAAATTAAATTAATATAAGAACTATAGAATAAATTAATAAATAAACATACCGAACGTGCATTAAAAATGCCAAATATTAAGAAATGGGAAGGAAATGATCACTGGGTTGAAATTGATCTTGAACGATGTGTTGGTATCGGTGAATATGTGGAGGTTTGCCCCGTTGATGTCTATGAACTTGTAGACGGGAAAGTTAATGCTGAGAATATAGCAGAATCTACTGATTGTATGGCCTGTCAAGATATTTGCCCAACGAGTGCAATATTAAAGCATTCTGCTTGGTAATTTAAAAATTCTGAACATTAGTAACAAAATATAAATACAGTAAATTAAATTATAATTTAATTCTAAGCAAACTATGATATTCCAATCATACATCTTTAAAACATGGAGCGCGATCTCAAATGGTTCCTTCGAAATCGTGGTTAAACGGTTCGGATGAACCTGAAAAAGCTAGAAGGATAGTTGAGTATCTTGAGGAAAGATCGCAATATCCCGATCAGATTATGGTCAACAATGCACTGAAAAATATTTTAAATCCAAAAGAGGGAGAACATCTCCTCGAAGCGGGCAGCGGAAGTGGTGTTTTATGTCGTTTAATGGCGAAGGATGTTTCACCTGGGGGACACATTACTGGATTTGATATTTCTCCCGAAATTATTCAATTATCTCAGGAATATGTTCGCAAGGAAAATTTAAGCGAAATTATTACGTTTGAGGTAGGAAAAGCAAGCAGATTACGCTATCCGAATGCTATTTTTGATGGCGCCTTTGCAGCTCGCCTATTGCTTTATATTACAAATCCATCAGAAATTATTACTGAATTAGCTCGTGTTGTGAAACCTAGGGGGAGAATAGTATTAATGGACTGGGATTTTGAAACTCTTGTTGTTGATCATTCCCTCCGAGAACCCACCCGACGAATATTTCATTGGAGAAATGATAATAAAGATGGGAACAACTGGAGTGGTAGACAACTTTTTCGTTTGATGAATGTCGAAGGTTTAAAAGAAGTTAAAGTTTATCCTGTGGTTTGCGTCGCCACAGATGAAAATAATTCATTAACACAATCAATTTGGCATGCTGCGTCTGGGGCGCTTGAAATGGGAGTAATCACAACCTCCGAACATGAATCATGGGTATCTGAACTCAAATTAAAAATTAAAGACCATACATTTTTTGCAAGTATCGTATATTTTATAGTTCATGGATTAGTTCCATGAAATTTATTTGTTATCATTAAAGGAATTAATATTAAAATAAATAATTGATGATATAAATGAAATATTCAGTAGGAATAGGATTAACAAATAATTGTAATTTGAATTGTGGACATTGTTATAGAGATAAAACTCAAATTTCAAATATTACTCTAAAGCAGATACAAATTCTATGCGAGACATTTCCAATCGGAGCCATGGGATTTGGTACAGGTGAAACCATATTAAATCCCGAATTTTATCAGATTCTAGAATTTCTGTCAACACAGAACATAAAGATTAGTTTAGCTTCCAATGGTTTAACATTGACTTCTCTTCCTGAAAATTACTTAACATTTTTTCATGACGTGGAAGTATCAATTGATTTCCCTACAAAAAAGGAACAAGATAATTTTCGTGGTAGTGGTAACTGGGATTTAGTGCATCAAGCCATTTAAAGATGTAAGAATGAAAACTTACGAGTATCTATTCTTACCACATTAATGTCCACAAATTTTGAAAAAATGGATATGATGGTGGATCTTGCTCGCTCGTATGATGTCAATTTACGAGTTTGTGTTTATCAAGCAGTGAATTCTAATAAATATCATTTGAATTATAACGAATTTTGGGAAGGATTTCGTTTATTACTAGGGGCAAGCAAGTTAATCTCTACCTCCGAACCTATTGTAAGGGCAGTATTAAATTTAAAAGAGGTATATTCGCCATGTGGATATAAGAGTATTCGGATTAATCCTCGTGGAGAAGTGATTCCTTGTGTTTATTGGGGTACTATTGAGAGTAATCATAAAATCCCGCAAATAGAGGACTTAACCGAGCTTGGAGAGAATGTACTTGATTCTTATTACTTCAAACTAGCCCGCCAGATTCCTGATATAGCCGCACAATGTCCTTGTCAAGGAGGTTGTGCAAGTAGAAGAATAATTAATGGAAATCTCGATTCTCATGATGAATATTGTCCTTGGAGTAGGGGAGATTCCATTAAACTTGAATGGCACAAAGGACCTTCAAGTGATCTTGTTAGAATTAATAATAATTGTACAACGATCGTGAGATAGAATTTGGATGAAAATGCATTGATTATTTTGATACGAAACCCTCAACTAGGACGCGTCAAAACTCGGTTAGCTGCAAAAATTGGGGATGAGAGAGCATTAAAAGTCTATATGGCCTTACTTGATTATACTCGGTCTATAGCGATTGAAATTGATGCTTCACGGCTGCTTTTTTATTCTGATTTTATCGACGAGAATGATTCATGGGATTGTGAATTATTTACTAAATTTTTACAGAAGGGGAATAGTTTTGGAACTAGAATGTGCAGAGCATTTGAATTAACGTTGAACAATCGCCAAAAGGCGGTAATAATTGGTAGTGATTGCGTAGAATTAACTTCGCATATTATTAGAAAAGCATTCGATAAACTGTCCACTTTTGATGTCGTACTCGGTCCAGCCAAAGATGGAGGGTATTATTTGATGGGACTTAAAAAAGTCTATCCTGAACTGTTTATCAATAAGCGATGGAGTACATCCAGTGTTCTAGCTGACACGCTTAATGATATAAAAAATCTTGGACTATCTTTTTATCTTTTACCAGTTCTTTCTGATATAGATGAATTTGAAGATTTCAAAAGTTCTAAACTAAGTAAAAAGATAGTTTTTAGATAGTAGATTACTAGTAAATAAGTAAAGAAAAATAAATTGACGAAATTAAATCTTATTTGAAAAAAGGCGGTTGAGAGTTAATAGAAATATAACAATAATCATAATTTAAGTTTTAAAGGAACAAATTATAAATACTAGAATTAAAAATGAAATCTTATAAACAAAAATATAATAAAATTAAAAATAGTGTTATATGTGAGCGAAATTGAGTAATGAAGACATTAACAAAAAATCTGAAAAAAAGGTGCAATCCATTAGCACAGAGGAACTCAAACAAAACAAGTTAATTGGTCCTGGCCTTGGTTTGGTTATTTTAGGACTGGTATATTTTATCTGGTATATCATGCCTTTTGCGATAGAATATTTAGAAGAAAAACCCTTAGCGATTCACAATTGGGGCTATAGCATTATTTTTTTAACAATTGGTTTAGCATGGTACCAAAAGAGTATTTTACCTCGTACAATCGCATTAATCCAAGCATCCCTTTTACCCATACTTGCTTCAGGATCATTTAATCCATTTATTATAGTAACATTAGTTTTTATTCTTCTGGGCATTTTTGGGATTATAGTCTTATTTGAAAGAAAGAGGAAGAGGTTTTTTTTTCAGGAGCGGCTTCAAAAAAGGACTTGGGAATGGCTAAATTTGCATTTACTAATATTATGTTGGCTGAATATTATGCATATAGGATTTTTATTCTTAGTGGTACGTGCACCAACGGAAATAGACCTTTTGAGACTTGGTCCTAATGCGGGATGGTTAAAAAATTACACTCCTGAATTGCATGAAATATCCACGTGGACCTTTGATATTGCGATGATCACTTGGGGTGTTGTTGTGTTATACGAGCAATTTAAAATGGGTTATAATTTTAAGAACAATCCGTGGCCGCGATGGAGTTTTTATATGATCTTTGTAGCCATTGCCGCAGGCTTAATAGGGCTTTTGATTCAATACCTTACCTATGGATTTGAAATTAATAATATACTAGATATAATTGATTAATAAACCCAAAAAGAGCCCCTCAAATCTATTTTTTTATATTAATATACTACGAAATTCACTAAGATATCTCTTTTAAAAAATTCTATCGAAAGATCGATAATATCAAATTTAAGACTATTTTCCTTTAAAACTTCCATAAGCAATCCCGGTTTTTCATGGCTAACGTTTTTTTGAGTATTAATACTTGTCTTTTCATGATATTTTGCCTAAATTCGCTATATAATTGCAAGTAATCCAAAAAGATTTCAATCTTTCAGAAATTCACCTGAAGTAAAGACCCTAGATAGGAGATATATTTACTGCTGCGTATTTAAATGCTGGTTGTTTGGAATATTCATCAAATGAGGGATACGTCAGCTGATTTGCTTCAGCAAAATGCATTGGAATGAAAAGATTTCTTACTTTTGTTTTATTCCCAACAGCAGCTTTAACTTTTACATTACCTCTTCTTGAAGATACTATAACTAATTGCCCATCTTTGATATTTAGTTTCTCAGCATCCTGTTGATTAATTTCAACATAGGGCTCAGTTGGACACATTTTATTTAATATGGAGACCTTACCAGTTCTGGTGTTGGTGTGCCAATGGCCAACACATCCTCGTCCTGTCAATAGTATAAAGGGATACTTTTCATCAGGTTCTTCTGGTGCTGGTGCAACATCTTCATAAATAAATTTTGCCTTGCTGTCTGGGTGGAAAAACTTCCCATCCGCTAATAATCTACCTTCTTGTTCGGGGAGTTCGGAGATACTTTCCGGATAAGGCCACTGTATTCCCCCTTGTTCAATAATCATATTATATGATTTAATCCCAGTTATATCCCAAGGTAAACCTTTTGTTAACTTTTTAATGATATTGAATGCTGCTTCAGGGTGAGTCCAATTTTTAAATAAATCGACACATCCCCATGTTTTGGCAATAATTTGAAAAATTTCGAAATCCGGTTTAGCATCTCCCGGCGGAATTAAAGCTTTTTGTAAAATGCCAATACGACGTTCTGAGTTAATAAACGTTCCATCTTTTTCTCCACATCCCGCAGCAGGTAATATCAAATCAGCTAACTGGGCGGTTTCAGTAGTATGGAACATATCCTGCACTACAAGATACTCTAAGTTATTTAATATTTCAGGAATTCTATTACTGTTAATCCAAGAATGAGCAGGATTTGTACAGATTACCCACAAACCAATGAAGTTGTATTACTATAGATCCTTGATCCCATTGCGTTACATTGACCAGTAATTGAATTAGCTCCGGTCCCCGGCTTACCGATATTTCCTGTCATTAATGCTAGATTTATAAAGGCTTGTGCGGTTCTAACTCCTTGGATCCCTTGATTAATCCCAACCATCCACCAAAAAGAAACCCTCTTTCCTTTATGAATAGTTTCGGCGAACTTATTGATCTCCTCTAAGGACAAACATACAACATCACAGTTATCTTCAGGTTCAAATTTAGCTACATGCTTTTTAAATTCTTCAAATCCAGTAGTGTGTTTCTCAATAAAATCCTTATCAATCCAGTCTTTTTTTATTAAAATATTGGCAATTGTATATAAAAGAGCTAAGTCTGATTTAGGTTTTATTTGCAGATGCATTGTAGCCTTTTGCGCAGTCTCGGATTTACGAGGATCAATTACAATTATTTTAGGATTATTTTTATTCATTTCTACTCTATTCCACATAATTGGATGGGCGACAACAGGATTAGAACCTAAAAAGATCAATACATCAGATTCCTCAAAATCCTTATACGTAAAAGGAGGGGCATCCCAACCGAATGATTGTTTATATGCTACTACTGCGGATGCCATACATTGCCTTGTGTTTCCATCACCATGGATTATACCTATTCCAAATTTTGCCAAGGCTCCTAAAAATGCATGCTCCTCGTTAGTAATTTGCCCTGTACTGATATAGGCAACCGATTCCTTACCATATTTATTTTGTATCTGTTTAAAATTTTCAGTGAAAGCTTTGAGTGCTGTATCCCAATCAATAGATTTTAAGATTCCTTTCTCATCTCTAACATAAGGAGTTTTAGCTCGATCTTGAGCATTAAGATGTGCAAGTAGTTGAAAACCTTTAGCACAAGCTTTTCCGAGATTAACTGGATAGTTTTCTCTTCCTTTAATAAACTTAGGAGGTTCATTGTCTTTCATAGTAATAGTCATATTGCAACCAGTAGAGCAATATCCACATGTGTTATAGAGAGTCTTTTCTACCATAGTTGTACACTCTAAGGTTTTTATAATATTTTTATATTATACTTTTTGTAAAAAAAATTAATATATTTTTTCGAAATTTTATACTTCAATCTTTTTCTTTAGTACAATGATAATAATTAATGAAATCATAGCTAAGATAATAAAAACAATAAATCCAAAACTATATCCTGCAATATCCATTATATCCACAAAATAACCTAATAAGGGGGGGATAATGAAACCACCAAACGCTCCGAGGCCTCCAATCCACCCAGCTGCTCCACCTACAGCATCAGGAACTGATTTTGGAACCAACTTAAACACACCAGCATTGACCATTCCCATCCCTATCGCAATAAGAAGCATTCCTATTACAGCTAATATAAAGAAATTTGCTGTAGCTGTAATCATTACTATTGCTCCTATAAGAAGGATGAGCGTCCCTAATGTTGTTATCAATGTGCCAGATGTTTTATCCGCAAGTGGTCCTGAGATGACTCTAATAAGAGATCCTACAATAATAAATGTAGCAGTAAGAAGTAATGCAAAACTTAAAGTTAAACCACCAAAATTAATAGTACCAATTTTATGAAGATTGAGCCAGTAAGTTGGAAACCATGCAGCTAGTCCAATAAATCCTCCGAATGAAGTGAAATATAAGCTTACAAGAAGCCAAGTTTTCCAGTTATGTGCTGATATTGATAAGCTTTCTTTTAACTTATGAGTAAAAAATAGCTCTTGACCATATTCAGTGCTACAATATGCAATTACATCCTCTGATGAGAGATCTGCCTTTTCTAATTGGAATGAACAAGCATCAAGTCCAACAAAATAATAAATTACAGTTCCAATCGATAGAATTAAAAACCAAAGTAAATAAGAGCCCCCGAGACCCCATAATATTAGTATAATCGCCA
>SMTZ1_10006461_pt1 | contig 13111 bp, 8 predicted proteins | sample DeeMarSWOR136_30_FD_25667 | JGI IMG/M metagenome (IMG submission 25667) | reverse complement strand
GTCATCCTTGAAGTTATAGTGTGTGATGAAAGCCCCTTTGCTTTATGCTCGTGGGAATTTAAAAAATCATCTGAACTTGAAATAATTAAAAAACAAGAGCTGATGTAAAGATATCTTCATGATTTCAATGGATTTTTATTCAGTATCGGTTATCATGGGGCAATCTTAGAAGGAAACACAATCCGCGAAAAATAAGAATGATTTGAAACCAATCGCAGTAGAGAGTATGCGGAGTAAAGTGGTGCTTGCTGAAGGGCAAAACTTAATTTCGTTTAGGGGGAATTTGGAGTGGAGGGACCTGCGTGATATTTCCGTTCTTGGCCTGCTTGCGTCGAATATTGTCGTTATCATCTGGGCATTGATTGAGAATTGGGACCTTTCATTTCTAATGTTAGTCTACTGGGCTCAAAACGTTATCATCGGGATCTTTTGGTTCTACACAATTATAACGTACAAAAATGCCTACAGGAAATATACCGAGGATCCGTTTGAGCTGCCGGATAAGCTAAACGCGTTTTCGAGACTGGGCCTCGGCTTATTTTTCCTTATGCATTTTGGTTGTTTTCATCTTGTATACTTTATTTTTCTTCTTGCACCTACCAGACTTGAACAAAAAACTTTCGAATTTTCTTTGTTGCCATTTGTGATTTTCACCGGGCTTTTTTTTATAAACCAGCTCATCTGGTCTATCAATTTCGCCGGAAAATCGGAGCACAAGCCGGCAAATATAAGTAAGCTCATGGGCTTTCCATACGCCCGGGTTGTACCAATTCACCTGGCGATTATGATCGGCATCTGGGTGTCTGATAAGGGATTAAATCCACAATTCACCACATTAATTTTTCTGATGTTAAAGACAGTAGTCGATGTTATCATGCACGTACAGCAGAAGAAGGGTTTTGCCGATGAGCCTTTGAATATAAGTGTTGACGATGTTGTCCCGCACCTTATAAATGTGCCCTCAAGTCCGCAGGTCGTATTGCCTGACGGCAAGGTGGTGTCGCTGAAGGGCAGGGATGAATTGGCGAGAAAGCTTGAGGGCCGGGCCAATCGTTTCAAAGGTAAAGGCGTTGTCGAATATGCCAAACGGCACTTGAAACTGACGGGCACAACCGAAGGAGGCACCAAGGTCCACTATATGTGCCCGGATACCGGCAAAAAATGGATTAGAGAAGGTCACACATTAACGGCATACCGGGATAAATCAAAGCGACGACAATGACCGTGGAATTAGGCCACACGTTAAATGTAAATCAGACCGAAGATTTTAGTAGAATTACAATCATACTACAAAATTAGGCTTTGTTTATAGCCCAATACCCATAGTTTTTCCAAGCCGGAGTGAACAGGCGGCGGCCGGATTCGAACCGGCGAATAACGGTTTTGCAAACCGTCGCCTTAGGCCTCTTGGCTACGCCGCCCAATTGCGTATTCTCGGCTATTTTATCCTTAATTTGGTCGTTTTGCAATAGGGCAAATGTCATTTTCTCGTGTCTTATCGCGCTTTTTGGCAATATTTTTAGGGATTGAAGCGTCCAATCTTATTGTAATTGTCTAAAATTAGTGATGTGGATTTCCTGATGTGATTCGCTTATTGAGTGATGAATTTGCTGTTTTTATTGGAACCTCTTTTGTTACGGTAATGAGTAAAATCCAAAATTGATGATGTTGTGTGCATCTCGGCCGGTTTCATCTTTTCTTTTGTAACCTTTTATAGTACAATGGATTATCTGCCGATGAATTTTTTGTAATATAAGTGGGGATTGTGTTGGAGAAGGGTCTTTTTATGACTTGTAAGCTTCGACTAATGACATTTATATACTGGGGGCTGGGAATTGTTGTACTCTTTTTTATGGCAAGTGGTTGCAGCCGGGAGTACTACAAGGCCGAAGCCGACAAAGAAGTATATAATATCATCGATGGCAAATGGCAGGACGACTTTGGCTCAAAGGTCAATTACAGGGTCAGCGATGTACCGGCCTCGGCAAATGACGTGCAGATCGAAAATGCCGTTCCGTCATCGGGTGTCATATCTCTTGCGGAAGCAGTCGCAATGGCTACCGCCCACAACAGGACTTATCAGACACAAAAAGAATCTTTATATCTTTCGGCGCTTAGTTTAACGGATGAACGACATAAATATGCACGACAATGGTTTGGAACGATTGATGGCAGCTATATCAGTGAATCAGGCGAGGAAGAGACCAGTGTTAGTGGAGGAAGTGAGGAGAATGCATTAGTGGGTTTTGACCAATTGCACCTTTTAGGTGATGGAGTGTTAATATCTACCGGTCTGGCGATAGACTGGATACGCTTTCTGAGTGGCGATCCTCGAACGAGCCTGAGGTCGGTTCTAAGCGCAACCGTAACGGCTCCTATACTTGGCCTGGGAGCCGGCAAGGTCGCCAGAGAACAACTGACTCAAGCCGAGCGTAATGTATTGTATGATATACGCTCGTTTAATCGCTATAGAAAAACGTTTGTGGTTAACATTGTAAATGACTACTATAATGTTTTGCAGCTAAGAGATGCCGTAACTAATTCGGGGAATAATTATAAGAGAACGGTTGAGTCGAAAGAACGCCTGGAAATGGAAGCTGAGGCGGGCCGTAAAAGCCGTATAGACGTTGATGAGGCGGAACAAAACGTGCTGGCCGCTGAAAGCAGGGTTGTTGCAGACAAGGAAAGATATGAGCAGAGTCTCGATGCCTTTAAGATAAGTTTATCCCTGCCGACCGATGCTAATGTAATATTGGACCAGAACGAGTTGAACGCGTTGGAAGAAATGGGTATAAGTGAGATAGAATTTACATTGGATGAAGCGCTTGAAACTGCATTGCTGCAGCGTCTGGATTTGCATAACAGTGCGGATTCGATTGACGACGCATTACGTAATGTTCACCTGGCAGCGGATGGCCTTGGGCCTCAACTAAACTTCACTGGTGGAGCTAATGTATCATCAAGAGAAGAAAGCGACTTTAGCAACTTCCAGTTTAACAGGGGGACTTACTCTTTGGGTTTTGATGCCGATTTGCCTTTGGATCGAAAGACTCAGCGTAATAATTATCGACGAGCTTTGATACAATTAGAGCAGCAGCAAAGGCAATATGAGGAAGAGGTGGACAGGATAAAATTGGCAGTGCGTGGGGCTTATCGTCGACTTAAGGAGACTGCAGACCGCTATAAAATCGAGAGAAACAGCCTTAAGCTTGCGGAAGAACGTGTTGAAATGAATAAAGTACTGCTTGATGCAGGACGTGTTGAGACGCGGATCCTGCTTCTATCACAGGATGCTTTATTAGCGGCTCAGAATAATGTTACGGGGGCTTTAATAGATCACCTGGATGCAAAGTTGAGTTTTTACCGGGATGTAGGTATACTGCAGGTCAGGCCGGATGGAATGTGGGAGTAAAAAAAATGGCTGAAAATAACGGGAGAAGTAATCAAAATAAATCAGGGCCGAACCGAGGCGTGTCGAGGCTAATTAGCAGCAAAGGTCTGTGGATAGCATTAATCTTCGCGGTAGTCGTCCTGATCGCAGTGTGGTATAAGGTGGTGCGGGGTGGTGAGGATCCGACAAGCGGTCTTGCTACCTTCGCTACGAAACGAGGTCCATTGACAATTAGCGTTCTTGAATCGGGCACGATCAAGGCCAGAGAAAAAATCATAATCAAGAACGAAATCGAAGGAAGAACCTCCATTGTTTCGCTCGTCCCAGAGGGGACGCATGTTAAGAAAGGCGACCTTCTTATAAAATTGGACGACAGTGTTCTCAGGGACAGCAAAATCGACCAGGAAATTGCTGTCCAGAAGGCCTATGCGGCTTTTATCGATGCAAACGAGAACCTGGCCGTGGTGCAAAATCAGGCTATAAGTGATGTGAATGTGGCGCAACTGACTCTTGAGTTTGCCACACAGGACCTTGATCACTATAAAAAGGGCCAGTATCCCAACGAAAAGACGACTGCTGAAAACGATATAACTTTGAGAGAAGAGGAGCTTAAGCGCGCCGAGGAGACTCTGACATGGTCGAATAAGCTGTACGAAAAGAAGTATATTTCACAGACTGAACTTATGGCTGACAAACTGGCGGTAACCCGCAGTAATAACAACAAGGTTCTGGCCCAGAATAACCTCAAGCTGCTGGAGGACTTTACGTACCATCGCAATATAGCGCAGTTAACAAGCGACGTTACACAGGCAGAGATGTCACTGGAGCGGACGATACGTAAGTCCAGGGCTCTTGTTATACAAGCAGAGGCGGATTTGAAGGCCAAAGATCTTGAGTATAAGCGTCAACAGGACAAATTCGATAAAATTGAAGACCAGCTCGAGAAGGCCAAGGTATACTCTCCGGTAGATGCGATGGTGATCTACGCTACGACTGCTTCGAGGGGCGGTTGGCGCGATCGTCGCGAGCCGATGGATATAGGTGTGGAAGTTACGGAAAGGCAGGAACTGTTCCATCTTCCGACGGCGCAATCAGCAATGGTTGAGGTGGATATCCATGAAGCGAGCCTTGAAAAGGTTCGTGTGGGTCTTCCTGCAGTTGTAACAGTTGACGCGCTTCCGGGCCAAAAATTTTTCGGGTCTGTCCAGCGTATAGCTCCCTTGCCCGATCCACAGAGTATGTGGATGAATCCCGATTTGAAGGTGTACAACTCTGACATATACCTTGAAGGTAATGTCCCGTCACTTCGGACCGGCATGAGTTGCATGGTTGAGATAATAGTTGAACGATATGAGGATGCGGTGTATGTGCCGGTTCATACGGTGTTGCGGGTCGGAGGAGAATCTACCGTCTTTGTTGTCAAGGACGGGTCCATCGAGGAACGGAAGGTCAAGGTTGGCCTTGCTAATCGAAGCATGATTAGAGTTATCAGCGGTCTTGACGAGGGTGAGCTTGTTTTGCAGGCGCCTCCGCTGAAGGCCGCGGCTGTTGAGCCCGGCTTAGGAATGACTGGCGCTGAATCTTCCGGTACCAGTGATGACTTGAAACGGAGGATAAATGAGAAGCTGGAGGAGACCAATGGAACGGAAGTCCGCGGTCCGGCGGTTATGCCTTCGCAAGGTTTTGGCGAACAACAAGGTGAAGGTCGAGAGCGTGGCCCCGGAGGTCTTGGGCCAGGACAGGACAGGTCGGGCAGACCGGGCTTTGAAAGTATGACCAACGAACAGCGGGAACAGATGCGCAAGCGTTTTGAGAGTATGACACCTGAGGAACGAGAAAAGATGCGACAGCGTTTTCAGGGTACTGGCCCGAGGCAAGGGGGGGAAGGCCGAAGACAGGGAGGAAGCACAAGAACTCAGGGATCGGGAAGGGATTAGTCCATGCTTAGTCAAGGCCCGTCCAATAACAACCAGGATATAGTCAAGCTGGAAGAAGCCCAAAAGATCTATCAGATGGGAATGCAGGAAGTCAAGGCACTGGCTGGTATAACTGTATCATTCAAGAGGGGGAGCTTCTGGGCCATTATGGGGCCCAGCGGTTCAGGTAAAAGCACGATGATGAACATCCTCGGATGTTTGGACCGGCTATCATCCGGCCGGTATTTCCTTGAAGGCCAGGACGTGAGTACTCTCGGTGATGATTCTCTCAGCGAGCTGCGTCTCAAGCATCTGGGATTCATATTTCAAAGCTTCAACCTGATTCCCCAATTGACCGTCCAAAGAAACATAGAACTGCCGCTTTATTATCTGGGCTGGGATTCAACACGAAGCGCTCAGCGTGCAGAGGAGCTTGCCGGCGAAGTGGGACTGGGAGATAGAGTGCGTCATCGACCCACAGAGCTGTCCGGCGGTGAGATGCAGAGGGTCGCAATAGCCAGAGCACTTGCGAACGACCCGCAGATTCTTTTTGCCGATGAGCCTACCGGCAATCTCGATTCGACGACAGGTGAACAAATCCTGGAGCTGCTTGTCAAATTGAACGAGCAAGGCAAAACCATCATCATGGTGACCCATGAATCTACAATCGCAGACTATGCCGGTAATAGGCTGCATATGTTGGACGGCAGGATTGACAGAATTGAAAGGGACTCCAATGAGGCAAACTAGGTTCGCTCGAAATATATGGTTAGGCATCGAGAACCTGCTGCTTCACAAGTTGCGTTCGTTTCTCACGATGCTGGGTGTTGTTTTTGGTGTGGGCAGCGTGGTGGCAATGCTGTCTGTTGGGGAAGGCGCCAGCAAGGAAGCTCTCGAGCAGATTCGAAAACTCGGCAGCAACAATATTATTGTTTCGTCGGTCAAATCCGCGGAGGAAGAGGCCTTGAGTACGACTCATTCGCACATGAGCATCTACGGCTTGCTTTATGAAGACCATAGAAGAATTGCTGAGAGTTTCGGTCATGTAAAACAGACAGCTCCCGCGAAAATTATGCGCAAGGACTCACGTCTTGGTGAAAAAGAGATGGAACTTCGTGTTGTGGGAACGATCCCTCAGTGGTTTGAACTTGTACCTCGTGAAGTTGTTGCCGGCCGTGTGCTTTTGCCGTTGGATGTAGCGCAAAAAACACCTGTGGCCGTGCTGACCGTACATGGTGCCCGGAAAATCCTTGCCGGTGAGAACACGATAGGCCAGACCATTCGGATTGGGGGTGACCAGTTTGAAGTCATTGGCATAGTAAAAAGTGAAAGTGGTGAAGCCCAGGCCGGTAACATCCAAATTCAAATTCCTGACCAGGATGTTGATGTCTATATTCCGATTGAGGTGGCGCGCCGATACTTCGGCGATATCTTTACAAAACGCACTTCGAGCGGGGACGAACGAGAGAAGGTGGAACTGCATCAGATTATCGTCGAGGTGGATGAGGATGAGAGAGTTGAGGCAGAAGCGGCCGGCATAGAGAGGATGCTCCAGCAGTTTCATAAGAAAAAGGATTATACAGTGAGTGTTCCTCTGGCATTGCGGAAGCAGGCCGAAGCTACTAAACGAAGGTTCAATATTGTACTTGGCTCCATTGCCGGTATCAGTCTGTTGGTCGGTGGAATCGGAATTATGAATATTATGCTGGCTTCGGTGACAGAGCGTACGCGCGAGATAGGAATTCGACGGGCCATCGGCGCCAAGCGCAGACAGATTGTCTATCAGTTTCTTATTGAGACTACTGTTTTATCTACTACGGGGGGCATAATCGGATTGGGTATGGGCGCTCTTATCCCGTTCTTAATAACTTACTTTTCCGGGATGATTACAGTAATGACCTGGAAGGGAATTCTCTTGCCCCTTTCGATAAGCGTGACTATTGGCATCCTATTCGGATTATATCCTGCTATGCATGCCGCAAAAGTAGACCCGATCGTGGCTTTAAGGCACGAATAGAGAATAATTTCCGCACTGCATTCGTATTATTCATTGATCCCAAAAATCTTTCCATAATTGAGAAAACTCACTTGACCGTTCAACGGATATTGAGTAAAAACACCGCACAATAATAGGTGTTTCGCTTTTCGACAGCCCTTTAGGGAATCAATATGACAAAGATGATTTTAGGGACAGTGGGGGGATTAGGATTATTTTTGTTCGGTATGATCCAGATGTCAGAGGGTCTTAAAAAAGCCGCTGGCACAAAACTCAAAAATGTTCTGGAATCAATGACAAAAAACCGCATTGCCGGATGTCTTGTTGGTGCCGGCATCACAGCTTTAATCCAGTCAAGCTCTGCGGCGACCGTTATGGTAGTCGGCTTTGTCAATGCAGGACTTCTCATCCTCAAGCAGGCAATATCCGTGATTATCGGCACAAATATCGGGACAACAGCCACGGCTTGGCTGGTTTCAATATCAGGTTTCAAATTAGAAATCACGACTTATGCACTTCCTGCGATAGCTGTAGGCTTTGGGCTTCAGATATTCAGCAGAACACGAAAGCTCAAGAACATTGGCGAAATTATCCTCGGTTTCGGTATTTTGTTTATCGGGATAGATTTTATGAAGGGCGCCTTTGACGGACTTGAAGACAATCCCGGGACGCAGGCGTTTTTTGTTAAGATAGCAGGCAATCCTCTCTTAGCCATTTTAGCCGGGATGTGTATTACGGCGCTTATCCAAAGCAGTTCTGCGGCAGTTGCCAGTATTCAGTTACTGGCTATGAGCAAGGCATTTGGGACCGACTGGGCAGCAGCACTTAACGTGTCAATACCGTTTATCCTTGGCAGTAATATCGGTACGACGATAACTGCTCAACTTGCGGCATTACGGGCTAATCTAAATGCGAGGCGAGCTGCGTGGGCACATACTATGTTTAACGTCATTGGAGCACTTATCTGTGTCTGGTTTATCAGGTGGATATCCAAGCTGGTTTGTATAATCGGCCCGGAACTGACAGAAGAGACTATCGGTGTATCTATCGCCATTGCACACACAACCATTAAAGTGTTTGAGGCGATATTCTTTCTGCCGCTAACCGGCTTGCTGGAAAAAGTGGTTGTTAAGCTGGTGCCGGAGAAACCCGGCGACCTGCTGGTTCGGCCAACGGCCTTGGAACGACACTTGTTGTCGACACCTGAACTGGCTATGAACCAGGTTCGACGTGAGATAGTACGGATGGCACGAGCTTCCAAAAGGGCAGTTCGTCTGGCTATCGAAGGTCTGCTTGAAAAGGACGGTAGAAAGCTCGGTACGGTCAGGACAACCGAAGACGTGATAGATACCCTCCAGTATGAAATAACATCTTATCTTGCGGCGTTGTCGACAAAGGAGCTTTCTAATCAGATGTCTACGGAGTTGCCGGTTTGGCTGCATACTATTAATGACCTTGAGCGTGTCGGCGACCACGCCGTCAATATCGTTGAGGTTGCCGAACGTAAGATAGAACGGAAGCTTTCCTTTAGTGATTCTGCAGTGGTCGAGGCGGAGCAATTGAAAAAAGAGGCAGAACAAATGTGTGATTGCATCATCAAAGCTTTGGAAGATAATGATATTGAGGCGGCCAAATCAGCTCTGGTTAATGAAGAACATCTTAACAAAATGCAAATAGATTTTCGTCGCAGCCATGTTCAGCGTATGAGTGAAGGCCTCTGCTTGCCGGAAGCAGGTCTTATATTTATTGACTTGGTTGATAATGTTGAAAAAGTGGGCGATCACCTCAACAATATTGCACAAGGTGTAATAGGTGGCTTGCAGTGGGATGGATTCGAAGACTTAGCTTCTCGCAGTCACGAACAGGATTTTGATGAGGATTAAACCAAATTAGCGACAATCGCAGAAAATCTCGCTTGACCGATGAAACTAAAGCATGTACAACTGCCCCGCAATTATGGTTTATTTTGATTTAAGGCATCTGAATGATAGTTGAATAAAGGTTGGGTTGTGTTCAATATCTGACCGATTTGTATTAATACGGATTTCTGGAAGGGATAATGCTGTGAAGAAGCGCCATCAAGGCCGGTTAATTTTATTAGCACTGTCGCTGCTTGCCATTATTTTATTCTGTTCGGCGACCGACGGAAGTGAAAGTCAAACACCTGTCTCTTCGAATACTACCATTGAAGGAAATACTGCGGGAGGTATGACGGAAAAGCAAATCGGCGGTGAATTGAGCTGGCTTGAAGGGAGAAATTCCAGAAAGGCGAATGAGTTAAGAGAGTTGCGAGAGAAAGAGCCCGAAAAGTTTGAAAAAGAACTTAAAAAAGCTGTCTTTCGTGAAAAGGTCAAGCAGGCTGTTTTTGGAACGGCATTTCTTACAATAGGTGGATTGGGTTTATTTCTTTTTGGTATGGGGCTGATGTCGGAAGGTCTGAAGAAGGTTGCAGGCCGAAAGCTCAGGAGAATTGTCGAATCAATGACGAAAAGACCCTTTATTGCCTTTCTTGTAGGTGCAGGTGTTACGGCTTTAGTTCAATCCAGTTCCGCTACGACTGTAATGATTATCGGTTTTGTCAACGCCGCACTGCTTACGCTCAAACAGGCGATATGCGTGATTATTGGGACAAACGTAGGCACAACAGTAACAGCCTGGCTGGTGTCAATATCAGGGATTGGTGCTCTTAAAATCACGCTTTATGCACTGCCGGCAGTCGGGATAGGATTCTTTATGCGGACATTGGGCAAGACGCGGAAAACAAAAAACACCGGGCAGATACTGTTGGGCTTTGGAATATTGTTTGTCGGTATCGCTTTTATGAAAGAGGGGTTCGAACCGTTAGAAGACAGCCAAAAAGTAAAATCGCTTTTCATAGCACTGAGAGAATGGCCTTTATTGGCTATTTTGGCCGGGACTGTGCTGACGACGCTTCTTCAAAGCAGCTCGGCAGCCATCGCTATCGTACAGTTGCTGGCAAGTGAAGGGGCTTTTGGAAACGAATGGCAAAGTGTTCTTAATGTTGCGATACCATTCGTATTAGGCAGTAATATAGGTACGACTATTACAGCTCAACTCGCAGCGCTTCAGGCAAATTTGAATGCGAAGCGCGCCGCCTGGGCGCACACATTTTTTAATATGTTTGGGGTTATCATCTTTTATCCGTTTGTTCATCTGGGATGGTTCAGTGCTTTGGTTGGGCTCATTTCTCCCTGGGAACTGGGGCCAGGTACGATTGCAGCTAATATCGCCGTAGCCCATACTATCTTTAATGTTAGTAATTCGGCCATATTCTTGCCCATATCAGGGCTGCTTGCCAGATTAGTTATTAAATTGGTACCGGAGAAGGCCGGTGACTTGGCAGCCAAGCCCGTTGTTCTTGAAGAACACCTTCTTGATACGCCGGTAATCGCACTTGAACAGGCAAAGCTTGAGATTATTCGTATGGCGAAAACGGCAAAAACTGCTCTTGAAAATTCTGTCGATGGTATCGTTAATGATGACAGAAGGAAGCTTGAGTCTACAAGACAGATAGAAGACTATTTGGATGCTTTCCAGTATGAAATTACATCTTACCTTTCGGCATTATCACGCAAAGAAGTATCCGACGAAGTATCTGTTGAATTACCTGTACTTTTACATACGGTTAATGACCTTGAGCGTATCGGTGACCACGCTGTCAATATTGTTGAGATTGCTGAGCGGAAAATAGAGGAAAAGCTTATCTTTAGCGACTTCGCACTGGGCGAAGCGGACCAGTTGAGAAAAGAGGCAGAGCAGATGCTTGATTTTGTTATAGCGGCTCTGGAGAATAATGATACTGATTCAGCGAGAGCGGCATTGGTCAACGAGGCCAACCTTAACAAAATGCAAATGGATTTTCGGCGAAGTCATGTACAGCGTATAACCGAGGGTGTCTGCACATCCGGAGCAGGCCTGATATTTATCGACCTCGTTGACAATATCGAGAAAATCGGCGACCATCTCACGAATATTGCACAGGCTGTGATAGGCGGTCTTCATTGGAATGGAGTCGAGCTGGAACAACCTCCCATTCTGTGACGGGGTATTGTCGGTATAGTGAACATCGTGACCTTTGGAATTTCCTCGTCAAGTGAACTTGAATATTCTGCTGGAGAAAGCTCCGAGGGACAGAAATTACTAAACACACTGATTGACATTTCCTTCAGTGCTATATCCTGCCGCCTGCATAATAATAATGTATTTTATCCTATGTATTACGATTCGCGTGGTAAGCATGTGAGAGGTGTCGTGAAAATAAAAAGCATAGTCGGCGTTGACGAAGTTAAAAGGTTGTAATACAATACGGCAAATAAAACTGAAACAATACTTTCGAAAACTACTGAAGCAATTGTCGGAGGAATGGGCACTATGAGATGTTTGTTATCTTACTGTTTTTTTTCTTTATGTTTTTCCCTGCTGCTGTTTCGTGTATCGACCGACGCATACGCTGAACGGCTATCAGCCAATGAAGCTGTCGTCGGAGAGGCTGTGAATATTGCCCGCTTTGGCAGGCAGATTTCAGGTGACAACTATATCGGCCTGCAGTGGGATAATTGGCGTGACATTTACGAGCTTCGCATTTCGGGTATAGAGAAGTGGGCTGCCGAGTCATTAAAAATTGAATGGTGGGGCAGTGTCTGGCCGAACAACGGTACCGGTGGATGGATGAGGCTCGACGACCCGTGGAATGGAAAATGGGTACAAGTCAGTGCCATACGCGAATATTCTAAATCCGGACAATTCGTGTTTAAGTTTCCACCTTTGAGCAAGGAGGAATGGCCACAGACGCTCAAGCCAAATCAGTATCCTGATAAGAAACAGCCCATATTTCGTAGTACGCTGAAAGTACGGCTGATAGCTGAAAGAAACAACGTCCTGAATAATGCACGTCTTTCAGTTTTCGGGAATTCCCGCTGGCGTCAGGGTACTTTTGGTATCGAAACGCGTTTTACCCACGATGGCACGATGGCCGGCAGTATCGAATTGATAAATGGTGTGCTTGTCGACTTGGAAAGTTTGCCTCAGCCGCGGTCGGTTGAGGTCGATGGTACCGGATGGAAGAAGCAGGGTACGGCCGGCGGTTCGGCCGGTGTGCGTATCAAAGTTCTTTATGCCGAGAACGAAGATTTGAATTCAAATGATTTGACGCGCGTTACAGTCCGGCTCGGGTCCGAGTCTCGCTCGCCGGGTTTTTCATTTGTACCACAGGATGTGCTCAAAGAGGGAATAATCCGCTTGACGGACTTTGGCACTATTGTCACTGAAACCTGCCGAAAGTTAACTTTGGCTAACGACTCCGGACCGTCAGGCGATAAATGGCGCAGGCCCGTTCGGGGGCGTATTCTGGAAAAGCCGGAGATGACACGCGAGATGGCTATGCAGGGGTCCCATTGGGTGTGCCTTCCGCTCGACAGGAATTTTTAGTGGGGCCAAATGGCGACTGGAAGATATCAGCTTTGAGTCTCAATACAGACAAGGGGCGAGATGCCGGACGCTGGGTATTCAAGAAGAATTTCGGTAAGGAACGCCTATTTGATGAATTAGCGTTCTTACTTGACACTCGGCAGAAGCCGAAATTTGACGGCGGCGAACGCGAGGAGGTTCATCGCTATCTTGAGGATGGACACCTTCCCCTGATTCACGTCCAGTGGCGTAATGGCGCGTTTCGATATCATCATTCCCTTTTGACTACTATTTTGCTGGGGGACTACGGAGATGATATCTCCCGCCGAGGCGATGAGACGGTAATTCTACTGAGCAGGCTTCAAATAACCAACACCGGCA
>SMTZ1_10021013_pt1 | contig 13112 bp, 11 predicted proteins | sample DeeMarSWOR136_30_FD_25667 | JGI IMG/M metagenome (IMG submission 25667) | reverse complement strand
TGCGCCGAAGAAGCCGTTGGCCTGGGATATGCCGGCCATATTGGTCATGGGCCCCTTGGTGGCGATGGCGACGGTTCCTCCGCCAGCGACCCGTGTGCCGGCAAGGGGTCCGGTAAACCACATCAACCTGTTTTCCGCATCAGACCACTCTATTCCCGGCGGCACTTCGTTGTAAAGCAACCGGGCCTCGATGCCCGTACCGCCTACAGTAAGCCTGGCAACATCCGCGTCGATTTCCTCGGCCGTGACCTGATTCCGGCTTAAGTCCACGCGAAGCATTTTTAACGTGTATCGGTCATCTGCTTTCATTATCGTTCCTCCAGAATGGATTTTTATCAAGAAAGTAATCCGGATATTTCTTTTATATTTTTAACTTTTTCCAATTAAAAGCTTTTTTGCCAGATGATTCATGAGCCCGTTGTCACGAATAAGATCCTGCATAAAGGGGGGTATGGGTTTTGCGCTGAATTTTTTACCGGCCGAGACATTCACGATTTCCCCCGTGTCAATATTAACCTCGATTTCATCGCCCTCCTTGATCTCATCCGGGGCATCCGCGCATTCCAGGAGCGGAAGGCCTATATTAAAGGCATTTCTGTAGAAAATCCGGGCAAATGACTTGGCGATGACACAGGAGATACCGGCGTATTTAATGGATAGGGGTGCCGGTTCTCTTGAGGAGCCGCAGCCGAAATTTCTTTTGGCCACCATGATATCCCCCTGTGCTATTTTATTCGGGAAATCAGGATCAAGCCCGTTCATACAGTGTTTGCCGAATTCGTTCGGATCCGTGGTGTTACAGAATCTCACAGGGATAATCACATCGGTATCTACGTCGTCACCAAAAACCCAGGCCCTTCCTTTGAAAATCATGCTTTCCTCCTTGCTCTAATCCCTTCCTTTTACCACCTCGTCAGGGTGTGCGATTCTCCCCGTCACGGCACTTGCTGCGGCAACAGCCGGATTTGAAAGATAGATCTCACTATCCGGGTCGCCCATGCGTCCTATGAAATTCCTGTTTGTTGTGGAGACTGCCCGCTCTCCCTTTGCCAGCACCCCCATGTGCCCTCCCACGCACGGGCCGCAGGTCGGAGTTGAAATGGCCGCGCCCGCATCCAGGAAGATTTCAAAAAGGCCTTCCAGAACGGCCAGACGGTATATTTGCTGGGTGGCGGGTATGATGATAAGCCTGACATACGGGGCCACCCTGTTTCCCTGGAGCACCTTTGCCGCGGTCCTGAGATCCTCGATCCTTCCATTTGTGCAGGACCCTATGACAACCTGGTCGATAGTAATATCTCCCAGTTGACTTACGGGTCTTGTGTTGCCCGGAGAATGAGGGACAGCCACCTGCGGTTCGATTTCGGTGACATCGTAGCTCCGGATACTCTCGTAGGAGGCATCGGGATCACTTTCGACCATTTTATAGCATCTTTTCGCCCTGTGCCTTATATACTCTTCCGTATGTCTATCGGCTTGAAAAATCCCGTTTTTGGCACCCGCTTCTACCGCCATGTTTGCCATGGTCAATCTGTCTGATATGGTCAATTGGCCGATAGCACTGCCGGCAAATTCCATTGCATTGTACAGGGCGCCGTCCACGCCGATATCCCCGATGGTGTGAAGAATCAGGTCCTTTCCGCATACCCATTGATTGAGGTTCCCGTGATAAATAAATTTTTTGGATTCCGGGACCTTAAACCATAACTTACCTGTTATCATGGCCGCAGCAAGGTCCGTGCTGCCTATGCCTGTAGAAAAACAGCTCAGAGCACCGTAGGTACATGTGTGGCTGTCTCCGCCGACAACAAGGTCGCCCGGAAGCACAAGCCCCTGTTCCGGAAGCAGCGCGTGGGATATTCCCATTCGCCCTACCTCGAAATAATGGGTGATCCCCTGATTCCTGCAGAAGTTTCTGAGTTCCTTACAGGCTTCAGCGGCCTTGACATCTTTGTTTGGTGTAAAATGGTCGGGTACGATGACGATCTTTTCCGGGTCGAACACCCGTTTTGCCCCGATCCTTTCCATCTCCTTTATGGCAAGGGGGGTGGAAAGGTCGTGACCCATCACCACATCGATCTCGGCTTCTATAAGCTCGCCCGGAGAGACTTTCTTTAGCCCCGCGTGAGCGGCAAGTATTTTTTCGGTGATTGTCATTCCCATGGGACTATTCCCAATGTAATAGCAGAATCATTTTTTATAAATTTTAGCCCTCTGAAACAGGCACTGATTTCGTTTCTGGAAGGACCGCCGGGAAGGCGCTGTTTTTTAAGCAACTTATCTATGGGGGAAGCCCCAGCTCCAGACTATAATTCCACAGCCACGTTAAATCCTCCATGTACCGCCCCTTTCACGTCCCCCGGCTTCGCACAGTCTCCGATCACATGGACATCCGCGAGTAATCCCATAAACTCATTTACGATGCCGGTACGGGGCCTGCATCCCAGAGAGAGAACAACCGAATCCGCGGGGATCTCGAATCTATGCCACTTATTGTCCACAACCACTGCGCCTGTATCGGTTATCTCCTCCAGCTTCGTCTCCGTAAGAAAAGGCACGCCATGCTCCTCCAGCTGATCCATAAGGCCCCTCGGCCATCCCACGATCACCTCTGCGCGCGAGAGCATTTCAACGATCGTGACCTTCTTGCCGTCCTTTGCCAGTTGCAGAGCCGTTTCGCCCCCTGTGGCGCCTCCTCCCGCCACCACCACGTTTTTACCAACCTCAACTTTTCCGACATCAACATCTCCAACCCAGACCACGTGTTTTTTTTCGACTCCCTGTATGGATGGGATTATAGGATCAGCACCGGCAGCTATAATAACGGCGTCGGGATTTTCCGCCATGACCTTTTTCGCATCCGCTTCGGTTTTCAGCCTGACGTTTACCCCTGGGGCATTTTCTGTCTGGTTCACTATCCATTTTAGATATCTTTTCATGTCTTCCTTGATATCCATGCCGGCTGCGAAGACCAGGTTGCCTCCCAGCCTCTCGCCTTTTTCAAAAAGGAGGACCTCGTGCCCCCTCTGTGATGCGGTTAAAGCCGCCTGCATGCCTGCCGGCCCGCCGCCTATGACGATCACCTTTTTCTTTTCCCTCGCCGGTGGAAGGGGGACATAATCCAGCTCCCGCCCCAGGACGGGATTTACGGCACAGCGAATGGGGTAGAACGCGCCCGTTAACCGGTTACAGGTATGACAGCGCAGGCATGGTCTCACGTCTTCGGCCCGGCCTCGCAGGGTCTTGTTCACGATTTCCGGGTCAGCAAAAATGGCCCGGGCCATGGCGACCATATCGGCCTTGCCTTCGGCAACAATTTGATCCGCCATTTCCATATCGATAATCGATCCTACGGTAACAATGGGCACCTTCAGGGCCTTCTTGAACTGTTCCGCGTAATGGACGTTGTATCCGTGAGACAGGTAGGTGGGCTGAATCATATAGGGAATGATTTTCGGGTGGGCGAGGATGCCAGCGGAGACGTGAAGAAGATCGATCTTGTCCTCGATCATCTTTACGAACTCGATGGTCTCCTCCGGGCCCATGCCGCCTTCCACCATCTCGTCCGCACTGATACGGTACTCAAGGGCCAGTTTGTCACCGACTTTCTTTCTGATTGCGGTGAGGACCTGGATGGCGAATTTGGCCCTGTTTTCCAGGTTTCCGCCGTAACCGTCGGACCTTTTATTGGTGTATGGTGAGAGAAACTGGGCGATCAGGTGCCCGTGTGCGCCGTGGACCATGACCATTTCGAACCCCGCTCTCAGACAACGGTGGGCGGCGTTCGCGAAATGGTCGATGACCGTCTCGATCATCTCCTGATTCATCTCCGTAACGGGCCTGATGGGACGTCCGTCCCGGGCCGCGGCCAGTTCCTCCATGGGCGCCGGGATAGGCGAAGGACCTATGGTAGGCCTGTTGTTCAGTACATATCTGCCCGGATGGTGGAGCTCTATGGAAAGCTTTGCGCCATACCGGTGTACGGCCTCCACAAGACGGCTCAACCCGTTGATCACCCTGTCGTCCCCCAGATTCAACTGGAATTCATGCCCCTTTGCATACTCGAAGTCGATAGGCGATTCTCCGATGGTGACGATCCCGGCCCCTCCCCTCGCAAAGTTCTGATAGTAGGCGATCATCTCCCTGGTTACATAACCGTCGACCGTGGTCAACATGTAGCAGGCAGGGGCGAGCTCAATCCTGTTTTTTACTTTGACGTTTCCGAAGGTAAACGGCGAAAGTACGTGCTCGAATCGACTCATTTTCCTCCCTCAATATTTGTTAGGCGTAATAACCTTCATCCATCAATACCATGCCCTCGAACTGCTTCATGTCATGGCCGTACCAGATTTCCGCGTTATACCGCTCGGCAAGCCGCATGATACGCTCGGCTGTTTGGATATATCCCTCGTTGTCCACGATAAAGCCCGGCAAACGGATGGGGGGGCCCATGTTTTCACTGCAGTAAACGGCATCTGAAATGATAATGATGTTTCCTGTTTTCTCCAGTTCCACGAGAACACCGAGCATGCCGTAGGAATGACCCGGTCCGAAATTAAAGACCTTGATTCCTTCCAGCAACTGGAATTCCTGGACATCCGGCTCTATGAGCCGCCAATTCAGGCCTACCCGCAGCCATTCCTCAAAATCGGCGTTCACAAAGGGGTAATCCAGTTTCCCCAGGGCATGCATCTTCGCCATATGAGAAAATTCCGCGTCACTCGCTATGATTTCAGAATTTGTGAAGTACTCGAGATAGCCCGTATGATCGATATGCAGGTGGGAGCAAATCACGTATTTTACATCTTCAAAGGCAACGCCCAGCCGTTTGAGCTGGTTCGGCAGTTCGTCCTCTTCGGGGACCCGCCAGGCGGGCCTGTCTTTTTCCTCGGTGGGCGTGAAATAACGCTCCTCCCTGCTGTGTCCGGTATCATACATCAGGTAGCCCTCCGGGTGATAGATCAGATAGCTCTGGACAGGCAGCCTTACGACATCTTCCGGATCCACCGGGGCGCCCGTGCTGATGAGCATCTCTTTGGGCATGTCCGTAATAATCCCGTTTCGCAAGATATATACCTTTATCCCTTTCATTTCAGACCTATCTTTTTCCGTTATAAGATATCCAGTGCAGCGTAATATCCGCCCTGCATGGCCTCCATGATCTTTTGCGGCTTCACGCAATCCCCAATGGGAAAGAAATTCCGCACACTATCGCGTAATTCCTCTAAAATGGCCGTATTCGGCACCATGCCCGCTGCAACAAGGACGGTATCGGCCTTGATGAATTCTTCCTTTCCCTCCTTATCCACCACCTTTATTCCGTCCGTGGTCACCTCTACACATGTTTGACCGGTTCCATAGGTGAGATTCGGCGTGGCATCCATTTTCATGACCAGGGGTATGGTATGCCTCCAGTAAACGGGATCCCCTATATCATCGGTCATTTCAACGATCGTCACATCTTTTCCCTTGTCCGCCAGAAACAGGCCGACCTCGCAGCCGACCAGTCCGCCGCCGATGATGGCCGCTTTTTCACCGACTTTCGTCACATCGTAGTAGGCGTCCAGGGCCGTTATGACCCTTTCGCCGGGAATACCCGGAATCCGGGGTAGAAGAGGGCTCGAACCGACCGCGGCGATGACCACGTCCGGTGCCATCCTTTCCACGACTTCCCTTGTAGCCTCCGTGTTCAGTCTGACTTTCACCATGGACAGGGTTTTATTCACCAGGTAATTCTTAAAGACCTTTATGTCCGCCTTCAGAGGATCATTATCGGATATCTTCAAAAGACCGCCGAGGGATCCACCTTTTTCAAGGAGCGTTACATCATGGCCCCTTTCCACCGCGGTTATGGCGGCCTTCATACCGGCCGGGCCTCCGCCGATGACCAGGACCTTTCGCGACGCAGCCGGCCGGGGTGCCGATTGCCATCTCAGTTCCCTTCCGGTCTGGGGGTTTACCGCGCACGCAATGACGTCATTATAACCCACACCGTGCAGACACCGATTACACCGGATGCAGGGAACAATATCATGGATACGGCCGTTGCGTGCCTTGTTGGGAAGTTCCGGATCCGCGAGCAGGGCCCTTGCCATCCCGATAATATCCGCCTTCCCCTCCGCAAGAATCTTCTCCGCGTGTGCGGGATCGGAAATGCCGCCCACGGTGATGACCGGGATGTTGACGGCTTTTTTCATGGCCGCCGCCAGGTGGACGTTGCAGCCATGCTCCGTAAAATGACATCGTCGATCCTCATTCCGCCTTCAACCAGTTCATCCCCGCTTATTCTGTATTCTATCACGAAATCCTGCCCGCATTTTTCTCTTATGCGTTTAACGACCCCTATCGGAAATCTCGCCCTGTTTTCAAGGCTTCCGCCGTATCTATCCGTTCTCTGGTTCGTCAGGGGCGACAGGAATTGGGACAACAGCCATCCGTGTCCGCCGTGAACCTGACAGCATTGGAATCCCGCACGTTGAACAAAGGCTGCTGCCAGGCCATAGCTTTCGGTAATCTGCTCGATCATGTCCTCGTCCATTGCCTTTACCTCCACCCCGTCATTGCGGGTGAAGCCCATGGGCCCTATCGGATTGAGATCATCTTTGGAATGGAGCACCGTGTACTTGCCCGGATGATAAAGCTGGATGGAGGCCACCGCCCCATGGAGTTTGATCGCCAGGGCCGTCTCGGCCAGCAGCCTCATATCACGGGAATCATCCAGGATGAAGGTATAGGCGCTGGATTGCCTCACATATTTCCCGGTGATCGGCGTTTCACCGACGGTGACCTGGGCCGCCCCTCCCCGGGCCTTGGCCTCCATGTACGCCATCTCGACATTGTCCTTGAAGCGCGTCTGGTTGGGCGTGGAAAATATCCTGTTCCGGAAGGTGATGTTCCTTATGGTTATCGGTCTAAACAGATTCGGGTAATCCTGCATCTTGACACCTCCTTGTGCATAGCCGGCCCCAATGATGTGAATAATTACACTTCCGATCTTCCGATTCTGAGCCCGCTGTCCACGCAGAGGGCGGAACCCGTTATCTTTGACGCCTCATCGGAAGCCAGGAAAACACCTGCGTAGGCCACATCCTCCGGCATGACCCAACTTTGCAGGGGCGTGCCGGAACCGATGGTATTTTTGATATCCTCATTGAATTCGGGGATGAACTTGTACATCATGGGCGTATCGGTGGGCCCCGGGTTGATACAGTTCACGCGGATCCTGTACTTGGCCAGTTCCACAGCCAGGGCCCTGGTCATATTGATGACCGCGCCTTTCGAGGTCGCATAGGCAAGGCTTCCCGGCCTGGGAAGTTCACCGCCTACCGAGGCTATGTTCAGGATGACGCCTTTCTCCTTTTTCAATTCAGGCAGGGCATGTTTTGCCGAATAGAATATGCTTTTCACATTAACATCCATGATCCTGTCCCACTCGTCGTTCTGAATCGTCTCAAACGCCTTTGTCCTCTGGGGACATCCTGCAATATTGAAAAGGATGCTGAGCTTGCCGAACTGATCCACGGCCGTCCGGACCATCTTTTTCACATCGTCTTCGTTGGATACATCAACCTTTACGAATACGGCCTCCCCTCTGTTGTCCTTGATCTGTTTTACCGTTTCCTGCCCGGTCTCTTCGTTCAAGTCCGCCGCAACAATCCTGGCTCCCTCTTTGGCAAACATGATCGCGCTTGCCCGTCCCATACCCGAACCCGCGCCGGTGATGATGGCTACCCTGTCCTTAAGTCTCATTTCATTTCCTCCTGTCTTTCAAATGAAGTATATACGGTAAAATCCGTTTATGAATGTTTATCTGAAAAGGTATGTTGCTGTGTTGCACTGGAGAAATCCTTATGTGGCCAATCTGGAGTAATGGAGTAATAGAGTGGTGGAGGGGTGATAAAATCTTAAAAAAACAGCACTCCAATACTCCACTACTCCAAAACATCTCATATCACAGGCTGATGCTTTGAGCACCTCTATTGCCCCGGTGGATCTGCAAGCACCTTGGCCTCCAGGCCCCTGTATTTTGACAGGCCCAGGAATTCCAGCAATTCTTCAAAGGGCACGTCCCCATGACCGTCATCTTTTGTAATGCCGAATTCCTTGAGCTCCCTCAGCTTGTTCTTGATGGCCCCAAAGGCGGCCGTTAAGGAGATAGCCGGGTAGATGGCCATCGCGTAGCCAATGGCTTCATATTCTTTAACATTCATAAAAGGAGTTTTGGGGGCTACATTCACCATGACCGGACCGTTGATCAGTTTCGGAATCTTTTCCAACTGCTCCTGTGTCCTGGGGGCCTCTATAAAGAGGAGATCAGCCCCGTTCTCCCAATAAATATTCCCGCGCTTGATGGCCTCGTCAAAACCAACCGCCGAGATCGCGTCGGTACGGGCTATTATGACAGTGTCCTGATTGCTCCGGACCTCTATCGCGGCACGCAGCTTTGCAACCATGTCGGATATGGGTACGATCTTTTGCCCTTCCATGTGCCCGCATCGCTTGGGAGATACCTGATCCTCCAGCTGAATACCGGCTATACCCGCCTTTTCATATTCCTCAATTGTTCGTATGACATTGAGATGATTTCCATAACCGGTGTCCGCATCCGCAATCACCGGCAGGCCCACCGCATCCACAATCCGTTTGGCATTTTCAACCATCTCCGTCATGCTCACCAACCCGATATCGGGCAGTCCGAAAATGCCCGCCGCCGTGCCGAATCCGCTCATATAAACGGCATCAAAGCCCGCGGCCTCGATTATTTTCGCGGACATTGCATCATAGGCCCCGGGCGCCACCAAAATCTCCGGATTTTGGATCAATTCTTTCAGCTTCATTTTCTTTTTCATGTCAGAGTCCTCGGTATTCATTTTCTTTCAGTCAAAAATACGATCCGCCCTGTTCCGTCAGGCCTGTCCGAATCAATATAATAAAGCCGTAAGATCCCGCATATCTTCGATATTCTCCAGATTCGTGACGGCTTCGATCAGTTTTTCTCTTCTGTCTTCCTGCATATCAAAGGTCATCACACACCGGTTGAATTTTTGCAGCATCTCATCCCAGGAAAGGGGATTTTCCGGGTCCCCCTTTGGGTAACGAACCTCCTCGGCATACACCTTGCCTTCCCTGGTGGTGATCGAGACCCTGGTTGGAAAGGATTCGGGGAAAAACCGGTCCAGCTCGGTCGAGTGTTTTACCGTAATCTTATCCATACACTCCAGCACATCCGGTCTTTTGACGGATTCGTTGGTATACTCTTCAAGAAAGGCCTTCTTTTCAATGCACGCGATGGCAACGCTGTAGGGCGCGCTAAACTGTCCATCCACCGCGCTCTGGGGATTAAATTTGATTTCCGACGGCTGACCGACGATGTTGTACGGCGTTTCCGACAGTTCGATCAGAATGGACCGGATCTCTTTCCAGTGAATATCGTGTTTCTGAACAATCTCCAGCACGGCATCGATTCCCGCCTGGTTGAATCGGCAGCAGGCATGGGGTTTAAAGCTCACCCTTTCGATTTCAAAGACACCGGTTGTAAAAAGCTCCTCCAGCCGGTAGTCCAAACAATAGGCGTGAAAGAAGCCCCTTGTCCCCTCGAGGATCGTCTTGGGCCCGGTGTATCCTTTCTTCGCGAGCAGCGCGGAAATCACACCGGCCGATGAGGCCGTACCGCCGTGGAGCCTCTTTGTATAACTGCCGTCCGTGTAGCACTCCAGGTTCCCGGAGACATAGCTTCCCACAATGCCCATGGCATTAGTTGCCTTCTCAATATCCAGCTTAAGAAGGCGTGCGGCCGCCATGGTAGCGCCGAACATGCCCAGCAGGGCGGTCGGGTGAAAACCGCGTACGAACATGGACTGGTAATTGGATGCCTTTCCTATCTTGATGAAGGTTTCATACCCGGCTGTGACGGCCATGAGCGCGTCTTTACCGCTTGCCCCGGTCTCTTCCGCCATGGCGAGCACAACGGGCATAATGGCCATGGCCGGCTCCCCCCTCATTGGTGCAGTCATCCAGTTCGGCCGCGTGCCCGGTGGTTCCGTTTGTAAAACAGGCTCCGCCCGGAACGAGCTTTTCCTTTGAACCGATGATGGTACAGTTTCCCGGGGCATAATTCTCCAGGGCAAACTCCCTTACGATACGGCTCGATTCATAGGAAAGTCCGGCGTAGGTGCAGCCGATATAGTCCAAAAGGCATTTTTTCGCCATTTCAAGGGCAGGTTCCGATAGATCCTCGTATTGAATGGCCGATATTTTTTCAACAAAAGTAATGGTTTCTTCCATCACTCTTCCTTTTTAATATAGATGTTCCGGCACGTACACGAAACCTTCCATGATCCTTCGCGAGGTTCGTCCGAATGCGGCCAATCGCAGTTCTGGGCCGTCGGGTTTGTTCTCCACTTCCACCTCGAGGGATATCACGCCGCTTGGATGACCGATCCTGACCGTCCTATCTTCTCCCGCCTTTTTGGAACATACCCTGTTCACCATGGTCCCCTCGATCATGGCCGCTACTCCCGTGCATACCGCGCCCGTGCCTGGATAGGTCTTGTGCATGGTCTGCATGAAAAAGAGGCGCGAAACAAAGTCGATTTCATGGATCCCGATCCGCGCGCCGCTCGTAAAGCTGGTATACTCCGTGGGCGGTGATACAAACGCAATCATGGGAAGTGTCGGGCTTTGTATCCTGGCCTTTCGGGCCTCTTCCGCCAGGCCAAGCAGCTTTGACACGTTTCCGCGGATCAGCTCAATGGTGTCCAGGGCGCTGATGACCTCCGGATCCTGGGGACCTTCAATCCCTGTAAATCCAAGCACCTCCGGACTCAAAAAACAGGTGGGATTTCCCGCATCCACCACGGAAATCTCCATCTCTCCCACGCCGGGGACCGATATCCTGTCCACCGGATTCCCTGTCGGCAAAAGGCTTCCTTTCAGGGTTCCCCCGGTCCCGGAATAGTCAAGCAGGATCTTACTCCCGGCTCCGGGCACACCATCGATGGCGTAATCACCCGTGTACACGGACTTTCCGTTCTCCGTGGTCACGTATGCCTTTAGAATCTTCTTTGTGTTGGTGTTGTAAATGCGCACCAATGTCTCCGGTTCCCGCGCTTCGACCAGACCTTCGTCGATGGCAAAGGGACCCACGCCGGAGGATATGTTCCCGCAGTTTCCCCTGAAATCAATCAGGGGATCCACGATCCCGACCTGGGCCATCGTGTAATTCACGTCGGCATCCGGTCTATCGGAAGGCCCGATAATGGCGCATTTGCTCGTCAAGGGGTCCGCTCCTCCCAGCCCGTCAATCTGACGGATGTCGGGGCTTCCGAAGATGGCCAGGATGACCTTTTGCAGTATGTCTGGGTCCGAGGGCAGGTCCCTCTCATGCAGATACACGCCCTTACTGGTACCGCCCCTCTGGATGACACAGGGGATTTTTCGATATCCTTTTATCATGAATATACCGTCCTTTCTGAGGTTTACATCCTCTCTACGGCTATTTTATAGTTTGACAGAACGGAGGTCGCTTTACTCATTCCGCCCAGTGTCGGGAGAATATTCAGTTACTTCGATTCGACTTGTTTCATTATCGCACCAGGTCGGCCAGAACGGCGATGTTATCGACGTCCTCCAGTTTTTCAATCCCGGCAGCCGGGTTTTCAGGATCCCCCTTCGGGTAATCCACATGGGCTTCAAAAACACGGCCGTCATTCATGGTGGCAATCACCGTGGCGGGATAGGCATGTGGATACACGGCTTCCGCCTCGGGATCGACTTCCCAGCGCACCTTGTCGATCAACGCAAGGACCTCCGGATCGTCCAGCACATCGACTTTGAACTCATTAATCCCTGTCTTATTCTTGCATATCGCCACGGCAATGGCATAGGGCAGGCTGAACTGGGCGTCCACATGGGTTTGGGGCCGCCGTTTTCGCTCCGGGGGATCGCAAAGGGTCTTGATGGTAAAATCACAGGCCTTGGCCAGGATATCCTTGACCTCTTCCGCGCGTACTCCCTGCCTGTACAGATCGAGGGCGCAATCGGCCACGGGTGCTGAAAAACGGCAGCAGGCATGGACCTTTATGCTGGTATCCATCATCTCCCATTTTTTCCCGATATTTTCGGTAATGCGCCAGTAATCGTATTGATCCTTAAAGGAGAATGCGCGAATTAACCCGCCCTGGACACCGTCCAGGATCGTTCCGGGACCGATATAGTTTTTTGCCGCCAGGGATGCCGCCAGGACCCCGCCCATGGCCGGATGGCCCGCCTGGAGGGGTTTGGCCCATGCCCCTTCCCCCGTGCATTCAATGCTTCCCGCGGCGAAGCTGCCGGCCAGCCCCAGGGCGTATTTGGTTTGAATGCGATCGAGCCCCAGCAGAAGGGCGCAGCCGGCCGCGGCTCCAAAAACCCCGCAGGTGCCTGTGGGATGGAAACCCTGGTAGTAGGATTTCCCCAGAAAGGATTCCCCTATACGAATCATCACTTCCAGGCCGAGGATAAAGGCCCTGATGAATTCTTTTCCGCTGACCCCGAGCTTTTCCCCCAAAGCAAAGACCGCGGGAAACACCGCTACCGAGGGATGCATGGTGCCTTCCCGGTGATCGTCGTCAAAATCAAACATGTGCCCTTGAGCCCCGTTGATAAGGGCCGCATTCATCACGGAGGTCTTACACCCCCCGGCAAACACGGAGCTATGGGGATTGCCTCCTTCTTCGTTCAGCACCCCTTTTAGGATCTCCGCCTGTTTCTCACGGGATGAGCCCACCATACACCCCATCACATCGATCACATAGTGTTTTACCTTTTGAACCGCCTCATCTGGAATGTCCTCATATTGACACCCGACTAAAAAATCCGCTAAAAATTGAGCGATTGTGGGTGATTCTTTTTCTTTCATGTTTTGTTTCCTCTCTGTTTATTAATAAATTGAGATTATTGCCTTAACTCCGTAGAATAATTTCAGGGATATATTCCCTGTAACCTAGTAACTATTTAGCACATGACCCTAGCACTCAGTTTCAGGGTTATAGGTGAAAGAAACCTTTTTCATAGCATGGAGATGTCTTTTTTTGGTATGCCCTTTACGTAACTGTGAGTGCAAGGCCCCGAAA
>SMTZ1_10005174_pt1 | contig 13112 bp, 14 predicted proteins | sample DeeMarSWOR136_30_FD_25667 | JGI IMG/M metagenome (IMG submission 25667) | reverse complement strand
CCATAGAAAAGATTCAAGGTATCCAAGTTGATAATACCAAGATCGGGTAATGGCCCATAATCGCGAATCTCAAAATTCTCAATTTTCATGATTTCAGCCTTCTCATTGCTTGTATAACAATGTTTCGCATTTCTTGTTTTCTTTCTTCATTTAACTCTTCTCTTTCTAATTCCTTATTAAATTTGAGAAATAATTCATCATTAAGAACTTCATTAATATCCTCAATTAAAAAATTGTATTCTACAGTTCTTCCTTGAAAAATTTCTTTAATTTCATTAATGAGATCTATTTCGCTTTTGCTTTGTTTTTTACTATTGATATAACCCTTTACTGTCAAAATAATTCTGGCATTTAAATTTACCTTGTTCACTCGACTCTTTAAACCTTCAATAATATCATTTTCATTGAAAGGATCAAATTCTATAATAATTTCCTCATAATAGGGTGTATCTAAGGAAAATTCACGAGGAGGTTCTCCAACTTCGAAAATATTTACCTTTCTTACACCTTTCTCCCTTTTCGTTAAAGAGACAGGAGAACCAGGATATACAAAATAACAATCATTTTTAGGTTGCCATACATCAAATCTGGAATGAAAATGTCCAGCTAGGATGTAATTAAAATTTAAATCTTTAAAGTAAGAGAGTTTACAAGGCATGTATCTCTCTTTTCCTTCATCACCGAACTCATTTCTAGAAAAAAAAGCATCAAGTAATTCGCCATGATACATCAATAGGTTTGTTTTATCTTGAGTAATTTTATCCTTTATATTTTCAAGTTTTGAGAGAAATGCAGTTTCTTCAATGTTCTCGAAAGGAAAACCCCATATTCGAATATCGTCATATTCAATAGGTTTATATAAATCATATATTACAGATACATCGCTACCGAAATAAAGACGACTCTCATTTGTTCCATATGATTTACAATCATGGTTTCCTGGTACAATTATTATATCAAATCCATTATCAGAAAAAATCGACCTCAAATCTTGTCTCAAAAATTCTGCATCTGCATCTTTATCAAATAAATCACCACAAATGGTAAGTATATCTATTGATTCTTGCTTTCCTATTTCTAAAATAGAAAGTAATGCCTTCCATCTTTCATCATTAAAATTCTTTAAATGAATATCTGAAGTATGAAGGATTAGCATCTTTCTATTGAAATTTAATTAAAAATATATTCTTTACACTAATGTAAGTATTTAATAAAACTTCACTTATTTAAAACTATTTAAAAGCCACATAGTAGCAATGTTCGCTAGGACCAAAAAAATTTCTCAAAATAAGGTTAGACTTCGAAAAGATAAAAAATGGGTGTCAAAACGGTCTAATTGACTACATTCATAATTTAACAAGAATATTAAATGAAAAAATGGTAATTTTCAAGAATTATTTAATAAAGAAAAATCTAAAATAAAAGAATCTGAACAATCTCCCTTTAGCAGTGCCTTAGAATTACTTGAATTTATTAAATAAAAAGAGAGAAAAATTACGTTATTAACCATCGCGGAAAAGATTTTTAAGTAAATTGTTAATTTATTGCAAAATGAATTATCTTTTTGACAATATACCTACGGATGATGCTAAATTTCAAAAAACCTGATTCATCATCTTTTTTTTTAATTAATGAATATAGATTTGTTAAAAAGAAGATCAACACTACTGAGGATAGAAAAATTGATATCCAAACAGCAAAAGCAATTGATATTACTCCCCTTATATCAATCCTGAGGGAAAAACCTCTGAATTCGCTGATTTTAACAGTAAAAATCTTCTTGAATTAAAAGAGATCATGAATCTCTAAGTATACAATAGTATTAATTTGATTTTAAATCAGTAATTCTTGTATTAGATTACAAATTTTCTGTGGATTTCTTGTAGAGAAAACAAATGGTCTGCCAGATTGAAAAGTTAATTTTACAGCTTCTCCGAAATCTGTGTTATAGGCCCATGAACCATCTATTCCAAATCGAATTCCTACTCCCCCGTAAGTTCTAAAACGTGCTTTAGTTATATCACAACTGGTAATATTATTTATGGGAATTCTTTTATGGTTAAATAATCCATATATTACTTCAAGTTGATTATTGGTTAAGGTGATTTTTAACCTTCTATAGTTCCAATATACAAGAAAAATAAACAGACTTAAAGCACCAAATATTATGCCTAAAAATGTCAACTCTTTAGGTATAAAAGCAATAATTATAATACCGATAGAAAGAATAAATAAACATACAAATATCACTAGAATTTTTAAAAATTTTGCAGCTGGAACCCATTCTCTCCATAATAATTTTTCATTTTTTTGGATATTATTTTCATTCATTATTTTAATCGCCAGGTTCATGTTGTTTCTTTTACCATATTAACCATATCTTTAGGTTTAATAAATTTTTTGATTATTAAATAAATTATTTCTTTTGTTATTTTGACCTAATGCCTGCCGGACGAGTCAATTTATCTCGTATATATTATTTAAATTTAAATGGGTGTTGTACTCTTTTCATTATTTTTCCTTCGCTTGATGATATAATAGACTAAAACAACGATAAATATCTAAAATAAGATTGCTATTATCCACCCTATCGTTGCATCAAGCCTGATAGTGCCAAACAAGAAGGAAAAGGCCGCAGCCCATTCTATGAGGATATAAGGAACATGAGTACTCGGTTTTGATCTAAAGTCAATTTTGAAAACTCTATCAAGTAAGAATTCTGTTATTTAATCTCGATAGGTTTTTTAAATAGTTATAATTGTTTTTGAATTCTAAAAAGAATTCGTGAAATGGTTCTTATTCTTTCAATTCTCATATTAAATATACAATTACAATAAGTATGAGAAGAGATTGCTATAGTTACAATAAAGAATTGTAATGTTTGCTTAAAATATAGTAATCTGTTATCCTTAGATCTTGAAAGCTGTAAAATTTTATATTAAAATAGTCTAAGTCAGGATAAATTATTAAGTATAACTTATCAAAATAATTTAAAATAGTTTATCATAAAATATGTTAACTTATATCAATAAATTATATTGAAATTACACAAAGAAATTTCCTGGGTTATTTAATATCAATCATAATAGCCCCTGCAGCTAATATTTGGGTAATGAGACAGACTCAAGTTAATTAGGTCGGGTTAAAGGCATTATTGAATCCAGTAAAAGAAAATCAAATTAGAACAATAAAGATGATTTGAATCATTTAAGTTTGCAATTCTCAAATATTTATAAGTAAACAAAATAATTTGACTCATGTGTCAAAAAAATCTTTATTGTGAGTAAAATGAGTGTAGGTTCAACTAATCAATCTATAAAATTTGAAGTTGTTGAGACATTAAAAAGAGAGTTAAGATGCGGGATCACTGGTATGATTATCCTTGTATTGTTTATGATAATGGTTTCAGTTGGAGTAGTGAGTGAAATTCCTGATAAAGCAGTAATCGCACTTATAATAATATGGTCCATTGTATTAGGTGTAATAGGTGGGTTCATATATTATATGCGAGGATTTTCTAAAATTAGAAGTTTTATTATTACGGATCAATACATTGAAATAAATGTTCCACATAAACCATACTTTCGAGTTAATTGGTCAGAATTCGATTCTATTGAAATTACAAAAAGAGAGACTTCGACAGCAGTACCCTCAACAGAGGGAGTCATCCTTGGCCCTAAATTTCTCTATTTCAATTTGATTTTTTCAGGAGAGGGTTTTAAACAAAGCTATGAATTTGAATCTGGAAAGGATTTTAAGGTTAGTTCAAGAAAAAAAATTTTAATCGCATTAGAACAACATGCTAAAGAAAAAAACAAAAATTTCATTGGTTATAGATGGAAGGAAAAAAGGAAAGCTAAAAAAGCATTAAAAGCTTAATATTTTAGCATAATTTTAAATTTATTAGCTTAAAAGTAGCGTTTAAACCGTAATATGGTAATTTAATTGTATATCTACCAGGTCCACCTCCGACATCTTATGTTAAACCATATTTCGGCAAGTATTTTTCAAGATGATAAATTGTAACTAAAGATTCAGTTTGATAATAAAGATCTTGTTTTAAACGCTGCCATTAGTAATCAACTGTTTCGGTATACCATTTTATTACCAATTTTTTAACTTTATCATCATTAGGTCCCATTTCTAGTATTATTTCTCAAAATTAAAATTCTCAAGATTAAAATTTTTCTACTTTTAGGATCTCCAAATATTAAATTTTTAAAAATCTTTTGTTGTTTCTTGATTTAAGCTCTCTAAGGATTCTTTTAAACATTATATCATACAAAGATGATATATCTATTCAAACCAGGGGGAATATAAGGAATTTAATATATCATTAGCACCAGAAGAGATTACTTCTGTAAATTTGTAGACTCCCATATTTTTATAGATTTTATAATCTTAGGCCTTTTAGTATCCGCCAATCCTACCGATATGCACCTCTGATGTTATGATCCTCATGAATCTAGTGAAATTTCCATTATTATTCATAGGGAGCATCTTTATCCCGTTAAAAAGTCTACCTTCAAGTATGGCTATCATCTATTTTCTATCACCACTCACATTTTTAACTGAAATTTTAAGAAGCAACATCGATCAAGGCAATGTTCTACCTAATGAACTTAACTCGTTGATTTTGTTTGGTTGGATTGCCATATTGTTCGCCTTGAACTATGTATTACATAGAAAAACAATGCCGAAGAGATTTTCAGAAGCAGGAAGCAGTGCTCAAAAGATGATGATGAAAAAATGATTGAAATATTAGACAAGAAAAAAAAGATTGAAATCAGAAATTTTATTGAATTATTTTTACATCTTTAGTAATCAACTTAATATAATCAAGATATTTTAAGCCCTTTATTTCTGCTTCTCTTGAAAGTATTTTTCTAGCAATATGAATTTGTTGTAATGCTATATCATTTGGGAATTCAAGTTCGATTTCTTTTTTAATCTTTTCAATTTCTTCTTCATTTAGCAATTTTACTTATACACCTCTACTATAATAATTCTGCGGGTGTTATTATTTCTATCTGTCTTAAATTATTTAAGGTACAAATCATTCTCACAATATCTTTAGTTTTTTTTCTAACTATATGTCTAAAATTCCAACTCAGAAGAAAATCCATTTCATTTATTATAGCTATAGCGATATGGTAAGCATCTTCTGAATATGATTCATTAATTGCTCCTTCTCGAATAATATCTTTTACTAATTCTTCTATTTCATTTGATATAGTAAGAATTGAAAAGTTTACTATTTTTTCATTCATTTTTTTCTTAATTTCCTTGTCAGGAGTCTTCTCAATTTCAGCAATAGTAATATTGGATATAAAGATTTCAAAATTCTTAGTCTCAGCAAAAAAAGACTCTGTAAGAGATTTCCTTTCAGGATTTCTCTCATCAAAAAGTGCTGAGAGAACCGATGTATCTAAGTATAATTTCAATCTATATTTCAATTCATTCCACTTTTGAAATTAATAAAATTATCTTCTAAAAAATGTTATTATTTAATTTATTTATTTTTAACTCCTCTTTTATTATTTTACAAGGTTGATAAATACTATTCTACATATAAAATAGATAACCATACGATACATTATTAACATGATCTCAGTAACTAAAAAAATTATTGTTTAGCTAACGGTTAATATTCTTTAAATTTTCATATCAAATATATGACCTCAAATTTAGTTAAATTTCCATATTTAATGAAGTTAAAATCAGTTTTTTTCTATTAGTTGATGATAATTTTTAGCAATAAGATTAACTAATTAGCTTTATTACTAATAAAATCGATAAGTTATACGAGTAAAAGAGCGAAAAGTGAAACAAAGCTAAATAGACAATTGGTATGAAATGGTGTTTGTTAATGGGTTGTTCTGAAATGTGTTCTGTAATCTTCAAATTTTATTAGTTTGCTCAGACTCAGCGTCTTCCTCTCGGATCTTAGAGCTTAAAAATTCCTTTCGTATAAGTTCTCTAACTGCTATTCGTATACGTTCTGGTCTATTCATGCACGGACCTAAAGAATGTTCTTCTACCAACCGTATACAATCCTCCGGTAAGTTAGCAGGTAATATTTTCATGAATTTAATTCTTCTAAAAATTAAAACCCTTTCTGTTGAAAGAATTGATGCATTCTAAATTTATAAATATTTTCACCTATCCAGTTATGTAAAAAGTGGTTAATATTATTTCTTTCGTTTTTATTAAATAAACTTATAGAATGCTTTATTTAGGCTCAGAGATTCATTTTATGGATTTGTATAATGTTAATAATATAATTTTTGTTTACACAATTAATTAATTTATCGGTTATTTAACGCCATTTCCTTTTATATTTAAACCTCCTGGTGGAGGTCGTTAAAAACAGTAGATAATTCTTGGCGAAGATATTAGTAATATTTCATCAAACCTCTTTATATAAATTTGCACTTAAATGTTATTCAAGATTTAGTATATACAATATATTTAAATCTAATTTAAGGAGGTGACGAATCATTTCAGAAAAAGGATATGAGGATATTATTTTCCGAATGGAAAATGGGGTTGCTATAATAACTCTTAATCGCCCAAAAAACCTAAATGCTATACGATTCCCTACTATAATGGAAATCCTGGATGCTTTCGATTCTATTATAAAAGATAAGTCTGTTCGGGTGATTGTTTTCAAGGGAGCTGGTAGGGCTTTTTGCTCAGGAGATGATTTAGTAAATATGGGGGAATTTCCACCACTCGAACCAAAATTTAAATTACCACATCACAAGCTAATACATCTAATAAGAGAGGTTCAAATACCAGTAATTGCTCTTTTACATGGATATTGCTTAGGAGCAGGATATGAACTTGCACTTGCTTGTGATTTTAGATTAGCAGCGGATAATCTAGAAATAGGGGATCATCGAACAACGAGGGCGATTTGTATGTTACATGGAGCAAGCTGGTTCCTTCCTAGGCTAATAGGTTTTGCAAGGGCAACAGAAATAGTTCTAACTGGACGACATCTAGATGCAAAAGAAGCATTGGAAATAGGATTAGTAACTCATGTTTACCCTGCTATGGAATTCGACGAAAAATCTCAAGGATTCATCCAAAAAATTGCTACCATGCCTACAAAATGCCTTGGTTACAATAAAGCTATGTTTAATTTTTCATTTGTTAATGATCTTACCAGCTCTCTACAGAATGAATCCTATTTGTTTACTGAGAACATGAAGATGTATGATGCTAGGGAAGGAAGTAGATCATTTCTAGAAAAGCGAGAACCAAAGTTTATAGGAAAATGAATATATCTTGGAAAAAAAAAGAATCAATTTTTTTAATTTTTCAAGCGAATTAAGACCCTCTCATATGCTTTGTATTATAGTAATCACATTACATAAAACTAGTATATAATTAAAAAAAAGGAAAAATTGATATTTTTAACTTTATGTTATTCCTTCGCACCAGCTTTCTCAGCTTTTCTCTTAAGCCTCCTTTTAACAAAGAAAAACATAATCCCAACAATGCCAGCTGCAATTGCGCCAGCTACGGAGATTAAGATTTCCCAAAAGAACTCTGGTAATCTACTCGGTGGAGGAGGATCATCTGGATCTAAGGGATCATATCCATTATCTACTTCCCAACCATCAAGATGTCCATCTCCATCAGTATCTTCTAATCGCGGATCTGTTCCATGTGTGTATTCTTCGTAATTTGTTAATCCATCCGTATCTGGATCTTCATCCTTGTTATATACTAAAGGATCTAATTGATGTTGAATTTCCCAACCATCGGGGAGCAAATCAGAATCAGTATCGGGATTTAAAGGATCTGTACCATAGGTAAGAATCTCTGTACCATCCAACAACCCATCATCATCGCAATCTGGATCATTTGGATCTATACTATAAGTAATTTCATATCCATCTATCAAAATGTCATCGTCACTATCATCATCCATAGGATCAGTTATATAGCCATCAGAACCTTCTATAACTTCTTCACCGTCTAGAATATTATCATCATCAGAATCTACATCGTGAGGGTCAGTGTTATAAAAAATTTCATTGCCATCACCCAAACCGTCGTCATCACTATCATAATCCATAGGATCGGTGATATAGCCATCAGAACCTTCTATAACTTCTTCACTGTCTAAAATATTATCATCATCAGAATCAGGATCATTGGGATAGGTTCCGAGATTATCTTTCATATGACATGAAAATTGGACGTGGATAAGGAGGATTATTTTTCAAGGCAAACTCTTCATCAATTATTATACCTATTTTTTTATCTATCATTATTAGCCATCTACAATTTACTAAACAATTTTATATTGAACTAAATTTAATTATTTTTAATTCTATTCAAGTTTTTTTAGAATCATACGAGTTCCTAAATATTAAATGAATAAAAAATTTTACAGGGAAATTTAAATAAAAAACTATTATTAAATAAAAAGTAGGTTGAGAAACAATTAAGAGAATTTTAGGGTAAATCTTAATGAAAGAATTTAAAGACAAGGTGGCAGTTATTACAGGTGCTGCGAGTAGTATAGGTCGTGGTATTGCAAAAAAATGCGTCAAAGAAGGTATGAAAGTAGTATTAGCATATATAGAGAGATTCTTTAATTGAAACTGAAAATCATTTGAAGTCTATTGGAGGATCCGTGATCTCAGTTCTAACAAATGTTTCTAAATCTAATGATGTGGAACTTTTGGCGCGTAAATCAATTAATACTTTTCATAAAGTGCATCTCCTATTCAATAATGTAGGTGTAGCAATACCCACGTGTATTTGACATGCAATTTTGAAAGATTGGGAATGGGTCTTAAGTATAAATTTATGAGGGGTAATTCATGGAATAAAATATTTTGTTCCAATCATGCTCAAACAGGATACTGAATGTCATATAGTGAATACTTCCTCATTAGCAGGGTTAATTCCGAGTACTGCAAAAATGGCCGCTTATAATGTTTCAAAAAATGGAGTTGTAGCATTCTCAGAAGCTTTAAAAGCAGACTTAATGGGAATAAAGGCAAAAATCAACATTCCTGTCCTATGCCCTGGTTTTGTAAATACGAGAATAGTAGATTGTTAGAGAAATCGTCCTATTGAGTCATGTAATGAACCTTCTGAAATTCTCTCATTTGAAACGAATGAATCAGAACAACTGCTTCGTGAAATGTTTGAGAAGGGAATGTCTCCTAAAGGAGTTGCTGAAATTACATTTCAAGGGATAATTGATGAAAATTTTTATATCATACCAGATTCTCACTTCATTTACAAAAAAGCAGTCAAATCCCGAATGAATTTCATCCTCAACGCTTTTTAACACTACTTAAATAATGAAATTAAAAAATAAATGTGATTAGTAAGTAAAAAATATTATAGAATAATGATTAATCGGGAATAGTAGCTACAGCACGGATCCAACCTGCACTAGCTCTTGCTATCTTAACTGGAAAACAGTAAATTGTGGCACCAATAGGAGGTACCTTGTCTAAATTTATCATTTTTTCCATTTGGAAATATCCTAACTCAATACCCGCAAAATGCCCTTCCCAAATTAAGGATGTATCAGGTTGTTTCTCCTTTATTGATTTTTTCCATTTTTTTGCAGTGATGGAAAAAGGAGCATCCCAAGACCAGGCATCGATACCAACAACGTGAACACCTTGCCTGATAATATGTAACGTGGCTTCCTTTCCCACACCTACCCCATGGTTGATGTACTCTTTCGTACCATAAAATTTTGGAGCATTAGTATGAACACATAGAATATCTCCTTGTTGTAATTCATGATTTATGCCCTCAAGCTTTTTATCTAAATCTTCGGGAGTCATAACATATCCTTCCTCATAATCAGTGCAGTCTAATACGATCAATGGACCAACCCCCCACTCTAATGGAAATTCATCAATAGTCATTGCCTTTTTTTGCCCGATTTCTTTATCTTGTACTGGTGCAAAATGCCATGGGGCATCCATGTGGGTTCCACTATGTGTACTTAATGTAATTGATTCAACTGCCCATCCTTTTCCATCTGGTAAGTGTTTTGCTGGTTTCAATCTTGGAAAAACAAATCCCATTTGTTCTGCTCCCACCTCATGAGCAGAATATTCAATTCGAGGTGAGGTTATGGGGGGGTCAAATACTGCCTCATCAGGATTTATAATTGGAATTGATAAATCTATAAATTTCATATTACTCATTCTAGTTTAATCATATTAAAATTTTATTTTTAAATCTGTGATTTGTTGGTTTGTTATTTCCGTCATCGTAAGGCAAACCTTCCCGTAGATGTGATTTTGAATAGATTCATGTCGGAAATGATTTTAAAGATGATATCTTCCGCTATGTTTGTCTCTTCTTGAATCTGTCGCAGAGAAAGTGAGTTATGGTTTTCAAGCAACTGAATTATATAATCCCTTTCCTTTGACAATGCATTAGATTCCGCAAGTTTATGGAGATTCATCACCACTTCTTTCATTTCTCATAAGGTATCTTCTCTCTGCAATATGGTATCTTGGTTTTTCATGATTTCACGGATGTTTTTGACTATCCGTTCCATTTGAAACGGATTTATAGAATTGGAATTACAGGAATGGAATAGTTCGGGATTTTCTTGTCTCCTAATATAGTCAAATACTATTCTTCTTATGAATTCGGAAGCGGTTTTGAAGTTCTCTTTATCGGCAACATGTTTAATTTGCTTTTTTTCGGTTGGTGTGGCAGTAAATTGGATATATTTATAGATGTACTTATTTTGCTTTGTGTTCTATTTTTCGCTCATTTGTCTTTTCCTCCGTTTTATGAGACACAAGGTTCGAGTCTTTTTAAATTTTGTCCCAATTTTCTGTGAAAATTAGATGGAAAGGTAAATTCAGAGTCTGATTTCAATGAAAATTCGTCGAAAAATTATATAAAAGGAGAGATATCATCTAAAAAATAATTGAATTTTAAAGAAATAATCTGATTGTTTTATTTTGCTTCGTGAACCAGTTTTTTGAAACCAAAAATTACTACAACAACTATATCAGTAATAAACATTATACCTAAACTATAGTATAACCCGAATTTTGTTAGGTAAATTGGGAATATTAAATTTCCTATCAAATTACCCATGGCATGAAAAAGTATTACCCCAAAGATATTACCATCGGTATTATTATACAACCATGTACTCAATGGAGACATCAAGATTGCCGTTGGAACAGTGAATAAAAAAGTGAATAATAAAGAGAAACCTTGGGCAATATTTAATGGCAGGTGCCAAAAACCCCATATCACCCCAAGGATTATGCTAGAGACAAGAGCATTCCACTTTGCCTGTAATCGATCTATAGCAAATCCTCTCCACCCAAATTCTTCCCCAAGAGAATTTAAATATATCACAATAAAAGTCAGGGGGATAAACCAAGGTTGAGATAAATATAAAAGTGTAGGAGTTTTCCCTTCAGTAAATATAGCCAAAAAAAAAGCACTAGCAATTAAAGCAGGCACTAATAATAAAGTCACTAAAAACCATTTTTTTCCAATCTTATAATCCCAACCTCTTTTCCATAAGTTTTTAACTCCTTCTTTTCTTTCGTTCAAATATGTAAGAGTAAAAGCACCAACAAATGGTCCAAATATTCCAAGATATAATAATACATCTGTGGGAAACAAGATCGCTAATATCCAAAATAACCAAGACCAACCAAATGTAATTAAGAAAAATAATATTAAATTACGTTTTTCTGATTCAAAAATTTCACTCATTAGAAGAAGACATCTATTACTTTATAAATAATATTGAAATCTTAAATTATAAATATGTATAATTATCATTTATATTTTTAGAATTGAAGGGGATTTATGGAATTGTTATCAGTGAAATGGAATAGTTCGGGATTCTCTTATCTTCTGATATAGTCATATAAAATTATAAAGATGATCGCTATAAGCATATTTTAGTAATTTTTACTGGAAAAGATGACGATGATGGAGATCTTCCCTTTCCTTATGTCTTCAAGCCCCCTACTCCACCTGGAGTTCTAGGATTAGCCGGGCAACCACAAGCCAAACGACCTATTGTCATAGAAATATTAAAAGATACACCATATTGCTAGCATTGTGGCGCTGAGCTCCCAGAAGGGCAAACAATTTGTCATGTATGTGGAAATAAGGTTGATTAGAAAATTACGAGATAGGATATCAAATTAGGTCTAACTTTCTTAGATTGTAAGCACACATGTGAGGAAATTAAAAAAGAAATCTAGAAAAAATTGTCACACTTTTTAATTGTGGTTAATTAGATTTTTCCATAGTTACAATAAATTATTGTAATGTTTGTTTAAAATATTGTAATCTATTATCCTTAGAAGTTGAAAGCTGTAAAATTTTGAATATTAATAATCTTGGTTAGGATAAATTATTATGTATAACTTATCAAAATAATTTTGAATAATTATAAGCAAATAATTAAACATCTGACATATAACTGATATGTTAAGAAAGACCAATAATAAATTTGTTAGTATAAGTATTCTATTTCTAGCTTTAATTCTTGGAATAGCTTCATGCTCCCGGACTTGTATGGAATTATAACACAGGTGTTTCACATGTATTAACAGCAATTTTAGAGAGAGCAACTAATATGTCTACTCTAGATTTTGCTAATAAGTACTTGTTCAGACCGTTATCTATTAAGGATGCCTTTTATTTTATTAAGACTTAATATATGTTTTGATATAATAGAAATAAAAAATAAAGTATTGATTGATTTGTTCTTCTAATTAAAATTTAGGATAAGTAAATAAACATTATTTTATTTTTTAGCAATTTTTCTTTTTTTCGATGTGGTTTAGCAAATCATTGGTTTCGCGATTAAATACTAGTTTTTCATATAATTCTGTGAAGATGAGGATCACAATAGTAGTAATCAAAATCATTAGCCAATCTATCGGTTCAAGAGGATAAGTTTTGATAAAAACCTGTAAAAATGGAGTATATATTGCAAAAAGAAGTAAGAAAATCCCCAGTAATATGGCACCAATTAATATTTTATTCTCAAAAGTTTTTTTTGAAAAAATATGGGTATTTGTACTGACACTAAGACATTGTATTGTTTGATATATAACTAA
>SMTZ1_10019995_pt1 | contig 13114 bp, 13 predicted proteins | sample DeeMarSWOR136_30_FD_25667 | JGI IMG/M metagenome (IMG submission 25667) | reverse complement strand
TCATCGATTAAACCGACTCTCGAAGCTAACTCAGCGTCTGTACCGATATGAGTAATTAGCAGAATTGTTGTCTTCTCTTCCTTTATCTCTCTGATCAAACCAAGAAACTTTCTTCTTGCTGATGGGTCTAATCCTGTTGTTGGCTCATCCAAGATCAGGACTTTCACACCAGAAAAAAGTACGGTTGCAACTTCCAGTCTTTTTCTCATGCCACCTGAATAGTCAGCAACTCTCTTGTCTGCGTCTTCGGACAACTCCATCTTATGCAACAAATCATCGACTATGATCTCCGCTTTCTTCTTTGGATAACCCAATAGTCCAGCGAAATACATTAGATTCTCTTTGCCAGTGAGTACCATGAGAGCATAGAACTCGCCCTCTTCTATCCTCAAATCCACTCCCTTGAGGACTTCACTGTTTCCGTACTTCTTAGTCAAATCTTCTACCCTGACAGCATCCATGTAGATTCATCTACAATATACGTACAAGAAACTTACTTTTGCTGTGTTTCACATATATAAAGCGCAACTTGGACCTGTCTTTCCTATGATGTTAGCTGCGGAGTACTATCGAATCGCAAGATTTAAGTTATCTCTTTCTTCTTAATTAGCTAGACGGCAAAATGCCAAGTATACAAGTCGGCGTGTACCAAGTTTCGGTCTTGCTTATTATGATAGTAATCGCTGCAGGCTCTGTTGTTGTTACTGCTGCATGGTATCTATTTGCCACAAGCAGCGTTCCTCTCGTAGTTGAAGAACCTTTGTCGATCTCTGATTATTCGGACACAATCCATGTTCATCCGGGGGAAAACAAGACTCTTGACATTGTAATCCTGAACTCAGCAAGCATAGACTATGCAGTGACGCTCGTTTTCGCATTAAACGATTCAGCGTATCAAGAGTCCTACGTAGCTTTCAGCAATTTGTCATACAACATAGTACCAGGTTCAAACAATCTAGTGGCTTGGCTGTTTGTGCAGAGTAATGCAAACCCAGCCTTCCTCGGGTTAGCCATCGGCTTCTACAGACAATAGATAGAAGCTGGGGTATCAACGCCACATTAAAGAACCGGGAAACCACACCACAAAATTTGGATCAAGAACAATGGGAATTATGCAGGAGCCTGACCGAGGAATAATTAAATGTTACCCTTCGAATTCATGCATGAGGGGGGCTAGACTGCTTCCAGTCTTCCTGTTTTTCTGGCTACGTGATTGAGGCGAAGCCTATTGTCATCATAAGCCCCAACGTTGGGGCGACATCGGTCAGCGTTGCTCCTTGTATTGCTCTTCTGCCAGCGTCTACTCCGTAGGTTAGTGGGAAAACGTATGAGACTGGTTGAAGCGATTGCGGTAGTTGTTGAACTGGGAAGTTCACGCCGCAGAAGATTAAGAGTATGAACGTGGGGTTCTCTGAAGTAGAAGGAGAATCCCCCGATCAATAGTCCAAAGCCGGTCATGCTGAATGCTGTGAGAAACACGACCACGACGAGGGCTATAAGGTCCGCGTTTCCAAGGTTCACTCCAAACAGGAAAGTAGCGTAAATGAAGGAGATGGCTACGCTTAGCATGCCGTCGAACACGTGAAGCATGGCTCTTCCAACAAAGAGCGGCAGTCTATGTGCAGGCGTAGAGGCAATGTGCCATCCCATTTATCGTGGCTTGTTATGTTGATAACTGAGAAAACCGTATTCCAAGACATCGCCTGCAAGGCGTTCCCGATGGCTATGTAGGCAATAAGGGTTGATGGAGCGTTCCCGGCTGATATGAGAAACTGTCCAACAAACACAAAGAAAGCCATCTGAGAGAGCGACATCACGAGCTTCATTGCCAACCACATCGGTGGGTACAGCCAACTGAACTGTGCCTTGAAAGAGAACAAAGCGCTGCTGAAGAATATTCTGAGTAGACTCATGCTTCAACCAGCGTCCCGTCTCGTCTGGACTTGGCTTCAACTTTCTTGAAGAGGAAGGCGGCTATAGCTACGTAGCCCAATGTTATCAAGAGCATTACGCCGAGGTTCAGCCAGAAAGTTAGAGAAATGCTCTCTTGTCCAGCAGCTATTCTCAAAGCCTCTATTCCCCACGTCGGCCCGAGAATGTAGGAAGCAGGGTGAATCCAGAAGGGCAGAAGTGCTATTGGGAACATAGATCCTGAAATCACGTATATGGGAAATTCCAGTCCGTTGGTGAAAACCTGTGTGTACCTACTTAGCACGAAGGCAGAGGCGAAGATGAGGCCGAGTGCTGAGACTGAAAGAAGCGTCAATATGATGGAGAGAGCGAAGAGTGCTGGGTTGGCTAGGCCTAACGGGATTCTGAACACGAAGGAGGCTATCAGAAGAATCGCTATCATATTGGTCAGGCCGAAAAGAGCGTTGGAAACGGATCTTCCTGCTATGACGTGTAGAAGGTTCGATGGCGTCCCCATGACCTCTTCAAGTGTGCCTTGCCACTTCTCGAATTCTATGGCAAAACCAGACGAGTACAAGGTGTTGCCCCACATTCCCATCATCCCCCCGCCAAGGACTGCGTAAAGCCCAAACGGTCCGCTAGCCTCCCTGAAGAGTGTGAGAGCCACAAAGGTGAAGACGAAGGGTGCGATTACGTTGGGGATTACCCATTGAGGATCAGCGATCCAGTGAAGCATTGCCAGCCGGAAGGCGCTGTACACGACTCTGAGTGTTTGAAGCATCATTCCACCCTCCCTTCAACTAGTCTCAGGTAGGCGTCTTCGAGCGTGGGTTCCTTGATCTTGAGGTCGTATATTCGGCTGGCCTTCAGGATCTCCTGAACCTCGGATATTATTTCTGAGCCCTTCGGGGTCTGAATCTTTAAAACTTGTTTGTTCTCACTCAAGTCTGCGCTAACGGCAAGGACATCGGGCACTTCTTTGAACTTGGCAACTTCTGCTTCTGTTATCCCAAAACCTTCAACCTCGACTACGCTTGCATCCATCACGTATTTTTTAAGGCCTGACGGTGTGTCGAGGGCCACGATTTCGCCGTTTCTTATTATGGCAACCCTATTGCAGAGTTCGTCGGCCTCGAACATGTAGTGGGTGGTCAACAGAACTGTCCTACCCTTCTCAACAAGTTCTCTAATCATACTTCGAGTTTCTTTGGCAATCTCTGGGTCAAGCCCGATCGTAGGCTCGTCCATGAAGATAAGTTGGGGGTCGTTGATCAATCCCCTTGCCAAGTGTAGCCTTTGTTTCATACCCTTTGAGTATGTTTCAACTCGGTCTTTGGCTCTGTCCGACAACCCCATAAGTTGCAGGAGTTCTTTAATCCGCTTCTCTCGAACGCTTGCGGGCACTCCGTAGAGATCAGCGAAGTATCTCAAATTGTCTACTGCATTCACCCTCGTGTAGAGACCTCGTTCTCCCCCTAGAACGAAGCCAATCCTTTCTCTAATCTTCGTAACGTCTTTTTGGATATCGTAACCAAGAACAGTAGCAGTGCCTGAAGTTGGTATTAGCATGGTCGTCAGCATCTTTATAGTGGTTGTTTTGCCCGCTCCGTTCGGGCCAACCAATCCAAAGAGCTCTCCATAATCAATTGCAAAAGAGACATCCTTCACAGCCACAACCTTAGTCTTGCTTCTTCTCAGCACTCCTCTCGTAATGTTGAACACCTTACAAAGGTGCTCCGCTACAATAGCCTTGTCCAACGACAATTCCGTGTGCCCCAGGCTCAGTCTCGACACCGCAAACGAATTGAGGACGCGTGCGTTATTTAAGAATAAGCCCTTCTTAAAGCGCGTCATCTCTCTGCAAATCAGCACTCGGCTGTGTTAGCGACTAAGCTCAAGATCTGTCTTCAGGATTGCCGATGATGTATCCGCCAAAGCCCACTTCCCAGAGCAGGGCAGGGTAAGCGACCATACGCTCCATTCCCCCCTTGCCTAACCCCAGATAGGTACCCGAGCCCGTGAGAACGAGCGCTAAGAGCGTTATCGCTCCCAGCAGAACAGAGAAGTAGGAGAATGGTGGCTTCTGCAGCCGGTAAGACAAAACCGCAGAGAGTCCCCCAAAAAGGAAGATTATCAGAGAAAAGACAGTGTGGATCGCTCCAGCAGTCTCTGGGAACAGCCCCACTCCCATCGCACCAATACCTGCTGCAGCTAGGACGACTGAGAAAAACCTTGATTTGGAAGTCAGATTGATGAGATAGGCGGCTGCCATCAACATCACGCCAAGCAAGAAAACTGAGGAGTTGAAGAGAAGGGAGGTGTCTCCAACTCCCAGGTCACTTATCCAGTTACCTGAGACGCTGTAGCCAGGGTACACTGCTTCTGCGATCACCATCATCAAGAGACACTGAGCGGCACCCAGAAAAAGGAGACAGCCTGCAGCTTTTCCATAGTTGAGCTTCATAACATTGACCTAGTGCTATGGATTCTTAAAACTTGTTGCAGGCGGGATCACGTATTCAGCCGGAAGCAGGGTCTTTTTTCTTATCCGTAATGCAAATATTCCCACAGCGACTCCTCGATTTTCTCTGGCTTGTCAGCTAGCTGCTTCCACAGCTCCATGTCGTTGTAAGATTCAAGCTTCTCTATTGTTCCATCTATGACCCTCCTCGGGAATACGTTGCCACACTGGTAGAATTCTCGACTCTTCCTCAGGCATTGCGCAGCCTCAAAACAGGAGAGGGGAAGAGACTGGTACTCTACTTCTTCCTTCATATTCCTAGCGTCCAGATCATAATTCGGCAGCCAGAGAAATTCCTGCCAACAAGAGATATGGGTTGGATGATGCGTCTGGGGCTCTGAACTCAAGAGTCCTCCTGCAACTGTCCTCCTTTCCAATGTCATCCCTGAAACTCCACCACAGAGGTACGCGAACCAGGGCCAAGCGGTCTTTCGTTCCCCAAAAGATTACGCTGGGCGATTCCTTGCGAATGGCAAAGCGCAGGTATGATGGAGGTATGGTGTTTCCGAAGGCTGCAAGGCTCGAGGAGAGCTTTAATATCCCTCCAATCACCTGCCTTCCCTCGTCTGTCATTTCTCCTCTACGATCAGCCAATATGTTCTCTCTTCTCCTTACCGCGCACAGATGGATGTGCATTCCGTTTCCCGCATGCTCAACAGCAAGTTTTGGAACAAAGGAAGCGATGACTCCATGGCGTTTACAGACATTCCTAACAACCCACTTCGCAATGACTATCGTCCTAGCGAGTCTTTCTAGGCTCTGAGGTTGAAACTCAATTTCATGTTGTTCCACCAAGTATCCCGTTCGAAGGTGAAACCTGCCGACTTCAGAATGCCCATACTTTTGCTCTCGAGGAGGAGCACTGGATGTGTCGTCTCTTCTTGCCTGCTGATCAGGTAGAACTCCAACTCGGCTAGGGCCTTAAGAGTTACTCGTGTAACAGAATGCAGCTTTTGCTCTGCTCTTTGCAGTATGCTCTCTGGAGCGATGGGTAGAGGTTTTCCGTCTTCGTCAAGATATTTGCACAGCAGGTTTAGTGTTGGCGTGGAGTCGAAGGGATTGAAGAAGGCTGTTTCCACTTCGGGCATCAAGTAGATGTCACTCTTGTTGGGATTAATGTAAGAAAACAGGCTTGAACCGTCGGCTCTTTCTCCAAACTCGATAATCTCTTCAAGTCTTTCCCTATTCCTCGCGGCAACACTCAGGGCCCTCAAGCGTCCATCTTCAGGGACGTGGCAGAGGTTCACGAGTTTCACTTCTTTTTCCTCGACTAGTCTTAGAAAATCCTCCTTGGCGTTGTCCTGAGCTTCCATTTCAGATTCCTCTTCCAATTCAGCAAAGGGAATATACTCTCGGGTCCTGTCCTATTTTAACGCTCCCCGTCCATGGAGCCTGTCTTGTTTCTAAGTGCAAGTTCGAATTTTCATGAGTTGCCCTGTGGAGTATTGAAAACCTTAAATAGAACTATGTTAAATAGAACTATGTTATAGAAAAAAGTTCTAGATGACTGGTTGGAAAAAGGGATCTTGCAGATTCTCCCTTCTCCTTTCTCCTTTTAAGGGGGCTGAGATCCCGTTCCCAACCATGAGCCCAAGCACCATGGCTGCCAAAGCTCAACCACACTATAGAGGACAGGCTCTTATAGTGTTTCTTCTCACAACTGGCAATGAGTTGAGAAACATAAGATTGACAAGAATCATTGAATCTGAAGCTTTTCAGTCCATAGGTGATTTGATTCCATATGAAAGTTTTATATATAACTTGATTATAGAAAAACAGTTTTAGGGGGTTGTGGTCGAGGCAATATTCTCCTTTCTCCTTTCGTAACGATTTTTGGATGAATAGCCTGCCACAGCCATCCTCTTTTTCCTCAACCTAAGGAATTATCTCACATTCGCCGAATGCGGAGATATCTCCCGAAGACCTAACTCAAAATTGGCAATTTATGTAGTGATATATCAATCATCTTTAAACATTGTTGCTTTTAACTTTTGCATTATGCAGCGCGCGCTCAACAGTTGGATTATAACTGGTAATTATTGGGAAGTGAACGCTGCGCTCTTGAAAAACTTATTCGCTTGGATTCAAAGTAAGTTGCTGTGCACAAGGAGTTACTCGTTGAAAGAACATAAAAGCTTGAAAATGAGATGTGAACTCGGGACTCGGGGGAAGGGCGTAACTATTTAAGAAACATAACAGCATACACAATACTTGTAGAGCAAATGTTTTCTTCATTTTCCCATAAATCTTTCAAAGAAGGATTAAGAATGAAAAAAAAATCTAAAAAAAGGTTTAGCGAAGAGAAGCTCTATGATGTGTCTTTAAGACTCAGCAAAGACGACCGTGACATGCTGGGATTAAGATTTCCTGTAAAGATTTTTGTTCAAGATCCTTTTGTGGCTAGGCAACATGAAGAAGAGGGTGTATTAGGACTAGAGGAAATACAATTAGACTGGGAACCTGGTGTAGATGACGGTCCAACAAACTCCAGAATCGCGATCGTTGATTACAACATCAATACAGGCATCATCGCGAAACCTGTTCAGTGGAATAGACAAACCAAACAATTCGTTGGAGCGGATGATCCTAGAAGCTTTCAGTTTCACCAAGTTAACGTATGGGCCATTATCCAGAACATCCTAGCTTTCTTCGAAGACCCACGCGTAATGGGGCGTCCCATCCCTTGGGGCTTCGATGGCAACAGGTTGATAGTGCTACCCCATGCGAGCATAGAAAAAAACGCCTATTACAGCCGTAAAAGCAAATGCTTGCAGTTTTGTTTCTTCATTCATGAGGGAGAACCAGTGTACACCTGTCTTTCTCACGACATCATAGCTCATGAAACAGGTCACGCTATACTAGACGGGATTCGCCCTTACTACTTTGAACTCAGCTCAATTCAAACGGCAGGATTCCATGAATTCATAGCTGACTTAACTGCGATACTTTCAGCTCTTAGCACCACACAAGTTCGCCACGCCATAGCCGATGTTTCTCAGGGCGATATTTGGAATTCGCAGGTTATTTCTGATTTAGGCGAAGAGTTTGCAGAAAAAGATTCAAAGAAAAGATATGAGAGCGCACAAAGATACTACCTCCGAACTGCACAAAACGAGAAGAAAATGAAAGAAATCGAAAATGAAGTAATCCCGCATAACTGCTCCGAAGTATTGACTGGCGCTATGTTCAAAATCTTAGCACACATGACAACCTGCCTTATGAAAAAAGGACACACACCAAAAAGTGCGCTATGGAATGCAAGTACACATCTTAATAGAATGGCATTTAGAGCATTAGACTATTGCCCACCAGTTGACATACAATTCGTTGATTACGTTCAAGCTGTAATTCGCGCAGACGAACAAACTTATCCTATGGACAGGCATGAATACAGGAAAATTGTTAAAGAAGTATTCGAGAGTCGCGGAATAGAAGAGATTTATCCAAAAAAACCACCTAAAAGCGTAGAGCTAACTTGGAAATATGATATAAGCAGTATAGCAAACTCTCGTACAGCTGCCTATCACTTTCTTAATGACAACCGAGAAGCTCTGGATATCCCCCTACATCAAGATTTTCAAATTACAGACTTGTATTACACTGACAAGGTAGCGGGAGCAAACGAAAGCTTACCTAGAGAAATAATCTTAGAATACGTTTGGAAAGAAGATGTTCTACTAAAGGGAAAGGTTTTCGGTCAACTTGAAAACAAGAAAATTGCATTGCTTTGCGGAGGTACACTTGTTTTCGACGAACGAGGCAACATCTTGCATTGGAGCAAGAAAGGAGGAACACAAACAGGTGAAGCCGAAAGTGAAGGCAAACAACGCAAGACTGAACTCCTTGCTTTCGTTAAAAGGTTGCTTGAAGCAGATCTGATTGGGTGGATAGACGCTGAAGCCTGTAACACCCTAACCGCGCTCCAGCCGCCTATAACAGGCTATCAGGACGGAAATGTACTCAAATTCGAGATCACGCCTCAATTTCTAAACCCTAGCAAGGAGTTGGGCGAATGACTGTGGAAGAGCAGCTTCTAGTAAGAACTTACAAAGTTGGATGTGGAGACTGTATTTTTGTTCGAATCCCAGATAAAGATCGTCTATTCCACCTGCTTATTGACTGCGGCAATTTCTTTGGTGAAAAAACTGCAGAATTGAAACAAGCACTGAAGAATATAGAAGAACTACTGAATGATGAAAAACTGGTTCCTAAGAAGCAGCGAGGTCACCTAAACCTCCTAGTAGCTACCCATCAACACTGGGATCACATAAAAGGCTTTGAAATATTATCGAAAAGCTTTAAGAAGATCAAAATTGACCGCATTTGGCTATCCGTAGGCATGAAAAAAGATCACCCACAAGGAAAGCAGCTGCGTGCTCTGCAGAATCGGGTTGAAGAAACAATACAGAAGTTCAGTCGTGATCCTGATTTCAGACTGGACCCTGGGCTGCTTTCATTGCTATCTATGATGAGTCTGAGCAACAAAGACGCAACTGAAGCGCTCACAGATAACATACCTAGCAAGAACAGTATTGAACCGTTTTACGTGTACAGAGGCTTCGAGGAAGACCTATCAGCAGCAAAAGAAAGAGAAGCTAAATTAGATTTCAAGGAAACTACAACAAAATTGTCAGTGCTGGCACCTGAAAAAGAAATTGATAAATCCTACGTCAGTTTCGCTTCTGGTTTCTTAGGCAAATTGGAGGACGCCGAAAAAAGCATGCGCGAATTGGTTCCCGAAGACCAAAGAACTTGTGTTCCAAAGAACATCAGTATGCGACAATTTCGTGAACTCAAGATTTCACTTAGGGACGCCTCACTGATTGCAGCATTACAGAGCAATCATATTGTAAACAACACTAGTGTGGTTCTGCTCTTAGAATGGAGAGGTAGGCGACTTCTCTTTACTGGTGACGCAGAGGAAGAAAGTTGGAATCTGATGTGGAAAAACGCGCATTCAGAAATCAATGAACCGGTTGACTTCCTTAAGGTCTCTCATCATGGAAGTCGAAATGGCACTCCTTTTGACCCAGATCAAACTGACAACGATATACTTGATTCAATTCTCCCAGTAAAAAACGCGAACGTTGCTAAGGCAGTTGTGTCAACCAAAGTAGACGTAATACACGCTGAAGCCAACCCCGTCCCTTTTCCGAAACTTTTGAAAGAGCTAGCCAAACGAGTATGCAACACTGAGGAATATCCTGTTGAACGCGGAAAACAACCTCAGAGAACAGATAAAATCGAAGAGAATTGGATAGATATCGCTATAAAACCGAAAAATTGAAGCAGTTACTATCGAATATTTACTGTAACCCAAAAAGGAGGTGGCAACTATTCCAGAAGAAGTGAATACTTGGCACTCAAAAAAACGCGCATCAGAAGTATACCATAATAACAGCAATTGCAAGACAGGGAATAACATTGAAGATGAAAATAAAAGAACCGGGAAAGGCACTAAATCGAGGTTATGCAGCGAATGCGCTAAACTGAACAGGAAAAAGGCTGCCTATTGACATTGCGTTCAGAAGCGCGCGCTGCTTTGCCATTTCTTAGGAAAGGAACCTAAAAACTTTAAACAAAATTATCCTTATAAATTATTTGAAAAAAATTCCAAAAAAGAGGTGAGAAGAATGCAAGAAAAGAAGGAAGAATATTTCTTTGAAGACATACCTGTAATAGGCAAGCTACCTCGAAAGAAACTAGCAGCGAAGCTGGAGAATATGGGTGACATCGAAGCAGCTCAAGCCATTAGAGCCAAGCCCAAGAGAGGTGGTTTTAGATGGGGATCTAAAGAAATTCCTGCCTGGAAACACACTGCACATGCTTTCGGGTATATTCCATTAATTGAACCAGGAGAAAATGATCACGTTGAAATCACGCATGCTGGACACTTTAAAGTTGATGAAACCAAACCCAGTTTGAAGAATCAGCGAATTAAAATTAGCCTCGGATATCTAAGAGTGGCTGAGTATCCTGGAAAAGGAATCCATCATGTCCTGTTTGATTTCTATGCCAAAAATCAGCTTCCAAAGCAAGTTGAACATCTCCATTTCAATCAAGTCTTTCGAGCGCAACAGGGTGAATCGATAGGCGTAGTTAATTATCCGATATTCATTGGACTGAGTGTTGGATCGGAAGGCATGGATTTCAAGTGTTGTACAGTTAATGTTAAAAATGATGATGACCAAAAAATATTGGATTTCTTAGATAGCGACGTCGTTAAATCTGGTCTAAAACTGGCTAAAACCGCTCAACCGGCTATTGCCCCCTTAACCGAGCTAGCTGTAGGCATAACAAAGATGTTTGCAAGACGCAACGAAAACGTGAGAGTTCAGGACTTTGTCATGGGACTAGATTTCACCAACGTGGCGTTCGGAGCTTACCTCGCCGAAGGATCGTATGTTGCAGTCCAAATTCCTCAGAAAAACAAGGCCATATGGAAGTGGGATCAGTGGGTCTATAATCCTTCAAATGGACTAATCGTAAACAAGAATGATAATGATCAACTAATTCCATATAACTATCTCGTGTTCAACGTAAGCAAATATGACGAAACTTGAACATGCATGTGAAGGCTAAAGGCATGCGCTCAAGCTTCTACATTCAACGTAGACGCATAGCGAGAAAACTCGCCAACCCGAGACTTCTTCAAATCCACTTCCACACGCTGAGACATTGGAGAGGAACCCAGGAAGACCACAAGACGAAAGACCCGTTTCGGGTTAAAGAATTCCTCGGGCATAAGAACCTGCAATCAACGCAAGTCTACATACACATTGAACGTGCAACGTATCAAAACGGAGCTGCAGACGACTTCCATGTCAAAGCGGCAAACACGAAAGAGGAGATCACCGCTCTCTTAGAATCAGGGTTTGAATATGTCCTTCAAAAGGAAGGGTTGGCATACTTCCGAAAGAGGAAGTAGACACAGCGGATGAGATAAAAAGTTACGGTATGATCTCGCACCCGTTATACTTCAAATAGTCAAAGTCATCAGGTCCAATCCTATTCTCAGCAATGAGCTGCCTCACTCTGGGCACCTCTAGCCTGAGCGAGGAGACAAGACTCCTAACTGTGTAGCAAACCAGAGCATATTCCTGACTGCTCCAGCGTTTTGTGATATTCGCGTACAGACAACGCCCTCCGCATTCTCCATAAATATCACACTTTGTGCAGGGTTCAGCGACAAAAACTTTCCTCAACCTCCGAGGATCGGCTGAAAAAACGTCACCCAAGTAGAAATCCTTCATTCCACCCATCACCGGACAGGGGGAGATAGTGCCATCTGTAAGAATGCTATAGTTAATCCATCCGGAGCCACACCGAAGTAAGCTTCGTTCACCTCGCAGAAATGATTGCATCAGCCCCACGAAGGGATACAGCTTAGGGACCTTCCCTGTTTTCTCCATTTGATCAACCCAGAACCTTGCGAGTCGTTGAATTCCAGGAACGTATTCTTTCTTCACCCACTTCTCGAAGGGTCTCTTTGCAAAGTCGTTTTTCCAGAAGCCGGCATCCAGCTGCCAATGAACAGAGGAGAAGCGGAATTCTCTGTTTTGCAGCAGCCACTTAACCTCTTTCATAATGTTTGTTTCTTCCGTCACTGTCATGCGGGCGATTATTTCTCCCAGAAAGCCGTTTCGCCTAATAGTCTTGAGGTTCTCAATCACTTTGCGGTAGACTCCGACTCCTCTATTGTGGTCTGTTAGGGCTTCGCTGCCGTCAACCGAAACAAGAATTGTGTGAAATCTATTCGTGTAGCGGGGTTCCAGCTCTTGTAAGTGCAGACCGTTCGTTTGCACAAGAAAATGCTTGGCCTCGACGGTGTCCATGATCTCCCTAACCTCCTTCAAGCATAGCATTGGTTCTCCCCCGTAGAAGCTCAAGACACATTCTGGGTCCTTCCTGCAAAAAGCCGCCAGCGAGTGGATCTCATAGTCAATTTTCTTAGGCGAGGAATAGTCTAAGTCGAAGTCAAAGTCTGAGTCAATGTCGTCGCAAGACTTGCCGAAGCAATACTTGCATCTCAAATCGCATTCAGTTGTCAGCAGGACATGGAAAAACATGAGTGATACCTAAAACTTGGGTTTGAGCGTACTTGGCTGGCGCGCCGCATCAAAGGCTTCAGGTCGTTGAATGTGGCGCGTCTTGTCTGGTCGCTGCGGTCTTAGTCTGAGTATCCTACTTTCGTTTTTAGGTCTTCAACTGTTTCAGGGTTCATCAGGGTAGTTACGTCGCCTACGGTTTCGCCTTTGACTAGGGCTTTCAGGATTCTTCTCATGATTTTTCCGCTTCTGGTCTTTGGCAGCGCGTCCGTCAACACTATTCTCTCTGGCTTTGCTGTTGGTCCTATGATCTTGACCACTTGGTTTGTGAGTTCTTTTTCGAGTTCGGGTGACGCTGCGATTCCTCCTTTGAGGACTACGAAGGCAATTGGGACTTCGCCTTTCACGTCGTGTGGAGCGGCGACTACTGCGCATTCGGCAACTGAGTCATGTTGAGTCAAAGCGTTTTCGACTTCTGCTGTTGAAAGTCTATGCCCTGCGACCTTCATGACATCGTCGACTCTGCCAGTTAAGCGTATGTTTCCCATCTTGTCCCACCATATTGCTCCGTCGCTGGTGTAGTAGGTTTCTTGGCCGTAGATGCTCCAGTACTGTGCTTTGTATCTCTCCGGGT
>SMTZ1_10015538_pt1 | contig 13114 bp, 13 predicted proteins | sample DeeMarSWOR136_30_FD_25667 | JGI IMG/M metagenome (IMG submission 25667) | reverse complement strand
GCAGTTTGACCCCTTGAAAGGATACACCGAATTCATCGGGGATATCATCCACCCTTGGATTGAGTTTGAACATCGCCCCAATGGTTCCCTTCTTTGTTCCCGTCCTTTCCTCGACGAGGGGGGTCATGGAGGCAAGGGGAGACAATTCTTTTACCATTTCCGTAGGAAATCCAAGGGCAGAGGCCAAATTTGCATCAGGGTCGGCATCGATGGCCAAGACCTTTTTGCCCCTCTGAGCCAAAATACGGGCAATCACCCCTGCCAGGGTCGTTTTTCCTACGCCTCCCTTGCCCGAAATAGCAATTTTCAAGAAAAGGTCTCCTTTGCGGAAACGGCCGCAAAAAAATACTGATACATATGTAACCTTTACAGCCCTTTTTGTCAACGACACAGGCTTCTGGAGCTCCTTAATTTTCGGAGCACTCCGTTGTTCCTGAGCGTAATTTGCCGGAGGAGTATGGTACCCTTCGAGGGGGACCCGAATGGCTCAGCCGATGAGAAGGAGAAATCCCGGAAACTCCAGCATTGACTTGTTGAATGGTATACCTCAGAAAGGGCAGCGTCCTCAGGGGTAAAGTCCCCCAGATGGACTGCCTGAAGCTATGGTAACAATGGTAGGTTCCTGTGATTACCCCGAAACGACGATGGACTAAAGGCCCGGTAAAAAATGGGAACAACTCTCTTACGGCGAGGGAGGAAGTTCCCCCTGGTTTCGGTGGTAAATTATCCTCAACCCCTCAAGGGTGAGAAATTCATCAACCTCTTCGATGAACTCCGACTCCGGGGCGATCAAATCAGCTAAGCCACCCGTTGCGATCACTTTTGGGTTAGTTCCTGTTTCCCTTTTGATGCGGCCCACAATCCCATCCACCAATCCCACATATCCGTAGATGATTCCGGCCTGTATGCTACTAACGGTGTTTTTCCCGATAATACCTTTGGGTTTTATCAATTCCACCCTGGGCAGTTTCGACGCTCTTTGAAAAAGGGCCTCCGTGGAAATTAAAATCCCCGGTGAGATTACACCACCCATGTACTCCCCCCTTGGGGAGATGTAGTCGAAGGTAGTCGCCGTGCCGAAATCCACGATGATCAAACTCGTTCCGTGTTTCGCGTACGCGGCAACTGCGTTGACGATTCGATCGGCTCCAACCTCAACGGGGTTATCGTAATGGATAGGCATCCCTGTCCTGATTCCAGGGCCAACTACCAAAGGCTTGAGACCGAAATACTTCATTGCCATCTCCTCAAGGATGTTGGTTATCGGGGGGACGACACAGGAGACGGCGATTCCAAGGATATCCCCCAGCTTGATGTGGCTGAACGTGAAGAGATCCTTTATGAGGATTCCGTATTCGTCTGTAGTCCTGCCCTTTTCGGTACCAATCCGCCAGTTCCCGACGAGTCGGTCTTCCTTAAATGTGCCTAGCACCGTATGGGTATTGCCCACATCGATAGCGAATAACATCTATTCCTTTCCTTTACATCCCAACCCCGGCTTCATATCAGGCAACTCCCCGAGTTGGGAAATATCCCCCGCAATCACCCTTTTTTCGGACCCGTCCGGGGCGAAAAGGAGAAGGGATCCATCCGAATCGATTCCCTTAACCCTCCCCCGAATAACCTCATGAAAGGATTTCATCTCCACTACTTTCCCCACCATCTGGGACAACTCCTCCCATTGGCGAAGAATCCGCTCAGTTTCTCCGGTTAAGAAAGCCTGGTATTCCCCTTCCACTTCTCGGAGGAGGGTACTGAGGAATTCAACTCTGGAGATATCATATCCCAGTTCCTCCCTCAAGGAGGTGACAATGGGTCTCATTTCCTCGGGGATCATTTCCAAGGTCATATTGACATTGATTCCTATTCCCAGAATCACGAAATCCACCACACCCGCTTTGGACTTCAGCTCGTTAAGCAAGCCGGCGACCTTCTTGCCATTTATGAGGAGATCATTGGGCCACTTTATTCGAGGCTGAAGCCCCGAGATCTCTTTTGCTGCCTTTGCGGTTGCTACTGCAACCATAATGGTAATCAAGGGAGCATTTCGTACGGCAATCGGGGGTCGAAGGATTATGGAGACATAGAGATTTACCCCCGGAGGGGAGAACCATGGTCGATCCAGTCTACCCCTCCCCCTCAGTTGGCGATCCGAAACGACAACCTCTCCTTCCTCTCCTCCCTCTCGGGCCATGCGATAGGCTTCTAAATTGGTGGAATCCAACTCATCGAAGACATGAATTTTCTTGCCGAGAAGCTGAGTCCCCAAGTGGGCCTTTACAGCTCGCAAAGAAAAGGTGTTCATTGAAGTCCATTTTCCGTTCACTGGAGCACCCGGTGGGATACTACCCCTCTGAGACGGAATCATAGTGGGAGAACTGCATGGAAAAGGTGCCACGTCCCTGGCTCATTGATCTCAGATCAGTTGAGTAGCCGAACATCCCCTTCAATGGGGCCAGGGCGGTGAGGAAAGCAATCTTTCCCTTAGGTGTAATAGACTCTACCCCCCCCTTGCGTGCCTTCAGGTCTCCTATTACCTCCCCCATGAACTCCTCTGGAACTATCACATTGAGCTCCATAATGGGTTCCAAGAGGATTGGTTTTGCCTCCGTTAGGCCTTCTCGGAAGGCATTGGAAGCGGCTATCCTTAGGCCCATCATAGAGGGATTTTCAGGATCAAAGGAGGCCTTTAAGAAGATCGTCTGGATGTCGGTTACGGGGTATCCCATGATCAGACCGGCTGTTGAAGCATCCCTGACCCCCTCTTGAGTGGCGGAGAGCCCTTCCCCTGATAAGATACCGTCGGGAATCTCGGACCGAAACTCGAGGCCATTCCCGCGATGGTTGGGGATGAGTTTCAGGGTCACCTCGGCGAAGTGGCGGACGTCTTCAACTACCCTATCGAATCGCCCCGAAGCCTTCACGGCCTTGGTGATGGTCTCTCGGTAAAGGACTTGGGGACGGCCGACATTGACTTCCACGTGATAATCACTGAGGAGTCGTTGAATCAAGACCTCCAGGTGGAGCTCCCCCATCCCGGAGATGATGGTCTGTGCGGTGTCCTCGTCGAATTTAACTATAAAGGTGGGATCTTCTTCGGTCAGCTTCTCCAAGGAAGAAACCAGTTTATCCTGGTCTCGATTGGCTTTGGGTTCAACGGCCACAGACATCACCGGCTTATAGTAATCTATGGGTTCCAAGAGAATGGGGTGGGCTTCGTTGCAGAGGGTGTCCCCCGTGGTCGTTTGCTTTAATCCCATGAGGGCTACAATATCCCCCGCCCTGGCCTCCTCCAGCCTCTCCCTGTGGTTTGCGTGCATCAGGAAGATCCGCGCAACCCTCTCCTTTGCCCTCAAACGGGGATTATACACCTCTGACCCGCTCTTGAGGACACCGGAGTACATTCGGGTGTAGGCCAACTTCCTCCCTTGGTCCATCCTGATCTTGAAAGCGAGTCCACAAAAGGGTTGATCATCGCTGGAGTCTCTTTCCTCAATGTGATCCGTGCGTGGATCAGTCCCCTGAACTGGGGGAATATCGAGAGGGGAAGGAAGATAATCCACGATGGCATCCAGGAGGGGCTGAATTCCCTTATTTTTCAAGGCGGCCCCGCACAAAACCGGAACCAGGTTGAGGGAAATGGTTCCCCTCCTAATAGTTTCCTTGATCACTTCCTCCGAGAATTCCTCTCCTTCGAGGTACTTTTCGGTAAGGGTATCGTCCAATTCGGCAACGGTTTCCAGGAGTTTTCTCCTGTGTTCTGAGGCTTGAGGGAGAATCTCTTGGGGGATTTCCATCTCGCTGAAGGAAGCTCCGAGGGTTTCTTCGTGCCATATGATCCCCTTGAATCGAATCAAATCCACCACGCCCTTAAATTGATCCTCGGATCCCAGGGGCAATTGGACGAGAAGAGGTTTTGCCCCCAGCCGATCGACCATCATCTCAGCAACCCTGAAGAAATCGGCGCCAATGCGGTCCATTTTATTGATGAAGGCCAATTTGGGGACCTTGTATTTGTCGGCCTGGTGCCAGACGGTTTCCGATTGTGGTTCGACCCCTCCCACTGCGCAGAAGACAGCTATAGCCCCATCCAGTACCCTCAAGGACCTCTCCACCTCAATGGTGAAGTCAACGTGGCCCGGTGTGTCGATAATATGGATATAGCTATCCCTCCATGGGCATGTGGTTACCGCTGAGGTAATGGTAATTCCCCTCTGCTGCTCCTGGAGCATCCAATCCATCACCGTGGTCCCATCATGGACTTCCCCCATGCGATGAGTCCGGCCTGTGTAATAGAGGATTCTCTCGGTGACGGTTGTCTTACCCGCATCGATGTGGGCCATGAATCCGATATTCCGGGTCCGCGATAGCCTTTTTTTTCCCGCTTTTCCCTTTATGCGTTGTTCCACCATGGCAGCTCATGAATATTTTAAGAGCTCATAATTCCATACTTGCGCAATATTAGAGGCTTTTTCGGAAAAAGTCAAGGTAAGGGTTGGCTTTCCCTTTGCTGCTGGCCCTCGAAGAGTACCCCATATCTCTAGCACATTGTGCTGAGGTACAACGGTTTTTCTCTGGAAATTGAGGGACCTTAGATAAATTTCTGGAGTTTCCTCAGGAAAAAGCATGTAATTATTCGAACTTGTTAAAAAAATTACATAAATTAAAATGAACAAATGCCAAAGCTCAAAGTTCAAATGAATGTCAAATGCCAAATGACAAATGGGGAAGCTTGATTGTTCGAGTCGTTGAGTTATAATTAAGAGTTTTGACATGTAAGCATTGGGATTTTATTTGACATTTGAATTTTGACATTTGGAATTGCTATTTGGGTGGCTCAAAGGAATTTGGGCGATCGGGCGTTGGGAAGAGCCCAAAAGTCCGGAAACTCCTCATAAATTTCCCTTGACAGGGGAGGGAAGATATGATTAAAAATTATGTATTAAACAGGTGGGCAAGCAATGGAAAGGGAGTTTGGAGTCTTTTATCTTTATTGCGGGCATCCGTGACCAAGGATCCAGAGAGTAAGGGAAAAAGGCCATGGGTGCAATGACCCATGGCCTTTTTATTTCATATAAGCTATGGGCAGGATCATCATGGCTTCTTTATTCGTTTTTTTGAATTGAGACGAGGAGAGGGGAAATGGCGGTTTCGAGAAAAATCCAAAAGGCGCTGGAAGGCGCCTCTTGGATAAGGAAGATGTTCGAGGAGGGGGATAGGCTAAAACAGATGTATGGTCCCAGAAAGGTCTTCGACTTTAGTCTGGGCAATCCCATCGCTGAACCCCCGGAGGAATTCTTCGAGGAATTGAGGAAAATAGCTCATAATCCCATCCCGGGGATGTGTCGATACATGCCCAACATGGGCTCTGGAGAGACCAGAAAGAGCATAGCAAGCATGTTATCCGAGGAGACGGACCTCTCATTTACGGAGCAACAGATCATCATGACCACCGGGGCTGCTGGCGGGCTCAACATCACATTGAAATCCATTTTGGACCCCGGCGATGAGGTAATCATCCCTTCCCCCTACTTCGTCGAATACAGGTTCTATGTGGACAACCATGGAGGAACTCTAAAACTGGTGGAAACCCGGGACGACTTTTCCCTCGACCTGGAGGCCATTGAGGCGGCTATTGGCAAAAGGACCAAGGCCATTATCGTCAATTCCCCTCATAATCCGACCGGAGTGGTCTACAGCAAGGAATCCCTTATTCAATTGGGGGAGATTTTGGCAAGAAAGAGCGGGCAATACGGGAAGACCATCTGCCTCCTTTGTGATGAACCTTATAAGAAGATCGTTTACGATGGTTTAGAAATTCCCGATGTCTTTTCCGTTTACGATTACTGTATCGCCATCAATTCCTACTCCAAGGATCTTTCCATTCCAGGGGAGCGAATCGGATACGTGGCCATCAGCCCCCTGGCCGAGGGGAAGGAGAAGTTAGCTGATGCTATGGCCTTCAGCAATCGGACCTTGGGATTCGTCAACGCCCCTGCACTGATGCAACGTTTGGTTGGAAAATTGAGGGATGTATCGGTGGACATTTCAGAATATCAGGAAAAACGGGACCTCCTCTACAACGCTCTCGCAGATTTCGGATATTCCATGGTCAAACCAATGGGCGCATTCTACCTCTTCCCTCGGTGTCCCATTGACGATGATGTTGCCTTCGTCAAAGCCTTGCAGGCCAAGAACATCCTCACAGTGCCCGGAATTGGTTTCGGAAGGCCGGGCCATATGAGAATCGCTTACTGCGTGGAGAGATGGGTAATCGAAGATTCGCTCGATGGATTCAGGGAATTGGCAATCGAGTATGGAATACGATGATTCTATCCATGAATCTGCCCCCAATACGCCCGGCGGTTTGAAACCCGCATTGACAATGGTTATGGATTGTTTTAAGCTTTTAAAAATGCAGGAGAAAGGGCCTCTTTATGGCCATAGCCGCTGTCATTCCCGCCCGTTACCATTCCAGCCGATTTCCGGGTAAGCCCCTTGCTGATATCTGTGGCAAGCCCATGGTTCAATACGTTTACGAGAGGGCGAAGAAATCTACACTGGTGGGCGAGACTATTGTGGCGACGGAAGACGCCCGGATCGCCGACGTCGTGCGGAAATTCGGCGGGAAAGTCGTGATGACCTCACCGGGCCACCGGACGGGAACGGAGCGGGTAGCCGAAGTGGCTGGAGGGATAGAGGCTGAAATCATCGCAAATATCCAGGGGGACGAACCGTTAATCTGTGGTGAGATCATCGATGAAGCCATAAGACCCTTGATATTGGATGAGTCCATCCATATCTCCACCCTTAAAAGTCCCATTACCCGCGTTAGTGATTGGTTCAATCCCAACGTGGTCAAAGTGGTAACGGATCGGGAAGGATTTGCCCTCTATTTCTCCAGATCTCCCATTCCCTTCTCTCACCATAAACCTGAGCGGGATGGCCGGTTCATCTTCCCAGAACAGGAATATGGAGATGGCTCTCTTCCCTCGGGTCCCCTTTACAGGCATATTGGCCTCTATGTTTATAGGCGGTCCCTCCTTTTATCCATAAGTCAGATGGAGCCGACCCAATTGGAGACTACCGAGGGATTGGAACAGCTTCGGCTCTTGGAAAATGGATGGCGGATGAAGGTAGTGCCTGTCGATTACCATCCCATAGGCGTGGATACCCCGGAAGACCTTAGGGAGGTGAGGGAAATGCTGGATAGAGAGGATTTACCTTGATATTCTGTAAATTTTCTGATATATTATCAAATAGTTATGAAACTGAAACTGCTCAAAAGCCCACGGAGAGCCAAACTAATTCCTTTCCTCGTTTTCTTTCTCACCGCTTGTTCCCTCCTTCCTTGGTTGAAAAGCGAAAATCGATCCTATAGAAAAATGAAGGAGAAAGCCCTGGTTGACCAAGAAGTGGTCATCATTGATGGAGAGGAATATGTTAAGATAGTTGCTGGCGAAAGGGAAGGAAATCTTAGGGGAGGGCGATACCGATATATTCCCGTCGATGAATATCTTTCGAAACGAGACGGATTTTCGGGTTCCCAAGGGCAAGAGACAGTGGGGGAGGAATCAGTCCTGCTGCCCGAGAAGGAGACCATAACCAAATCTTACGAGATGCCCAAAACTAAATCGAGGGAAAGGACCGAGACGACCGTTTCTTCTTCCGTCGAGCTGAGGAGGAAGATCATTATTACTCCTTTCGAGGACCAAGAACCCGATGGTAATTGGGGAGAAATGGTAGCGGACCGATTACGCGAATCCTTGGAAAGTCGAACAGATAGGATACTCTGTTTAGATGATGAGGTCATTTTGGATTATCTCAACACGAGGGGAATTAAATCCATTCGATTGGATGATCCCATGGTTTTGAGGGTAGCCAATACCGTTTTCGGAGCCCATGTCCTTCTTTACGGAGCCCTTTCTGGACCGTATGTTGCGGCCTCCACGAGCAAGGGGGGTGACGGGGAGGATACGGCCTTGGCCATTGTTCGGATCCAAGTAAAGCTCGTTGAAGCTGGCACAGGCCGAGTGATGAAGGCCTTCGAGGAAAGAAACCCCATTTTTGCAACGGAGGAGAAGGGGGAATTCTCTCGAGACAAGACGAAGTTTAAGGCCATCCAGTTGGCTATAGAAGAACTGACGGATAACATTCTCAATGAGATAAACCACATGGGGTGGTACACACGAATTGCCAAAATCGATGGGGACAGGATTTATCTCAATGCAGGGCGACTCACCGGATTGAAAGTCGGGGACCTCATGGATGTCTATGGGCCGGGAGGAGGTAAAATAGAGCAGATAGTTGGGACTCCCAAGGATCCCTTTGGAGGCCACCGGAAGGGACAGGTCAAGGTTTCTCAACTTTTTGGGACCGATGCGGCGATGGCTCGCATTACCAATGGAGGGAATTTTGCCCTCAGCGATGTTGTGAGGCCATCCACCTACTAGATAGGAATAGAAAGGAGATCATACCAAAAGGAGGGTAAAAGCCAACAGAAATATCATAATCACCAGAGGGAGTTTAGAAGATGTTTGATATCGGGGATAAGGCCGTTTATCCGGGTCACGGGGTTGGAGTAATCGAGGCTATCGAGAGCAAGGCGATATCTGGGAGGGAGCAATTATTCTTTATCCTAAGGATACTTGATAATGGAATGACCATTATGATCCCCACGGGGAACGTGGATGTCGTTGGACTGAGGGGGGTCATCCCATCCATGGAAATACCAAGGGTATTTCAAATCCTGAAAAACAGGCGGATTTCCCTGGACACCCAGACGTGGAATCGGAGGTATCGGGAGTACATGGATAAAATCAACACGGGTTCCATTTTTTCCATCGCTGAGGTTTTGCGCGACCTTCAGGTACTCAAGATGGGAAAGGACCTCTCCTTTGGGGAGCGAAAGATCCTTGACACGGCCGAAAATCTCCTGGTTAGAGAGCTCGCTGTAGCAAGGGATGTTGAGGAATCAGAAATGCTCATGGAAATAAGAAAGATCTTCGAACCATGAATGGTTCCGATTCGAAGGTTGAAGAACGGAATATTAATTTATTCTCCTCTGTTTCTCTCACACAACCCTTCCGATAACCGAATCCCCGATTGCATGGCGTCGCTTTAAGGCGGCGAAAGAGGCCCCTCCCCTTCCATGGGGCGGGATAAGCCTGAAAATCTATCGAATCCATTTTACGCATGGGAGGTCACGAATGGGTACTATGATATTGCGCTTATTTCTTATCCTCATCTGCTCCATTGGCGGGTTCTTCATTGCGGGGGAGCTCTTCGGGACAAAGTGGGCTCTCCTATGGGGGGCAGCTGGGGGGGTTATGGTTGCCATCCTGAGCATTTTGGTGGAGGAGAGCGTCAAGAAGGTTTCCCTGAGAAGCCTTTGTGGAGCTGCCCTCGGGTTGATTGCCGGATTTTTTGTTGCTAAGCTCCTGGCGGATGCGTTCCTCAGTGATATACTGGAGGAAACACGCATCTCATTAGCTGTTTACCTGGTTACCTATTCCATTGCGGCATACATTGGCATAAAGATAGGATTTAAAAAGGGGGAGGAATTTAGCTTCGCCAGTTTGAAAGGAGCCTCAAGATTCTCCGCGGCCACCGATAATCCGAAGATTTTGGACACCAGTGTCATCATAGATGGGCGGGTCGCAGACATTTGCGAAACGGGATTCATTGAAGGGACCTTCATCATTCCCCAATTTATCCTCCATGAACTTCAACACGTAGCGGATTCGGCGGACTCCATTAAGCGAACGCGGGGGAAGAGAGGATTGGAGATCCTGCATCGAATTCAGAAGCAGGTCGACGTTGAGGTGAAGGTTATTGAACAGGATTTCCCCAAGATCAAAGAAGTCGATGCGAAGCTGGTTGAGCTTGCAAAGAAGATGGGGGCCAAGATCATCACAAACGACTCGAACCTCAACAAGGTAGCGGAACTTCAAGGAGTAGATGTCCTCAACATCAACCAATTGGCCAACGCCTTGAAGCCCGTTGTCCTGCCAGGGGAAGATGTAAGCGTAAAGGTGATAAAGGAAGGGAAAGAATCCGGCCAAGGAATTGCCTATCTGGACGATGGGACTATGGTGGTCATTGAAAATGGATTAAAATATATGGGAAAGAATATCGATGTGATGGTTACACAGATATTACAAACTACGGCGGGTAGGATGATATTTGCGAAAGTCGGAGGAGACCCAAGTGGTGGCTACTTCTATCCTGTTAACGACGCCATGAGGCAGTCTGCTAAAGGGAAGCGATAATCCCTCCGATGTCATTGCCGGGGAGGCTCGATGAAAACCGGTGCCCTTATCGCCGCAGCCGGAAAAGGCCAGAGGATGAGAGGAAGGGTGAAAAAACAATTCATTCCCCTTGAGGGAATGCCCTTGCTCTTCTATGCCCTCAAGACATTCGAGGAGTTCGAGGGGATTGAAAGCATGTATCTGGTTTTGGACAAAGGGGACTTCGAATATTGTACGGGAAAGATTATACAAAAATATGGGATAAGCAAGGTCTCCCAGCTCGTCCCAGGGGGAGAGCGCAGGCAGGATTCCGTATGGAATGGTCTCAAGGCCATGGAAGGCCACTGTGATATGGTCATTGTTCACGATGGAGTTCGGCCCTTCGTCTCGCCAGAGATCCTCAAAAGGCTTATGGCGGCCATGGAAGACGCTCAAGCCGTGGTAACGGCAATACCTGCCCTGGATACCATCAAACGGGTTGACGGGATGGGAATTGTCCTGGATACCCTCCAACGAAATACCCTTTTTCATATTCAAACCCCTCAGGGCTTTCGATATGACCTCATTAAGGAGGCCTACACAAGGGGCTTAAAAGAAGGGATACAGGGTACCGACGATGCCTACTTCGTCGAACGGATGGGAATACCGGTGAAGGTAATCGAAGGATCCTCTCTTAATATTAAGATTACCACGCCCGAAGATATTGTTCTGGCCCATTATATTCTCCAGGAAGGAAAGTTCGCTCGGAGGGCATCAATATGAAGCATTTCCTGAGGATCGGCATTGGCTTCGACATCCATCCCTTGGTCGAAGGCCGCAAGCTCATTTTGGGAGGTGTTGAAATCCCGTATTCAAAAGGGTTGCTTGGTCATTCGGACGCCGATGTATTAATCCACGCCATCTGTGATGCCATCTTAGGGGCCATCTCCGGAGGAGATTTGGGGGGGCTTTTCCCCGATACAGATGCCCGATACCGAGACGCAAGCAGCATGATATTGCTCAAAGAGGTGATGGAGAAGGCAAAAGCACAGGGCTTCCGAATAGTCAATATGGATGCCACTGTCACCGCGCAAGAGCCGAAGTTGGCGGAGTACATTCCCCGGATGATCGATAAAATAGGAGAGGCTCTGGAGGTAGGAACTGACCGGGTAAATATCAAGGCGACGAGCCCGGAAGGACTAGGGTTTTCGGGAAGGACAGAGGGTATTATGGCACAATCCGTGGTTTTGGTAGAGGGAGTGGAAAGGGAGAATCCTGATGTTGAGGATCTATAACACCCTTTCGGGCAAAAAGGAGGTGTTTAAACCCCTTCGGGCGAAGAAAGTGGGGATGTACGCCTGTGGGGTAACCGTCTATGATTTCTGTCATATCGGTCATGCCAGGTCTACGGTTGTTTTTGACGTCATTTTCCGATATCTCCGTTTCCTCGGGTATGAGGTCACCTATGTTCGAAATATTACCGACGTGGACGATAAGATCATTAAAAAAGCCAATGAAGAAGAGGTGGGATGCGAGGAGATCGCCCACCGATACATTCGGGAATTCAATAGTGATATGGAGGCCCTGGGCCTTGAAAAACCAACTCACGAGCCCAGGGCAACGGACCACATTGGGGAAATGATTCGCATGGTTGAGGGGTTGGTGGAAAAGGGGTATGGTTACCAGGCGAATGGTGATGTCTTCTTTTCCGTTGAGAAAATTAAAGGGTACGGAAAGCTCTCAAAACGGAGTCCCGAACAGATGGAAGCCGGGGCGTGGGTGGAGATCGATGAGAAGAAACGAAACCCCCTCGATTTTGCCTTGTGGAAGGCCAGTAAACCAGGTGAGCCATCATGGGACAGCCCCTGGGGGAAGGGAACCTTGGATATCCACGGTGGGGGGAAGGATCTAATCTTCCCCCATCACGAAAATGAGATAGCCCAATCAGAGGGAGCGACCGGAAAACCCTTTGCCCGGTTCTGGATTCATAATGGTTTCGTGAATATCAATCGAGAGAAGATGTCTAAATCCCTGGGGAATATTCTCACCATCAGGGAGATTCTCAACCGCTACCATCCGGAAATCATCCGTTTGTTCCTCCTTTCCCACCATTATCGGAGCCCCGTCGATTTCTCCGACCAGAATTTGGTCGAGGCCAAAATGGGTATGGATCGATTCTACTCAACGCTCCAGAGGATGGGGGAATTGAAGGGAAAGGAGTTAGCTTCCCAGGAGGGAAAAGAGAACCTGGAAGAGGGAGTCCTGAAGGCCATCGAAGAGGTAGAGGCCTTTACTGAGAGATTTCAAGCGGCCATGGACGACGACTTTAATACCGCTTTGGCCCTTGGCCATTTCCACGATCTGGCCCGAAATCTCAATGCCTTGATGGGGGATGAGGGCTTCAGGCATGGTATTCCTTTGAACTTTTTGGCCTCAGCAAGGGATTATTTCCGACGTTTTGGAAATATTCTTGGGCTCTTTCAATGCGCCCCCAAGCACTACTTTGAAGAGCAACGACGAAGGGAGTTGAGCCGAATCCAGATCGACGAACACGAAATCAACCGCATGATTCTGGAAAGGCAGGAGGCCAGAAGGAGGAAAGAGTGGAAACGGGCTGACGAGATCAGGGAATCCCTTGCCTCCGTGGGGATATCCCTAGAGGACGGGCCTACCGGAACAACCTGGAAAACCAAGTAAAACCGATCTTTCCATGGACTTCCTTTTCGTTCCGAGAATCCCACATTCGACCCCAGCTATAGGCCATACAAGGACCTGATTTACGGAGTACCGAGCTCGCGTACCGTTCTCATTCATGGGGGAACGGGGGGAAAGGACGGGGTTGAGAAATTATTGACTGTTGAGGGAGGACATATGGGTCCCAAATT